>ENA-ORCZ01000068-ORCZ01000068.1-marine-metagenome-genome-assembly--contig:-NODE-68-length-148486-cov-10.650776_pt1 | contig 148486 bp, 100 predicted proteins | sample MGYA00237785_ERZ508519 | MGnify/ENA primary metagenome ERZ508519 (study PRJEB26189, sample SAMN06268790) | marine metagenome | isolation source: Bioluminescent Bay, La Paraguera, Puerto Rico | place...
GCAAGACCAGGATTCCAACGATCTCCCGCCCGCATCCAATCTGACACAAATTCAACACACAGGATTCCAGATCTGCGTGCAGCTTTCGCCGCACTTGTCTGGAATGACATCGAAAAATTTCGACGCATTCATACATCCATAATCCCATGCACCGCGAAGCCGAAGCCAGGAAAAGCAAAAGTTTTCCCGCGCATCCAGATCGGCTCAATAACTCATGCACAACCAGATACTTAATCGGCAATCCGGCGCCTGCCTGACCCCGAACGCCCGTCGCGAAATACAGACTAAGGTGGCCCCTGCCCGCACGGCTCCCGAATGTTAGACTTGCCCTGCATGTCAACCAGAGGAGGAAGCGACATGAAGACCTGGAAGAAGCCGACCATGACCGCCGTCGAAGCCGGATTTGAAGTGACCCGTTACATGCCCGCCGAAATCGGCGCCTGCGGCCGGAAAAAATAATCCGTCACCGCGCAAGGGAGGTGCCCGGTGAGGATCAGGGTCCTCGGATCCGCGGCTGGCGGCGGCTTTCCGCAATGGAATTGCAACGCCCCGCTCAGCCGTGCAGTGCGTGAAAAGAAGCCCGGCTTTCTCGTTCGGACGCAATCGAGCATCGCTGCGAGCGCGGACGGTCAGAGCTGGGCTGTTTTCAATGCCTCTCCCGACATTCGCGAACAGATCGCCGCGAGCCCGGACCTGCAGCCCCGGGCGGACGGTCCTCTGCGGCACACGCCGATCAAGGCCGTCGTGCTGACCAATGCGGATGTCGATCACATCGCCGGGCTCCTGTCCCTTCGGGAGCGCGAACCCTTTATACTTTACGCAACCGCCCGGGTGCTGAAGACGCTCGCCGAAAACAGCATCTTCCAGGTGCTGAACCCGGAGGTGGTGGAACGCCGCGAGCTACCGCTCGAAGGCGTGACCGAGCTGGAAGGACCCGACGCTCCTCTCGGCCTGAGCGTCGAGACCTTCGCCGTTTCCGGCAAGGTCGCCCTGTTTCTGGAAAACGCAAAGGACGAGAATTTCGGCACCGCACCGGGAGACACGATCGGCCTCGCCCTCAGGACCTCGAAACCGCCTGCCGTGAACGGCCGGGACGGAACGCTGTTCTATATTCCCGGCTGTGCCGCGGTGGACGACGCCCTCAGGCAACGGATCGACGGCGGCGCCTGCCTGCTGTTCGACGGCACCGTCTTCCACGACACGGAAATGGCCGACACCGGCGTCGGCAGCAAGACCGGCGCGCGCATGGGCCATATGGCCATCGGCGGAGAGAGAGGCACCCTGGCGGCGCTGAGGGATGTCGACCTCGGCCGCCGGATTTTCGTTCACATCAACAATACGAACCCGATCCTCGACCCGGCCTCGGATGCCGCGAAAGCGGTGGAAGCGGCGGGTTGGGAGATCGGCTATGACGGGATGGAGTTGACGTTATGAGTGCAGTCGCAACGGCCCGGGACGTTCACACCCCGGCAGAACCCGGCATCGGGAGCGGCGTCGCGCCGACGGCGGCCGACGAGATCCGCCGGGCCGGACGCCTGCTTTCGGCCTCGGAGCTGGAACAAACGCTGCGCACCGCCGGTTTCGACCGCTATCACATGCACCATCCCTTCCATAAGCTGATGAACGCGGGCGACCTGACCAAGGCGCAGATGCGGGCCTGGGCGCTCAATCGCTACTGCTATCAGGCGGCCATCCCGAAAAAGGACGCCATCATCCTGTCCCGCTCGGAAGATCCGGAATTCCGCCGCGAATGGCGCAAGCGCATCGTCGACCACGACGGCGGCGAGGACAGCGAAAAGGACGGCGGCATCAAGCGTTGGCTGAAACTGGCCGAAGGGCTCGGTCTCGACATCGAGATGGTCAAGTCGCGCAGATATGCCCTGCCCGCGACCCGCTTCGCGGTTCAGGCCTATATCGATCTGGTGTCCCAGTCCTCCCTGCTGGTCGCCGTGGCTTCGTCCCTGACGGAACTCTTTTCGCCGATTGCCATCGGCGAGCGGGTTCCCGCCATGCTGGCGCGCTACGACTACATCACCGAAGACACGCTCGCCTATTTCAAGCCGCGCCTGCATCAGGCCCCGCGCGACGCCGAGCACGCGCTCGGCCTCGTCACCCTCTGGGCCGATACGCCGGACAAGCAGGCGGATGCGGTCGAGGCGTTGCTGACCAAATGCAACATCCTGTGGGCGATGCTCGACGCCCTGCATTTCGCCTATGTGGAACCCGGCCTGATCGCTCCCGGCGCGTTCCGCCCAGGCGCGGAGTAGACTTGTGGCGGCCACCCGCAGCCGTGTGGAAATCACACAGGCCAGCCGGCCCGTTCTGCCGCCGCATGTTCATTTGCGGTTCGACCGGCTGCGGGACAAATGGGTGGTGCTGGCGCCTGAAAAGGTGCTCTGGCCGGACGAGATCGGCGCCGACATACTGAACCGCTGCACCGGAAGGGACACCGTCTCGCAGATCATCGGCGGCCTCGCCGAAGACTACGACGCGTCCGCCGAAGAGATCGCCCCGGATGTCCTTGCCTTTCTGCAGGAATGGTCCGACCGCCTGCTGATCCGCTGCGGGGAAGACCGATGACCGCCCCGGCCGCAAATCCCGCCGCCGGTCCGCCGCTCGGCCTGCTTGCGGAGCTGACCCACCGCTGTCCGCTGCAATGCGGCTATTGCTCCAATCCGCTGGAACTGCTCAAGGCGGACAGGGAACTGGATACGGATACCTGGCTCGAGACCTTCGCCCAGGCCGCCGATCTCGGCATTCTCCAGGTGCATCTCTCCGGCGGCGAACCGACCCTGCGCAGGGACCTCGACAGGATCATCGCCAGCCTCAGTGCGCGCGAAGTCTATACCAACCTCATCACCGCCGCCGTCACCCTCACAAGGGAGCGTCTGGAGAGTTTCGCCCAGGCCGGTCTCGACCATGTCCAGGTCAGTTTCCAGGGCGCCCACCCGGAAACGACGGAAAAGGTCGGCCATTACAAGAACGCCCATGAAAAGAAACGCCAGGCCGCGACCTGGGTGCGCGAGCTCGGCCTGCCGCTCACCGTCAACGCGCCGATCCACAAGCTGAACATCCACGAGGTTCCGGACTTCGTCGCCCTTGCCCTGGAGCTCGGCGCCGAACGGCTGGAGATCGCCAATGTGCAATATTACGGCTGGGCCTATCTGAACCGTTCCGCCCTTCTGCCGGATTACGACGCGGTCATGCGCCAGGTCGATTATGTCGAAAAGATCCGCGAGGAACTGACGGGCATCCTCAACATCGACTTCGTCACCCCCGACTACTATGCCGATTATCCCAAGCCCTGCATGGGCGGCTGGGCGTCGGACGCTTTCATGATCACGCCGGACGGCACCGTGCTGCCCTGCCATGCGGCCCAGACAATCACCTCCATGAGCTTCCACAAGGTGAGCGAGAAACCGCTGCGCGAGATCTGGGAACGATCCGAAGCCTTCAACCGCTTCCGCGGCTTCGGCTGGATGCCGGAACCCTGCCGCTCCTGCGAAAGGAAAGAGATCGACTTCGGCGGCTGCCGCTGCCAGGCCTTTGCCATGACCGGCGATGCCGCAGCGACCGACCCGACCTGCATCAAGTCGCCCCACCACGCAGAGCTGCGCGACCTCCCGTCCGAAGAACCGATCCGCAGGCGCGTGATCGGCAAGGAAACGGTGCCTGCCTGAATGCCTGGCGGTTGTCATCTGCACGGCTCAACGCTTTTTCCAGCACTCCGCAAATCCCGCCTCATCCTGAAGATGGTTGAGACCACAGCCAAAGCACTCCCCTCGTTATCGTCGTCCCGGTCAAGCAGAGCGCAAGCCTGGAGCCGAACAGGGAATATGACCTGTCGCCCACCCGCCACGTCGCCTTGAAAAACCATGACGGCAAAATTAATCGCCGGCTTCTGCAACTGCGTGAACTGCTCAGTTCACCTAAAGTTATTATTCTCCATATGAGTTCAGATAGTTAATGGAGGAATTCCGTTAACGTTGGGAAAGCGAAAGCAACAATCCTGAATTGTACTCGTTCTCTCATAATTTACCTATCTCTGGCAAAGTACTTTCAGGTAATGATCGCACGGAGACTGGCATGAGAAGCCTTTTCGCCCGCTTGAGTATCACTTCTACATTGGCAATTATATCAGCTGGTGTGTTTGCCATTTCGATGATTGTGGTCGGCGTTATTCTTTACGAGGTTGCCCTCGGGCAGGCCGAGGTGAGAGCCATCAACAAGCAGGCGATCAACTTGCGCGTTGCAGCGACGCTTCTTGAAGAGCGTATCGAGGGCACGAAGGTCTCCTGGGGATCGGACGGCAACGTGACCAAGGTCGCGCTCGCCGAAATTCCCGAATTCACCGACCACGACATGATCGACACGATCGGCCGCATGACGGGGGAAACGGTCACGGTTTTCGCATGGGATCCCGAGACGAAGGATTTCTGGCGCAAGTCGACCAACATCATCAAGAACGACGGCAAGCGCGCCGTGGGTACGCCGCTCGGCCAGAACGGCGCCGTTTATCCGGTGGTCACCAAGGGCGAGACCTTCCACGGCCAGGCGACGATCCTGGGCAAGGACTATTTCACGGTCTATCAGCCGATCTTCGATCCGGCAGGCGCGATCATCGGAATTCTCTACGCGGGCGTCGAAAAGTCCGCGGTTCTGGCAAACGTGTCGGAACTCATGAACCGTTACATTCTGCTGGCCTTGCCGGTGGTCCTGATCTCTGTGGCCCTGCTCGTTTTCGCGATCCGCAGACAGCTTCAGCCGGTCACCCGGCTCGCCGGCATCACCGGCCAGATCGCTCAGGATCAGCTTGAGGACGATGTGCCCTTCATGGAGCGCACCGACCAGATCGGCGTTCTGGCCCAGGCCGTCAGCACGCTGAAAAGCAGGGCGGTCGAGCGCCTCGAACTTGCGCATCAACAGCGCCAGAGCGAAGAAAACGCGATGAACCGGCAGGAGCATGTCAGCCAGCTGATCGCCACCTTCCGCGCAAACGTGTCCAATGTTCTCGACACCGTCGGCGACACGGTCAGGGGGCTGGAGGGAACCGCCGGCCGCCTGTCCGATCTGTCCAACCAGAGCGCGTCCAACGCCGTGGAAACACTGAATTCCGCAGACGATGCGACCTCGAGCGTCCAGACGGTCGCAAGCGCCGCCGAAGAACTGTCCGCCTCGATCGGTGAGATCTCCCGTCAGGTGGCGCAGACGACCGAAGTGGTCAGCCGCGCGACCGAGGGCACGCGGGTCACCAACGAAAAGGTCGAGGGACTGGCATCCTCGGCTTCCAAGATCGGCGAGGTGGTCACACTCATCCAGGCGATCGCCGAACAGACCAACCTCCTGGCGCTCAACGCGACCATTGAAGCCGCCCGCGCCGGCGAAGCCGGCAAGGGCTTCGCGGTGGTTGCGGCGGAAGTGAAGGAGCTGGCAACCCAGACCTCCAAGGCGACCGAAGAGATCTCCGGCCAGATCGCTGCAATTCAGGAAGCGACCCGGGAATCGGTGCAGGCCATCGCCGAGATCACCACGATCATGCAGGAGGTGAACTCCTACACAGGCACCATCTCCGCCGCGGTCAGCGAACAGGGGTCCGCGACGAGCGAGATTTCCCAGAACGCGCAAAACGCCGCCGACGGCACGACCTTCGTCTCCTCCCGCATGTCGGATCTTTCCGGAACGGTGAACCAGACCTCCGAGTCTTCCCAGACCGTTCTGGACGCATCCGGACTGCTGACCGCGCGGACCGAGGATCTCAGGAGGGAAGTCGAATCCTTCCTGAGCAGCGTCGCAGCCGCCTGACGCGGCATCGCCGACGCCTTCAGGCGCGCGTGACAAAAAGGGAGCGCGAAGAGGCATTCTTCGCGCTCCCTTTTCATTGCCGCGCCTGTGGAAGCCGATCGTGTGCCCAGCAGATATGCGCCCGGCGCTCTCGGAAGCGAGCGCGCCGACTTTCAGGGCAGCCGGAACCCGGCACTTTCAATGAAATTCAACGGACTACGGCGTCTTCAGGTCAGGTATCGAATTCATGGGCAAGATCCGGCATCTGCTGCAGATCGGTCACGCCGATATCGACGCCCGCCTGGGTCAGGAGCGTCGACAACTGGCCGCGATGGTGGGTCTGGTGGTTGAACATATGGGTCAGCAGGATCCATTGTGGCCGCTTGCGCGTGATGCCGTCCGACCCGCTGGTCCATTCCAGGACCTCCCCCAGCCAGTCCGGCGTCACCTGCCCCGCAAAGGCGGCGATATCGTCGCACATGGTCAGGTGGGCGGCGCGCAGCTCTTCGAAATCCTCGAAGATATCGACGCCCATTCCCCTGGTCTCGTATTTCTTGCCCGCAAACCGGCCCATCCAGATCCGGTCGGCGAACAGGATATGATTGAGGGTCGAGTGCACGGATCTGAAGAAGGCGCCGCGGTCTTCCTTCCGCTCCGCGTCGCTCAGTTTCGCCGCCGCCGTATAGGCCTTGTCCGTCATCCAGGTGTTATAGGCGGCCATGCGCTCGTAAAGCGCCGGATCGATCTGCATGAATGTGTCTCCGTTTTTGAGGCCAGAGTTTTCAGCGGGCCTTATGGTGACAAACGCACCAGACCGGAAAATGCACCGAACAACTGCGAAAATTTCGCCTCGCTCGGCAGGCCGTGAGACCCGGCTACTCCACAGCCTTGAACGCGGGCTCCGCCTTCTCGAAGCGCTGTGTTTCGGGGTCCATCACCCTGAGCTCGCCGGAGCCGATATCGAACCAGGCACCGTGCAGCTCCAGAACGCCCTGCTGCACCGCCCGCTCGATGAAGGGGAAGGTCGTCAGGTTCTTCAGCGACTGGCGGATGCCGGCATATTCCATGGCGAGCTGCGGATCGTCGCCCTTGTCCACGGGCATGCAGGCCATGGCGATCGCGGCCGGTTCCAGCAGCTTGATCCAGCGGCCGATGAACTGGCCGGTCGCCATCGGCGCGTTGGCGTTTTCGCGAAAGGCCTTCACGCCGCCACACTGGCCGTGGCCCATGATGACGATATGCTTGACGTTAAGCCCGTTGACCGCGAACTCGATCGCCGCGCTCGTGCCGTGCTGGCCCTCGGTATCCTCGTAGGGCGGCACCAGATTGGCAACGTTGCGCACCACGAACAGCTCGCCCGGACCGACATTGAAGATGCCTTCCGGCGTCACCCGGCTGTCGCAGCAGGAAATCACCATCACATCCGGCGTCTGGCCGTAGACCGCAAGGCGCTCATGCGTTTCCTTGTAGCGGACGAAACCCTTGCCCAGATAACGGCCGTAGCCCTCCAGGAGATGTACCGGAAATTTCAAGACCCTTGCCTCCAATCGCACTGCCGGCCTTGGGGACATGTTATGCCCGGAAGGCCTTCCTGGCGGTCATAGATAAGGGTTTCCCTTTTGAAGGCCAAGGGCCTTAAGGGACTAGAGCATCCGATTGAAGCAGCGGAACGGCTGACCTCAGGCGGCTCAGGTCGCCACATTCACCTCGTGCGAGCCTTCGTCGTCGCCGTGATCCTCATAGGCGTGGCGGATATTGTCCGGGGGAAGCCGGTCGGAAGGCCCCCGCAAGGGGTGCACCGGCCCGTGGTCAATGCCCGGTTCCAGCGCCTGCAGGGCGGCCGCCCGGTAAGCGGCGACACCGTCCAGCACATGGTTCACGGCATGATGTGCGTCAATGAGAACTGCCGGATCGTCGTCGGACGGTCCGGTGTGAGGATCCTGGCGCTCTGCGGTGTCACTCTTCTTTCTGCGGTCGTAACCGGTGCCGTCGCCGTCCCGGTCCGCTGGATACTCTGTCGCATGCGCCACGACTTGGGCCGCCTGCGGCCTTTCGATCGTCGCCATTCCGGCCTCCTGGCCATCAGAGAATTGCCGCCTTCTGGCGGAACCCTCCGAGTGTTTCAACAAAGGGTTAACAAAGCTTTACACCAGGTTAACGCGTTGTTTCCGGTGAGACAATGCCGTTTGCCGGTGTGGAAGCCCGGTTCGCCCCGGTTGTCGACCAACCGGAGATGACGCGGGTCTTTGGAACAATATCGAGACACACTCTCTGCGCCGTCCCGGACTTGATCCGGGACCTGCCAAGAGGCCCCGGCTCGAGGCCGGGGCGGCAGCGTGGCGAGGCTATCTTCCGGAACCAGGAGAACTGAGTTGAAAACAACAGGCTCCCGCAAAACCAAAACCGGAAACCGCCCCTACGCCGCCTGTTCCGCCCGGCTGCCGACGATCCTGACGACGTCCGCCATGATGTCGGTGAGCTGGAAGTCCTTCGGGGTATAGACCGCGGCGATGCCCATGGCCTTCAGTTGGGCCGCGTCTTCCTCCGGGATGATGCCGCCGACGACGACCGGAATGTCGTCGGCGCCAGCCGCCCGGAGACGGTCCATCACGTCGCGCACGAGGGCGAGATGGGAGCCGGAAAGGATGGACAGGCCGATGACATGGACGTCCTCCTCCACCGCGGCATTGACGATCTGCGCTGGCGTCAGGCGGATGCCCTCGTAAACGACCTCCATGCCGCAGTCGCGGGCCCGGACGGCGATCTGTTCCGCGCCGTTGGAATGGCCGTCGAGCCCCGGTTTGCCGACCAGGAATTTCAGCCGCCGGCCGAGTTTTGCCGAAACGGCTTCGACATCGCCGCGCACGCCGGCGAGATTCCCCGCATCGTCGCGCACCGCCTGGCCGACACCCGTCGGGGCCCGGTATTCGCCGAACACCTCGCGCAGCACCCTGCCCCACTCGCCCGTGGTGACCCCGGCCCTGGCGGCGGCGATGGACGGCTCCATGATGTTGCGGCCTTCCTGCGCGGCGGCTTTCAGGTCTGCGAGCGCCGCCTCGACGGCAGCAGCGTCGCGGGCCTCGCGCCATGCCTTGACCTTCCCGACCGCTTCTTCTTCCACATGCTCCGGCACGGTCAGAATGGCTCCGTCCTCACCGGTGGCAAGCGGCGAGGGTTCGGTTTCAATCCACTTGTTGACCCCGACGACGACCTGCTCTCCGGCCTCGATCGCAGCGAGGCGCGCCGAATTGGCTTCGACGAGCTGGCGTTTCATGTAGCTTGAATCGACGGCAGCGACCGCTCCACCCATGGCATCGATGCGGGCAAGCTCCTCGCGCGCCTCTTCCTTCAGCGCCTCGACCTTCCGGGTGATTTCCGAAGAGCCCTCGAAAATGTCCGCATAGTCGAGAAGATCGGTCTCGTAGGCGACGATCTGCTGCATCCGCAGCGACCATTGCTGGTCGAACGGCCGTGGCAGGCCGAGCGCCTCGTTCCAGGCCGGAAGCTGCACGGCGCGCGCGCGGGCGTTTTTCGACAAGACGACGGCCAGCATCTCGATCAAAATTCGGTAGACGTTGTTTTCCGGCTGCTGCTCGGTGAGCCCCAGCGAATTCACCTGGACGCCGTAACGGAAGCGGCGGTAACGCTCGTCCTCGACGCCGTAGCGGTCGCGGCAGATCTCGTCCCAAAGCTCGGTGAACGCGCGCATCTTGCACATTTCAGTGATGAAGCGCATGCCCGCGTTGACGAAGAAGGAGATCCGCCCGACCGCCCTGGGGAAATCCTCTTCCGGAATGGCGCCGCTCGCCTTCATGGAATCCAGAATGGCGACGGCCGTCGCAAGCGCGAAGGAAAGCTCCTGCACCGGTGTCGCGCCCGCTTCCTGCAGATGATAGGAGCAGACGTTCATCGGGTTCCATTTGGGCATGTTGGAATAGGTCCAGGCGATCACGTCCGTCGTCAGCTTCAGCGAAGGCGCCGGCGGGAACACATAGGTGCCGCGGGACAGGTATTCCTTGATAATGTCGTTCTGGGTGGTGCCGGAGAGGAGCTTGCGGTCCGCGCCCTGTTCGTCGGCCGCGGCGATATAGAGCGACAGCAGCCAGGGCGCCGTCGCATTGATCGTCATGGAGGTATTCATGCGCTCCAGCGGGATCTCGTGAAAGAGCGTGCGCATATCGCCCAGATGCGCCACCGGCACGCCGACCTTGCCCACTTCGCCGCGCGCCAGAAGGTCGTCCGGATCGTAGCCGGTCTGCGTCGGCAGGTCGAAGGCCACCGACAGGCCTGTCTGACCCTTGGCAAGATTGCCACGGTAGAGCTTGTTGGAGTCCGCGGCGGTGGAGTGGCCCGCATAGGTCCTGAAAATCCAGGGACGGTCCCGCCCCCCGCCTGTCTCACCCGCTGCACTCATCCCGTCTCTCCCGTTAAGGCCTTCTGGTGCCTGTTTTTTTGATCTTCACAGCACCGCTTCCGCCGGTTTCTCCCATTGAAGCAGAAGTGTGCCGGAGTTTACGCGTCCGCGAAACCCCAATGTGCAATGCAAAATGTGCTTGGCAACAAAACGCAAGTTAAGCAATAGTCGTATAGATGGATCCATCATTTTGAACAATAGTTGCGCAAAATCGGGCTTCCGCCCGGTCAAACCTTGTGCATATGCGAAATTCTGCGGCGAAAACAAAATCCTGGGAGGGGAGAATGACGGCAGCAGCCGAAGCCAATGACAACCGAACACGCGAGGACGCTCCGGTGAAAGATCTTTATGAAATTGGAGAGATCCCGCCCCTCGGTCACGTCCCGAAAAACATGTACGCCTGGGTGATCCGGCGCGAGCGCCACGGTCCGCCCGAAGACGCCATGAAGCTCGAAGTCGTGCCGACCTGGGAACTCGACAGCCACGAGGTTCTGGTGCTGGTGATGGCCGCCGGGGTCAACTACAATGGCATCTGGGCCGGTCTCGGCCAGCCGATCAGCCCGTTCGACGGCCACGGCGCCGCCTATCACATCGCCGGTTCCGATGCGGCCGGCATCGTCTGGGCGGTCGGCGACAAGGTCAAGCGCTGGAAGGTCGGCGACGAGGTCGTCGTACACTGTAACCAGGACGACGGCGACGACGAGGAATGCAACGGCGGCGACCCGATGTTCTCCACCTCCCAGCGCATCTGGGGCTACGAGACGCCGGACGGTTCCTTTTCCCAGTTCACCCGGGTGCAGGCCCAGCAGCTCATGCCGCGGCCCAAGCACCTGACCTGGGAAGAAAGCGCCTGCTACACGCTGACGCTCGCGACCGCCTACCGCATGCTGTTCGGACATCACCCGCATGAACTCAAGCCGGGCCAGAACGTGCTGGTCTGGGGCGCCTCGGGTGGCCTCGGGTCCTATGCCATCCAGCTCATCACCGCGGCCGGCGCAAATGCCATCGGCGTGATCTCCGACGAGGACAAGCGCCAGTTCGTCATGGATCTCGGTGCCAAGGGCGTCATCAACCGCAAGGACTTCAACTGCTGGGGCCAGCTGCCGAAGGTGAATTCACCCGAATATGCCGAATGGTTCGCGGAAGCCCGGAAGTTCGGCAAGGCGATCTGGGACATCACCGGCAAGGGCAACAACGTCGACATCGTCTTCGAGCACCCCGGCGAGGCGACCTTCCCGGTCTCGACCCTGGTCTGCAAGAAGGGCGGCATGGTCGTGATCTGCGCCGGCACCTCGGGCTTCAACTGCACCTTCGACGTCCGCTACATGTGGATGCACCAGAAGCGCCTGCAGGGGTCGCACTTCGCCCATCTGAAGCAGGCGTCCGCCGCCAACAAGCTGATGATCGAACGGCGCATCGACCCCTACATGTCGGAAGTCTTCCCCTGGGACCAGATCCCCAAGGCCCATACCAAGATGTGGAAGAACGAGCATGCGCCGGGCAACATGTCCGTGCTCGTCTGCGCGCCGACCACAGGTCTCAGAACCTTCGAGGACGTTGTGGAAGCCTCAAAACGCTGAAGCGACGTCAAAGGCTCCCTGAAAGGCAATTGCCTTCGACAGCCCGGCCGGTCCGTGTCTCACGGGCCGGCCTTTCTTCTCGCTTTAGCCCCTGTAGCCGACCCAGCCCTTGAAGGTGAAACCGGCGTAGAACAGTTCCACCCCGGAAAATCCGGCCTCTCTCAGCAAAGCGGCATCCCGTTCGGGCGAGAGAACCGGCAGCCGGGCTTTCATGGCTTCAAGACTGTTCGCGGCCCGCGGGTCCGGACCGCCGGACTCCGTCGCGTAGGCCGCGTAGCGGGCAAGCCATTTGTCCCGGCCTGCAGGGTCATTCGGAAAACTGTGGTGCGCCACGACGAAGGCCGCCCCGGGCTTCAGGCGGCGATGAACCTCCCGCAAGGTCCGCAGGCGCTCTTCCTCCGGCAGGAAATGAAGCGTGAGCAGGCAGGCTCCGCCGTCGAAGGGGCCTTCCGGTGCGGTATCGATGTAGCCCTCGTGGAAAGTCACCCTGGATGCGTCCGGCCCGAGCCGCGCCCGGGCCTGGTCCAGCATTTCGGCAGAGGGATCGACGCCACAGAAGCGCCAGTCCGGCTGCATTCCGGCAAAGGCCGCCAACTCCAGCCCTCCACCGGCTCCCAGCACCAGAATGTCCGCCCGAGCGGCTGCACGTTCCGCAAGCAGAAGCCCGGCCATCCTGTGCAGATCCCGCAGTCCCGGTACGAGCCGCGCCGTCCTGTCGGCATAGCCGGCAACGGCGGCAGGATCGGAAAATGACGACATGGAACCTTCCTTAATCGGTTTCTTTCATGGGAAAAGGCACGCATGCGCCACATGGCTCCATCACGTTACTTTATATGTAACGAGATCCTTCAGGTTGCAAGACAGCAGCAGGTATTTTCCAAAGGCCGTGCCAAAAGCACCCGTCTCCCCTTGCCGGCAGAGCGATCGCATGTGGCAGTGCCTAGCTCCCTCTCCCATTGGGAGCGGGCTGGGCTGAGAGGATAAAACGCTTGGAAGATGACGGAGAGGCCTAACCCCTCACCCGGAGCTGCGCTCCGACCTCTCCCAATGGGAGAGGTTACACAGGGCCTATCCCAGATGTTTTTTAGCCAAATACGAGAACTCCGCCCGCAAGGGCAGACGAGTACCTGGCCCGGGACCCGAGACTTTTTCGACCGTTCCCCTAACCGGACAACAGTGACCCGGACCCTGCTTGTGCACCGCTTTCGGCCGGTTACGCCGCAATTCTGCTCAACTGTCGTCCCATCACCGTTTCGAATGGGGACGAATCATGTTCCATGACTTGAGGCTGGACTTTCACTTCCGTGGTTGAATCTAGATGGGCAATCGAACTCTGAAGTTAACCGCCGCCGGCGCGATGGCGCTTGCGCTCACCGCGTGCATGGGCGAGCGCATGCAGACACCGCCGTTCTATCAGGACATGGCGCGCGTCGACGGTCAGGTGGATGCGGCAACCGCCGCGCAGATGATTTCCCAGTACCGGATCAACAACGGCCTGTCCCCGGTCTCCCCCGATGCGCAGCTTTCGGGAATAGCCAGGACCCAGGCCGAAGCGATGGCAAGTGCCGGCTCCGTTCAGGCGTCTCTTGCGCCCAACCAGCAGCTTTCCACGCGCATGGCCTCGATCGGCGAACCGAAAACGGCGGCTTCGGAAAATGTCAGCGCCGGCTACCGGACCTTTGCCGAGGCTTTTTCCGGCTGGCGGGAGTCGCCCAAACACAACCAGGTGCTGCTCACCAAGGATGCGACAAGGCTCGGCATCGCGACGGCCTATGCCCCGAATGCCAAGCACAAGGTGTTCTGGTCGCTGGTCATGGCGGCCCCGAAACCGGCTCCCAAGCCGGTCCAGTAAAGCCGCCCCAGAATAGCCGCCCAGAATAGCTTCAGTATATCCGGGGCTCGAAATACCGCTCAGGATAGCCGGGGAACGAGTCCCAGTAGGGACGGATCACCATCGGCGGCGCCGGCTGGACCACGACAGGAGGCGCGTTGTAGACCGGGGCGCTGTTGTAGACAGGACCGGGCCCGTAAGGCGGATCGCCCTTGTAGACCGGACCGCCCTTGTAGACGGGACCCGCCGGATAGATCGGGTAATCCCTGTAGTAGCGCTGCACGCCGATATGGATGCCGGCGCTCGGGATCGGCCGGCCGTAATAGATGCCTTCGACGCCATAGCTGAGATATTTGCCCGACACCCAGCCTTTCACATTGGTGAAGGCGGCATCGCACCAGCTGAAATCGGCGGTGCAGCCGAAAATGGTCACGCCGCCGCCGCGCGGCACGGTGGCGAGGACCGGATAGTTGGTTCCAGGCCCGGCGCGCATGTTGAGATTGGCCGTCGTATAGGCGATCGCCGGGCGGGACTGCGCTCCGGCCGGCAGCGCAGCCGTCACGATCGCGATCAACGCCAGCGAAAAGCGGATCAACATGATCAAAACTCCGAAATCTGCGCCCCGACGCCTACAAGAAGTGGGTAGACATCGTGGCAAAAATATAGCGCTACAGGCATCACTCGTCCGCCTCGCGCCATATGTTGGCGAGCCCAGCTTGCGCCCAGCTTGCGTTCGCGGCCCGGTGAGCGGCGAAGAGGGTCAATCGACATCCGGATTTAGGGGGCACACCTTTGCAGCGTACTGGCCGGGTTACCGTTTCAGGTTTCCGTTAAGCCAGTCCCTGAACTGCGATTTGGTGCCGAAAAATGCATTGCGGTCGACTTCGCCGCGCACACCCGGCACGGTGCCTTCCGCCGTGTACTGCCAGAACACCCAGTCGTTGCGCTCTTCATAGATATTGTCCGGATAGGTGGCGACGGAGCGCAGCCAGAAATGCTCGCCCTTGAACGCTCCGACCAGCCGGTCGCGGTGGAAATCGACCGAGGAATAAATCACCGGCCGCTTGCCGTAATGCTTTTCCATTTCGTCCAGGAAGATCTTCATGTCGCGGTGGATCTGCGCCCGTCCCGGCCGCTTCTGACAGGTTTTGGAATGGGCATTCCATTCCATGTCCAAGACGATGGGAAGCGCCTGCGGGTCGACGGGAATGACCTCCTTCACCCAGGAAATCTGCTCCTCGACGGGACGACAGAAATAATAGAAATGGTAAGCCCCGCGCGGCACGCCGGCCTGGCGGGCCGCAACCCAGTTCTCGGCGAAGCGCGGATCGACGTGATCGCCGCCTTCCGTCGCCTTGATCCAGGCGAACGCAACGCCGGATTGTTTGGCCCTATGCCAATCGACATCCCCCTGCCAGCGCGAGATATCGATGCCGTGAACGGCAAAATCCTCTGGTGTCGGATCGGGAAAATCATACGCCGAGCATGAGCTCAGAAAAACAAATCCAACGACAGAACAAAACGACTTGATCAGGGGCAGCACAGCGTCCTCGACAAGGTAAATAAAGGCTTTCTTATTCCGCTCAAAATGCGCGGGATTTCCTAACGGACCGTGGACGGATTTACATTTTCTCCGCAAAAGCACGTATCCATTTTTGCCGTGCGCAGGGAATACGGCGGGATTGCGGCGGTTCGAAGACGGGCCAGCCAAAACCCTGGGGCACTTGAATGGGTGCCGCTCAACTCCCTTCCGATCTCCATGCGCCCGCGTACTCCTCCGTTTGGCACAGGTGGAACCGTGGAAAAAGTCGTCAGGCCAAACCTGCCGGATTGAACCATCCCGCCGGAAGACAAGCTGTGACGCCGGTCACTGTACAAATGCGGAGACAACCTAAACTCGAAGCACCGAATTTAGAAAAGTTCGAATTTATTCTTTTATTTGAAAGGTTTTAACATGGCGCCCCCGCCGCACCTGCCCGCTTTGCCGGAACAATACGAAAAGGAACCCGCAAAGGTTCATTATTTCTACAACGACTATGCGCCCAAAGACGCGTCCAGATTTGCCACCTACCGCGTCGTCAACGGCGACACGCTGGAAAACATGGCCGTCCGTATCGGCGTTTCCGCAAAATACCTGCTGAAGGAGTGCTTCGGTACCACCGACCCGCGGGAAATCAACTGGTATCTGCGCAACAAGATCGGCTGCGTGGACTACGGTCCCCAGGGACACAATTTCGCGTTTTCCATCGCCGCGGAACCTGGAAAGATCGTGATGCCGCTCAAATGGGTAGCGAAGCTGGAACAGCAAATCTTCTACCCTCCGGCGAACACCTACAATATTCTTCCCCCGCTCCCGCGGTACCAGCAGGAAAACGGCAACGGCTGCTGGGCGGCCGCTCTGGCGAACGTCTACGACTGGTCCAAGTCGCGGCCTGCCGGCAGGAAGGTCGTGGATGCCCTCCAGGAAATAGATCCGGCATTTGCAAAGCTCTATCGTGACAAAAAATACATCACCGGGCCTGATGCCAAGAAACTGTTCGAGAAGGCAGGCCTCAGCAGTCTGAACGTGATGAAATACACCATGAACGAGGACACCGCCTTTGCGGTCGACGAAACGACCACTATCGAGTTCATGGAATTCATCGAAAAAAACGCCCCCTTCGTGATGCTGCAGACTGCGAAAGGGCTCTGGACGCACTGGATCGTCATCAATGGCTATGAATGGACGGCCTCGCACGAGCTCTGGCTGAGCTATTTCGATCCCGGCGACAAGTCTGTGTATTCCGAGCCCGCCCATAAACTTCTGCAAAAGTGCTACGACGCTCCGACCCTGTTCCCCAAGGTTTACGGGTAAGGTACTTTCAGCGCTTCGAGCCGGCCGGCCGTGGCCGGAACCCTATGCCAAAACCGTTGCACTCAGCCGCCAAATCCTTATGACTTGGCGGACCCGCAATCTTCCTGGCAAGGCTCCCCATGACCGACCGGCTGAAACTCGTTACCTGGAACATCAACTCCGTGCGCCTGCGGATGCCGATCGTTGAACAGCTTATCGAGGAAGTCGCGCCGGAAGTGATCTGCCTTCAGGAAACCAAGTGCCCGGATGCCAACTTTCCGGAAAGCGCCTTCCGCAAGGCGGGCTACGAGCACATGGCGATCAACGGCCAGAAGGGCTACCACGGCGTCGCCACGCTGTCGAAGCTGCCCTTGAGCAATGTCGAAAAGCGCGGCTTCTGCGACATGGGCGACAGCCGCCACGTGGCGGCCGACGTGCCCTTCAACGGCGCGAGCTTGCGCGTGCACAATTTCTATGTGCCGGCGGGCGGCGACGAACCGGACCGCACCATCAACCCGAAATTCGGCCACAAGCTGGATTTCATGGCGGAGATGCAGGGCTGGCTGCAGGGCGAGGAAACCAATAAGCCCGCGGTGCTGGTCGGCGACCTCAACGTCGCGCCCTACGAGCACGACGTCTGGTCCCACAAGCAGCTCCTGAAGGTCGTTTCCCACACGCCGGTCGAAACCGACCTCCTGGAGGATGTGCGCAACGCCGGCGGCTGGTTGGACGCCATGCGCCACTTCACGCCCATGGACGAAAAGCTCTACACCTGGTGGAGCTACCGGGCCAAGGACTGGTCCGCCGCCGACAAGGGCCGCCGCCTCGACCATGTCTGGGTCTCGCCGCCCCTCACTCCTTACGTCAAGAGCGCCACCGTCCTGCGCGCCGCCCGCGGCTGGGAAAAACCCTCCGACCACGCGCCGGTAATTGCCGAATTTTCTGTCTGAATGAAAGACCGGCCGGAGCAAGGGCTATCTACGCCGTCATTCCAGACAAGCGTAGCGAAGCTGCGCGCAGATCTGGAATGACGGCGCATATGGGCTGCCTTCCGGACGCTCTGAGAGCGCCCCTGTCCGGCATGAGAATGGTGCAGGTGAAAAATCTGCCGCAAGAGCCACACACTCCGCCTCATCCTGAGGAAGGCCGATAGGCCTGTCTCGAAGAATGGGCCCCTTGCTCCAACAGCACCCTTGCCCGTCGCCGGCCCCGGCGAAATCTCAAGGCCTGATAATCACCTTGCCCCGCACTTTCCGGGCGGCGATTTCCTCCAGCGCGGTGCCGATATCCTCCAGCGGATAGACCGCGTGGACATGAGGCTTCAGCCTGCCATCGCGCACCCACTCCAGCAATTGCGCCATGTTCTCCCGGTGACCCTCCGGGTTCCGCTTCAGCGCCTCGCCCCAGAAGACGCCGCGCATGTCGCAGCCCTTGAGCAACAGCAGGTTCAAAGGAATTTTCGGGATGTCGCCGGAGGCGAAGCCGATCACCAGGAAGCGGCCTTCCCAGGCGGTCGCCCTGAGCGCCTGTTCGGCGAGTTCGCCGCCGACGGGGTCATAGACCACGTCGACCCCACGGCCATCCGTCAGCGCCTTCAGCGTCTCCTTCAGAGGCTTCGCAGAATAGTCGATAGTCATTTCGGCACCGAGCGATTTCGCGAAGGCGAGCTTGTCCTCGGACGACGCGCAGGCGATCACCTTCGCACCCATGACCGCGGCGATCTCGACCGCCGCCTGGCCGACGCCGCCGGACGCCCCAAGCACGGCAACCGTCTCGCCCGGCTTGAGATCCGCCCGGTCCCTGTAGGCGTGAAGCGTCGTGCCGTAAGTCACGATCAGGCCGGCAGCGGTTTCGAAGCCGACATCGTACGGCAGCGGGATGATGTCCTCCGCCCGGACGGCGACCTTTTCCCGGGCCGCGCCCCAGCGCATGTAGCCCATCACCCGGTCGCCGGGAGAAAAGTCCGTCACGCCCTCTCCGGCCGCTTCGACAACGCCAGCAAATTCCGCGCTCGGCGAAAACGGCAGCTCCGGCTTGAACTGATACTTTCCCCGGATGATCAGCGTGTCGAAGAAGTTCAGCGCGCAGGCCTCGACCCGGACGATCACCTCGCCCGCTTTCGCGACCGGTTCTGAGATCTCCTCGACGACCAGCGACGATGCAGGACCCAGCGATTTGCACAGACAGGCTTTCACGGCAACCTCTTGAACGGATGATCTGACCGGCACGTTACCAAGGTGGAGTTCCGGCAGAAATTGGCTTTGAGGATAAGGCGGCACTCCCGGAGCGCAAACTTCCAGATCCGGAAACTTTCCGCTATGAGGCTTGTTGAAGAAAAATAATGGAAACGGCTATGCGCGGTTACTTTGCGGTCGGGGCGGAAGGCCTCTCGAAACGGATGAATCTCGGCACTCTGATGCGCTCCGCGCACGCCTTCGGAGCGAGTTTCTTCTTCACCGTCGACGCGGACCAGAAAATCCGCAAGGCGCCGCCCTCCGATACCTCCAAGAGCCCCGGCCATCTGCCGGTCTTCACCTGGGACAGCGTGGAGACCATGGATCTGCCCAAGGGCTGCCAGCTCGTCGGCATCGAGCTGACCGACGACGCCATCGACCTGCCAAGCTTCGGCCACCCGCTCCAGGCGGCCTACGTGCTCGGCCCCGAGCGCGGCTCGCTGTCGCCCGAGATGCTGGAGCGCTGCGATCACGTCGTGAAGATCCCGACGAAATTCTGCATCAATGTCGCCATGGCGGGTGCCATCGTCATGTATGACCGCCACCGGGCGCTCGGCCGCTACGCGGAACGCTCGATCACCGCCGGCGGCCCGAAGATCGAGCGGCCCAAGCATATATCCGGCGGCCCTGTGATGCGCCGTGGCCGGAAAGTGCCGGGGACGTAATTCGTTTCCGATATCGTCACCAGCATGCCGGGTGTCGAAAGCTTCGGCGCTTCCCGTGCTGGAGGCTTTCGGAACCAAAAATCCCCGCTGCAAACTCCTGTCTCTCCCTTGCCGGGCTGGGCTATCGAATTTGACCGAAAATGTCTGTAATTGATCCTCTGTAACCTCTCCCATTGGGAGAGGTCGGAGCGCAGCTCCGGGTGAGGGGGCATGCCTCTCTGCCAATTTCCGACGTTTAAACCCTCACCCCAACCCTCTCCCAATGGGAGAGGGAGCCACGCCTCGCCATATACGATAGCCCTGCCCAGCGGGGGAAAAAGCGCTCGCAGCCAGGTTCGAATTTGCCAATGTCCACCGCGCCCGGACCCGGCGTTTCGGACCAGCCCCAACCGCCCTCACGACCCGGCCCTTTGTCCCCGAAACCTTCCGAAAATTCCCTTGCGTTCACCGCGCTCAGGCGGTTTTCTTTCGGCAGATCTGGAGAACGGGAATGAACGGAATTCAAAGAACGCTGACAGGCTTCTGGCTGATCGTGCTTGCACTTGCCCTGCCTTGCACGGCTGCGGCCGAGGGCAAGGTTGGGCTGGTCATCGGCAACGGCGCCTACCGGACGATGCCCGCCCTTCCCAATCCGTCCAACGACGCCAATCTGATGGCCGGCAAGCTTGCGGAACTCGGCTTCGACGTGGTCCGGGTCATCGACGGCGACCGGCGGGCGTTCCGCGACGGGCTGACCGTCTTCGGCCGCAAGGCGCAGGGCGCCGATGTCGCGCTGGTGTTTTACGCTGGCCACGGCGTTCAGGTGAACGGCCGCAACTGGCTGCTGCCCGTCGATGCTGAAATCCAGGCCTCCACCGACCTGCCGGGTGAGGCCGTCAAGGCGGACGATCTCCTGGAGATCATGGAAGCCTCCGGCGCGCGGCTGAAGCTGGTGTTCCTGGATGCCTGCCGCAACAACCCCTTGCCGCGCTCGCTCTCCCGCGGAACCTCCAACGGCCTCGCCCGGCTGGAAGCCAACGCGGCGGGCATGATGATCGCCTTCGCGACCTCGCCCGGCGACGTTGCGCTCGACGGCAGCGGCTCCAACAGCCCGTTCACCGAAGCGCTTGCCCGGATGATCTCCACGCCGGATCTGGAAGTCCGCCACCTGATGGGCAAGGTGCGCGAAAGCGTCTACACCTCGACCGGCGAACGCCAGCTCCCCTGGCTGAACGAGGCCCTGATCGGCGAGTTCTATTTCGGCGGCAAATCGTCGGGCGGCCCGGCCGAGGCCAAGGGAGAGATCGTCGAGGTCGCCGTCACCAACGCCTCCGGGTTTACCGGATCGGACGGCAAGCGGGCCGAAAGCCTGAACAAGACCCGGCACCGGCCCCCACCGCGGTATGCCGGCAACACCTGCAGCACCGCCCAGCGCGGCGCAGGCGCCTGGGAGGTCTGCGCAAGCTCCGTTCTCGATCCGCAATACGGCAACCGCTACGGGCCGGGCAATCTCTTCGACGGCAACCTGTCCACCGCCTGGGTCGAGGGCGTTTCCGGAGACGGCAAGGGCGAGAAGATTCTCTTGTCCTTCGAAGAGCCAAGATGGCTGGCAGGCTTCGAGATCGTCAACGGCTACGCGAAGAACCGCGACATCTTTCGCAAGAATGCCCGCATCAGGACCGCCAGGATTACGCTGTCCGACGGCTCGAGCCGGACGCTCGACTTCGACGACATGATGGGCGCCAGGCGCTACATGTTCGACACGTCCGTCGAGACGGCCTGGGTGGAAATCGAGATCGCCTCCGTCTATCCGGGCTCGAAATACAAGGACACGGCGCTCTCGGAAGTCCTCCCGCTCTTCGACGAGTAAACTCCAGAAGGCCGGGTGCTACCGGCGCCTGATCGGAAAATCGAAGGCTCTTCCCGGAAACGGCTCGCCCTGGAGCGTGAAGTGCCACCACTCGCCTGGATAATTCTTGAAGCCGCCTTGCCGCATCAGCGCGACCAGCTTCTGCCGCATGTCCCGCGCGGCGCCCGGAACGGCGTTCGAGGCCGTCCGGCTGGCCGGATCGAAACAGTCGAACGGCGTACCGAAATCCGCCGTGCCGCGATCTGTCCGGCTGCAGGGGCCGGCGCCGCCGCTGCCGGCGCCGGGACCGCCAAGAGGTTCCAGGGCGAGATCGACCGTCGATCCTTTCGCATGGCTGCTCTTCGGGCCGATATAGCCTTGCCGGATGAGCTGCGACCGGGAGACATGCGGGAAGTAGTCCGGGTCCGTCTGCCCGCCCCTGGCGGCAGTCACCCAGGCAACCATGGCGTCCACCGCCGACTGGGGGCGGTAACAGTCGAAGACGACGAGGGAATATCCCTGGCTGACGGCGGCTTCCTGAACCCTGCCGAGCGCGACTGCGGCCTGCTCGGTCAAGACGCATTCGCCGGCTTGGTATCCGGGCAGGCGGCGGCGCATGAAATTATCGCGGCCGGCATAGCGCATGTCCTGGCGGATTTCGGGAAAGACGTCGCGCAGATAGACGAACCCGTCCGGCAACGGGCCCGCTGCGGCGGAGGTCAGCCCTGCGCCCAAAAGCAAACCGGCATAAATAAGCGACCTAATCCACATCCACGGCCTCGTCGCTTTCGAGGATCTGGCGCAGCCGGGCGAAGGCGAGCCGGATGCGGGACTTGACCGTGCCGAGCGGCAACCCGGTCAGGTCGGCGATTTCACTGTGCGAGTTGCCGCCGAAAAAGGCCAGCCGGACCACATGACGCTGTTCCTCGGGCAATTGTTCCAGTGCGGCCCGAACGCGTTTTTCCCGAAGCCGCGCATCCATCTCGTCGGCCACATCGGGCAAGGGTGTGGGCTGTAGCGCCGGTTCGTCCGGATCGAGCTCCGCGGTCTTTTGCCGCCGCAACCGGTCGATCCGGCGGTTGCGGGCGATGCGGAAGAGCCATGTGCTGGCGGAGGATTTCGCGGGATCGAACAGGCTGGCCTTGCGCCACAGCGTCACCATGACGTCCTGGGCGACTTCCTCGGCCACGGCGTCGTCGGCGCCCTGCTTCATCAAATAGCCCTTCAAGCGTGGCGCGAAATGGTCGAACAACTCAATGAAGGCGGCCTTGTCCCGGTCCGCCGCAACCTTGACGATGAGATCTGAAAAATACTTCGCGTCCGCCAAAGGCTGTCAAACTCCCTGCCGCCCGCCAGGCCACGGCCAATCTTTATACCAACCGGACCGAATAGGAACCCGTCGGATGGCATTAGCAGGTTCAGCGCTTTTCGAAAGAGGCCGGATCCAGCCGGCAACCGGGTTTCCGGACGGTCCGCGAAAGATCGAACTCGATTGGCCTCGAACGGCTCCCTGCCACACTGTTGCCGTGATTAGCCGCAACAGGCTTAAGCTCGCGTGTCATAACAAAAAGAGCGTCAAAAACTCAAAATAACCGATTGCCCCGGCTTCAACCCTTTCGTAACCCGCTTTAAGTTATCATTAAAGCTAGGTTTATATGACTGACGGCAATTGACTTGAATTTGACGGAAACTCATAGCCAAACGGTGTGGAGATGATGAAAGCAAAATCGCTGGTTCTAGCCCTCGCAGGTCTAGCCGTTTCGAGTGCAGCGGCTTTCGCACAAACCCCGACTCTTCTGAAGCAGCACAAGGACTGGGCTGCCTATCAACTCACGAGCGGCAGCGGCAAGGTCTGCTACGCACTGACCAAACCCACCACCCTGCTTCCCGGTGACCGCAATCACGGCGACGTGTTCTTTTTCATCACGTCGCGGCCGGCGGAAGGCGTCAGCTCGGAGCCGAGCCTGCTTGTCGGCTATCCCTTCAAGGACAAGTCCTCCGTCACCGTCGATGTCGACGGCAAGGCGTTCACGCTGTTCACCAACAATGACGGTGCCTGGGTGGAGAATGCCGCAACCGAGGCGCAGCTCGTGGCTGCCATGAAGGCAGGCCGGGAAATGACCGTGAACGGCGAATCCAGCCGCGGCACCCGGACGACCTACAAGTTCTCGCTTTCCGGCGTGACGGCTGCGATCGATACCGCGGCCCAGGCCTGCCAGTAACGGCTCACGCCTTCTCTCTTCCGTTTCGACTTCGACCCGGTCGGGCGCCCGCGCCCTTCCGGGCCCTGTCGTTTGGAAACGCCGGGTTTCGTCTCGGGCATAGCTCCTCTGCGCTCCGGAAAACTTGATTTTCTCCGCGGTTTGTGGTTTTGGGGACGCTTGAATTCGAACCTGTAAATCAGGTTGCCCGGCGGCTGCGTTCAAAAGATCAAACGCTTCGACATGCGCCGGACGAGACCACGGATCACGACATGGCCATTTCGCTCGACATTGCGCGGGACAATCCGAACGCGCAGACAGTTTCAGCCGCAGCCTCCCGTCTGCCCGGCGAGGAAAAGCCGGCGCTGATCGGCCTCAGCCGCGAGGAACTGGGCGAAGCGCTCGGCGCCATCGGCGTGCCGCAGAAGCAATGGCGGATGCGGGCGTCCCAGCTCTGGCACTGGCTCTATGTCCGCGGCGTCTCCGACTTCGCGCAGATGACCAATATCGCCAAGGACCTGCGCCAGAAGCTCGCCGACAATTTTTCCATCGCCCGCCCGGAAATCGTCTCCGAACAGATTTCCGTCGACGGCACGCGCAAGTGGCTGTTCCGCTTTCCGGCGCGCGGCGCCGGCCGCCCGGTCGAGGTGGAAACCGTCTATATCCCGGAAGAAGGCCGCGGCACCCTGTGTGTCTCCTCTCAGGTCGGCTGCACGCTCACCTGCACCTTCTGCCACACGGGCACCCAGAAGCTGGTGCGCAACCTGACCGCGGAGGAAATCCTCTCGCAGATCCTGATGGCGCGCGACCGGCTGGGAGACTTTCCGGACGCTGACACGCCCCAGGGCGCCATCGTTCCGTCCGAAGGCCGGCTGGTCTCCAACATCGTCATGATGGGCATGGGCGAGCCGCTCTACAATTTCGACAACGTCAAACAGGCGCTGCTGATTGCCTCCGACGGCGACGGCCTGTCGCTCTCCAAGCGCCGCATCACGCTGTCGACCTCCGGCGTCGTGCCGGAAATCTTCCGCACCGGCGACGAGATCGGCTGCATGCTGGCGATTTCGCTCCACGCGGTCCGCGACGAACTGCGCGACGTTCTCGTGCCGATCAACAAGCGCTGGAACCTCAAGGAACTGCTCGACGCCTGCCGGACCTATCCGGGCCTCTCCAACGCCAAGCGCATCACCTTTGAATACGTGATGCTGAAAGGCGTCAACGACAGCAACCAGGACGCGCTCGATCTGGTCCGCCTGCTGAAGGGCATTCCGGCCAAGATCAACCTGATCCCGTTCAACCCCTGGCCGGGCTCCGAATACGAATGTTCCGACTGGGAGCGGATCGAGGAATTCGCCGACATCGTCAACCGCGCCGGCTACGCCTCGCCGATCCGCACTCCGCGCGGCCGCGACATCTTCGCCGCCTGCGGCCAGCTCAAGTCGGCCTCGGAACGCATGCGCAAGAAGGACCGCGAAGCGCTGTCGGCTCAGGGGTGATCCAAGACCGGGATCGCCAAATCAAATCATCGCCATCCCTTTTTCCGGCGTCATGCCATGGCTTGACTCACTGGTGACCGGTTAATATCCGGAGCTTCCGGACAGGGCAGGAGATATCCTCGTACGCCTTCCCGGACGCAGCGGAGCGGAGATCCGGGATCCAGTAGCCCGGTGACGATTTATTTAGCCAATAAAGGTGCTTACTGGGCCCCTGCCGGAGTTTATGCCCGCGAAGGCGGGTGCAGGGGCGGCAAATGGGTGGCTTCCAATTTCTTCCCATTCTCCAGTGCGAATTTTAACCGAACAGCAGTGGGTTTGACCATGGCATCCGTGCCGTTTCACGTCCGCACGACAGGCCTTGGCAGATGGAGAGTTCACGGCATGGATTGCCGGGTCGAGCCCGGCAATGACCCGGATAGATTTGAGCACTTTTCTGTCTTTCCGCGTGATTTGATCGACCGGATCGACACCAGGAACCGGCGCATTCGGCAAGTCCCTCACATCCCTCTGTCATTCCTGTGATCTTGCGTCATCCCGGACTGACCAAGGCGTGATTTGAACGGAGCAAATCCGGCAACCATCTTCCAAACGCCGGGGAAAGCTCCCGGCTGTTCAAGCGAACCTGGGAGTTTCATCAATGTCCTCGACTGAAAGCATTTCCAGCCGGCAGCAGCTTCTGTTTCCCGCCCTGACGGTTTCAACCTTCATAACCGCGATCCTCGCCGGCCTTGCCGCCGACATCGCCTGGGAAGTCTGGGCCCGGGTCCTCACGCCCTTCTGGGTCGGCGGCCCGCTGCAGCCGTCCGCCCTGGTGCAATCCGTGTTCGGGTTCCGGAACCTGTTCCTTGCCGAGGTCATCCACGGGATCGTCGGCGTCGTCTTTTATCCGCTGGGCTATCTGTTCATCGCCCGGCCCATCGCGCGCCTTGTCACGCCCTTCCTGCCCTGGTGGGTCGTCGGCCTGGGCTTCGGCGTCGGTCTCTGGGTGTTCGCGCTCTACGTGATGGCGCATCTCTTCGCCGGCCTGCCGCCCTTCCTCGGCTTCATCCAGCTCACCTGGGCATCGCTGGTCGGTCACCTGCTCTTCGGGCTTGTCACCGCGGCCGTCGTGCGCTGGCGGGAAGCGGGCGCTGCATGATCCCGGAGCGGGCGCGGCGCAGGCCGTAGAGGAGATCCAGGCCTCGCAACCGTGCCGTCCCGGACTTGATCCGGGACCTCTGAACCGTATTTCCGGATGTGGCCCCGGCTAGAGCATCGCCTTCCTTATCCGGCATAACGGTACTGACACCAAATGTGAGAAAAGCGTTTGCCAACAAAAAAGCCGCCCTTGGGCGGCCTTTCCTTTTCGCGGGGGAATTCCGGTCACACGACGCCGGCCTTGGAGAACGGCAGGCTGGTGATCCACTCGTCCTTGGCGGCGGCGATCGCGTTGGCGATGGCCGGGCCGATCGGCGGCGTGCCCGGTTCTCCGATGCCGGTCGGCGCTTCGGTCGACTGGACGATATGCACCTCGATTTCCGGCATGTCGGAATAGCGCAGCGGCTCGTAGGTGTCGAAGTTGGTTTCCTGGACCACTCCGTCCACCAGCGTGACCTGGTTGCGCAGGACCGCCCCCAGGCCGTAGCCGATGCCGCCCTCGACCTGGGCGACGATGTTGTCCGGGTTGACCGGAATGCCGCAGTCGACCGCGGCGATCACCTTTTCCACCTTCACCGTGCCGTCGTCCCGGAAGGAGATTTCCGCAACTTCCGCCACATAGGTGCCGAAGGACTTGTGCGCGGCGACGCCCCGGAAACGGCCTTCGGCCAGGGGCTTGTCCCAGCCGGCCTTTTCCGCCGCCAGTTTCAGGACATTCACCTTGCGCGGATCGTCCTTGATCATTTCCAGACGGTAGGCGACCGGGTCCTTGCCCGCTTCCTTCGCGATCCGGTCGATCATGGTTTCCATGACATAGGCGGTGTGGGTGTGGCCCACGGAACGCCACCACAGAACCGGAACCTGCGTTTCCTGATACGCCTGATCCATGTTCAGCATCGGGAAGGCATAGGTCGTGTCGTGCACGCCTTCCGTCATGGTGTGGTCGACGCCATCCTTGATCGTCATCGGCTCGAAGGCGGTTCCCTTCATGATCGACTTGGCGGCGATGTTGTACTTGAACGCCGTCACGTCGTTGTTCTCGTCGAGACCGACCCGGATCCGGTGCGCCGACATCGGGCGATAGTAGCCGCCGGCCATGTCGTCCTCGCGGGTCCAGACGATCTTGACGGGCGCGGGCGCCATGCCTGCCTCCTGCATGGCCTTGGCCAGTGCGGAGATCTCGGCCACCGGATGGCTGTCCGGCTGCGCGCGCCGGCCGAAGGACCCGCCCGCCCAGAGCGTGTTGATCTTCACCTTGTCCATGCCGATGCCGAGCACATTCGCCGCGGTGCCGTGGTCGAGCGTCTGGATCTGCGAGCCGAACCAGAACTCGGCCGTTTCACCGTCGAAATTGAGAACGATATCGAGCGGCTCCATGGTGCCGTGCGCCAGGAACGGGAAATCGTAGTCGGCTTCGATGACCTTGGCGGCACTTGCAAGCGCCGCGTCGACATCGCCGTCCTCGCGGACCTTGATGCCGGGCTTTTCGGTCATCTCCTTCAGCTCCGCGATCATCGCGTCGCTGGACCGGGTTTCCGCCCCGCTGTCGTCCCATTCAATCTCCAGAAGGTCGCGCGCCTTGATCGCCGGCCAGGTCGAATCGGCAACGACGGCGACCCCGCTCGGGATCTGCAGGATCTTGACCACGCCCGGAACCTTACCGGCCTCGGTGGCGTCGAAGGACTTCACCTTGCCGCCGAAGCGCGGCGAGCGGGCAACGGCCGCCACAAGCAGACCGTCTCGCTGAAAGTCGATCGTGTAGGTTTCCGGCGCGCCGACCGTCTTGTTCTTCACGTCGAGACGCGGGAAGGACTTGCCGATATGGACCCATTGATCCGGCGTCTTGAGGGCGGGTTCGGCCGGAACCTCCTCCTGGGCCGCAAGACCCGCCATCTCGCCGAGCGTCGCAGACTTGCCGGACGGGTGGGAGACCACGCCGTTCGAGATGGTGATCTCGCTGGCCGGAACGCCCCAGTCCCTCGCCGCAGCGGCCACGATCATCGCCTTGGCCGCGGCACCGGCCTGACGGTACTGGATGAAGGAATTGGCCATGGCGGTGGACCCGCCGGTGCCCTGCACGCCGAACATCGTGTTGGCGTAGAGCTGTGGGTTGGACGGCGCGAAATCGATCGCCATCTGTTCGTAGGCGGCATCGAGTTCATCCGCGACGAGCAGGGTCAGGCCGTTGGCCGTGCCCTGGCCCATGTCGAGATGCTTGGAAAGCACGACGACGGTGTTGTCCGGGCGGATATGCACCAGCGGGTGCGTGAGCGAGCCTTCGCCGGCCGCGGCTGCCGCGGTCTTCGGCAGGTTCATGGCGACCACCAGGCCACCCACCGTGCCGGCGGACAGCTTCAGGAACGTGCGGCGGCTGGGTTTCGGCGCTTCAAGCGGCTTTTGCAGGAAATGCAGCATGGCTTAACCCTCCATCTTTTCGGCAGCGTTGTGGATCGCCTTGCGGATACGGGCATAGGTGGCGCAACGGCAGACATTGCCGTCCATGGCCGCTTCGATATCCTCTTCGGTCGGCTTCGGCGTCTCGGCCAGAAGCGCGGTCGCGGCCATGATCTGGCCGGACTGGCAGTATCCGCATTGCGGCACGTCCAGCTCCTGCCAGGCAGCCTGCACGGCTTCGGCGGCCTTGCCGTTGATGCCTTCGATGGTGGTGATTTCAGCGCCCTCCACGTCTCCGACCGTGGTCTGGCAGGAGCGGATCGGCATGCCGTCCAGATGAACGGTGCAGGCGCCGCAGGAGGCGATACCGCAGCCGAACTTCGTTCCGGTCATGTTGAGCTCGTCGCGCAGAGCCCATAGCAGCGGGCTCTCGGGATCGGCGTTAAGCGTGCGCGTTTCCCCGTTTATTGTAAGTGTAACGGACATGAGGAGACGTCTCCTTTGGCTGGCCTAATCTGGCTAAAGGATGTAAACTACACAGTGCAGTTTAATGACAGTCCATGCGTCTGTAAACGCCCTGGTTTACATAGAGCGCATTTTTTGGGATGAAAGGGTGGGGCGCTGTCAAAAGACAGAAATATGCAAACAGGGCTGATGATGAGAGAAGAATGTCTGTTTCCGGCCAGAAGAAAAAACAGATTGTCGAAGCGGCAATAGCCGAGTTTCAGGAAAAGGGCTATGCGGGCGCCAGCATGGACCGGATTTCCGAGCGCGCGCAGGTCTCCAAACGGACGGTCTATAACCACTTCGAAAGCAAGGACGTCCTGTTCCACGCGATCAACCAGCATCTGGTCGATCAGGTGAATTCGGCGCTCGAGATCCCCTATGACCCGGAAAAGCCGATCCGCGACACCCTGATCGAGCTGGGCTGGGCCGAGGGCGAGCTGATGGTCAATCCCTGTTTCATGAACCTCGCCCGGATGGTCCTGAGCGAGACGATCCGCGATCCCGCGCTGGCGGCCGACATGGATGCCCGCATGACCAAGCTGTCTATCTTCGCGGAATATATCGATCGGGCCGCAAAGGAAGGCCAGCTTGCCGTCGACGACCCGGCCGTTGCCGCCGACCAGTTTCTCGGCCTGATCAAATCGCGCGGCTTCTTTCCGAACATCTATGCGGCACGCGTGCCGAGCCGTGAGGAAATCGGCAGCATCATCGACGACAGCGTCGACATGTTCCTGGCGAAATACGGATCGAAATCCCGGTCCTGACTGACAGTGAGCGGCGCCTTCAGCCCTCGTTTTCCACAGGCTTTTCCAGAAGCAGCCCCCAGCGGGTGCGTTCAGCCATCTGCTGGCGGGTTTCTTCCGAAATCAGGCCCTTGACGTTTTCCGGCGCCCAGCCGCCGCCGATGCCCTTGTAGACCGCGATCAGGCTGGTCAGGATGTTGGCCTCGGTTGCGATCAGCCGCTCCTGGGCGACAAGCAGACGCCTCTGCGCCTCGACGACACGGTTATAGGGCGCGGTGCCGTCGTCATACTGGGCGCCCACCTCGGTCACGGCGCTGCGCGCGGCCGTCACGCTCCGGCGCAGATAAACCGCTTCCTGCTTGGCCCGCAGGAACCCGGTCAGGCCATCCTCGACCTCCGCATAGGCGGACAGCACCGTTCTCTCGTAGTTCAGCAGGGCTTCCTGGAATTTCGCGTCCTGAACGCGGACATTGTTCTGGATCCGGCCGTAATTGAGGAAATTCCAGGAAAAGCCCGGATTGATGAAGCCGGCCGTCGTGCCGTTGTTGAACAGGTTGGCGAAGTCGTCCGCGCGGACGCCGATCGCCCCGGAAATGGAGAACGCCGGGAAGAGATCCGCCTTGGCGACGCCGATCTGGGCGGAAAGCGCCGCGGCGGTATATTCCGCGTGGCGGATGTCCGGACGCCGGCGCAGCATGTCCGCGGGCACTCCGATCGCCACTTCGGCAGGCACGCGTGGGAACCGGGCCTTGGAGCCGAGCCGGGACTTCATACTGCCCGGCGGCTCGCTCAGAAGCACGCTCAGCGCGTTATAGGCCTGGGCGAGCTGCGCCTCGTAACTCGGAATAGTCGCCAGCGTGTTGTTGTAGAGGACGGTCGCCTCGTTCACGTCCAGCTGGGTCGCCGCGCCGTTTTCCAGGCGCAACTGGGTGAGGTCGAGCGATTTCTTCTGCAGGGCCGCGTTGCTGCGCGCGGTCGCGATGAGCTGCTGCAGTTCCCGCACACCGACATAGGTCGCCGCGATATCGCCGGTCAGCGTGACCAGCGCGTCGTCATAGGAGGCGAGATTGGCATTCAAATTGGCATTGGCCGACTGGACGTCGCGCCGGATCTTGCCCCACACGTCGATCTCCCAGCCGGCGTCGAAACCGGCCGAAACCTGCGTGAAGTGATCGTCGATCAGGCCGACCCGTTCGAGATCCTTGATGAACGGGTCCTTGGCGCTGAAACGGACGCTTTTCACGCTCCCGTTTAGTTCCTGCACCTGCGGAAACAGCTCTCCCCTGGCGATGCCGAGCTGGGCGCGGGCCTGGTAGACGCGAACGCCCGCGGCCTGCAGGCCGACATTCTGGCGGTAAGCCTCCGCGACCAGGCCGTTGAGGGTGCTGTCGTTGAACACATGCCACCAAGGCACCGAGTTCGCGCTGCGGCTGGTGAAGCCGGTCCGGCTGTCCACGGGCAGGTTGGCGCCGGACGTCCAGCTGTCGAGCACCGGTGCGTCGGGGCGTTCGAAATCCGGCCCGACCATGCAGCCGCCGAGCAGCAGCACGCCGCCCAGAACCAGTTTTAGCCCGAATCCCTTGAAGCACCCCATACCCGGTCCTACTCACAAATCAAACGGCACGATGAAGTTCATCCAGCTATAGAGCCGCATGTTGACACGCCGCAGCACGGCCACCCAGTTTCCACCGCCGCCGGTATAGATCGCCGCGGCTCCGTGAGCTCCGGCCGGATAGCGTTTCAGCGCCGGATTTTCGTCCAGGTCGATTTCGACGGCAAAACGGCCCTGCGGACTCATGAACAGAAACTCCGGCACCCGTCCACGCGGCACGATCTGCCCTTGACCGGTGCCTTCCCAGATAGCCTTCACCTTGCCCTTGAAAACCTGTCCCGGGTAGATGTCGAGTGCGACTTCCACGGGCTGATCCGGTTCCACGAATTTCAGATGTTCCTGGTAGAAGGTCGCCAGGAAATAAGGATTGGCATCGGCAACGAACGCGGCGATCGCCGCAATCCGGAAGCCTCCGACGACGAGACCCGGTCGGGCCTGCTGCGAAATGATCACGCCGTCCTCGGGAGCGTAGATGGTCGTCTGGTCGAGATAGTACTGGGCCTGATCCACCTGGGCCTGAGCGGCGGCGACCTGAGCGTTGACACCCTCGAACTGGGCCTCCACCGCAAGCTGCGCCTTCTTGAGGTTCGCCTCCGCCTCCGAGACCTGGGCCTTGGCGGAGCTGAGCTGCGAGGTCCACTGGTCCAGCGTTTCCTGCTTGGCCCCTCCTTTCGGCACCAGATTGGTGTAGCGGGTAACCTGCTGCTGCGCATACTGCTCGTTGGCCTGCGCTTCGGTGAGGGAGTCCTGCGCCTCATCGACGTCTTCCACGAGGATCTTGGCATTCTGCTGCGCGCTGACCAGGTTCGCCTGGGCTTCCTTGAGCTGGGCGAGATAAAGCGTCTGTTCGAACTGGTAGAGCTTGTCGCCCTTCTTCACCTTCTGGTTCTGCGCCACGAACACTTCTTCGAGCAGCGTCGGATGTGGCAGGCGCGGCCCGATCTGGATGGTCTGGCGGATGACATGCCCGTCGATGGTGAAGGGTGTGTAGAAGCGCAGGAACACCACCAGCAGGAACAGGACGTGGACGCCCACCCAGAAGGAAACGATGCCCCAGGCGATGTTGAATTTCAAAAGCCGGAATTTGTAGAACACCAGCCAGACGATGATCGCATAGGCGACGAGGATCAGCAGGGCGATGGTCATACCTTGGGCCCTTCCCCTGCCGGTGTCGCCGGCGCCTCGTCAGGCGCAGGATCCGGAGAAGAGGCCGGAGCGGGCGTCGCTTCCAGCGGCCCGTCCTCAACTTCCGCCTTTTCCGGGTCCAGCGCGTCGCGCCCGCCCCTTGGCATCTTGCGGATATCGACGGTCATGGAGTCGTGATAGGCCCAGATCAGGGCGTGGATCCAGGGAAAGATGGTGAAAAGTCCGATCCAGCCGCCGAGCTTCACGGATTCGGCATGCGGATGATTCCGCTTTTCCGCCAGCTTGCCGGGCAGACCGCCCAGGGTAACCATCACATAGAAGAACGCGATGATGACCAGCAGGAGGATGACGAAGGTCAGATAATCATAAGCATCGAGATCAAAATCGATCAGATCCATTCCGCCTCCCAGGCCGGCCACCTCACCAGCCGTTGAATTGAATACTTGTTAAAACCTTCAACGAACCGCCGGTCAATCGCAAGTGCCCATAACTCAGTCCAATCGCCGGCGATCTGTATCTCGGGAGCAACAGGAGAGGCCGTCGCACGGCATCACGGGCCGGTCTGGCCCGTCAGGCTCTCCGGCCGGGTCCGCTGGGGCTTGCGCCGGGAAGAGAACCGGCTAAATTGCCCGAAATTTCCAACCGTGCGGACTCCCCGCCAAGAACATCAAACTGGACCTTCCCTCAATGTCGTATGGTGACATCAAAAAAGTCGTCCTGGCCTATTCCGGCGGCCTGGACACATCGATCATCCTGAAATGGCTGCAGACCGAACTCGGCTGCGAAGTGGTGACCTTCACCGCCGACCTCGGCCAGGGGGAGGAACTGGAGCCGGCGCGCAGGAAGGCCGAGATGCTCGGCATCAAGGAAATCTACATCGACGACCTGCGCGAGGAATTCATCAGGGACTTCGTTTTCCCGATGTTCCGAGCCAATGCGGTCTACGAGGGCGTTTACCTGCTCGGCACCTCCATTGCCCGTCCGCTGATCTCCAAGCGCCTGATCGAGATCGCCGAGGAAACCGGCGCCGACGCGATCGCCCACGGCGCAACCGGCAAGGGCAACGACCAGGTCCGTTTCGAACTCTCCGCCTACGCGCTCAACCCGGACATCAAGGTAATCGCGCCCTGGCGGGACTGGAGTTTCAAGTCGCGTTCCGACCTGCTCGACTTCGCCGAAAAGCACCAGATCCCGGTGCCGAAGGACAAGCGCGGCGAAGCCCCCTTCTCCGTCGACGCCAACATGCTGCACTCCTCCTCGGAAGGGAAGGTGCTGGAGGATCCGGCAGAGGAAGCGCCAGGCTACGTCTACCAGCGCACCGTCGACCCGACCGAGGCGCCGGACGAAGCCACCTATATCGAGATCGGCTTCGAGAAGGGCGATGCCGTCTCGCTCAACGGCGAGCGGATGTCGCCGGCGACGCTGTTCGCCAAGCTCAACGATTATGGCCGCGACAACGGCATCGGCCGCCTCGACATGGTCGAGAACCGCTTCGTCGGCATGAAGAGCCGCGGCGTCTACGAAACGCCGGGCGGGACGATCCTCCTGACCGCGCACCGGGCGATGGAATCCATCACGCTGGACCGCGGCGCGGGCCATCTGAAGGACGAGCTGATGCCGCGCTACGCGGAGCTGATCTATAACGGCTTCTGGTTCTCGCCGGAACGCGAAATGCTGCAGGCGCTGATCGACAAGAGCCAGGAGCACGTCACCGGCACCGTGACCCTGAAACTCTACAAGGGCAACGTCATCCTGACCGGCCGGACCTCGCCCTATTCGCTCTATTCCGAAGAGCTGGTCACCTTCGAGGACGACCAGGGCGCCTATGACCAGAAGGACGCCGCCGGCTTCATCAAGCTGAACGCCCTGCGCCTGCGCACGCTCGCCAAGCGCAACCGGCTCGCCTGAGAGCTTTTCAAATGACTGAACCGGCGGCAGCGACACTCGACAGGAACCTCGCGGCTGCCGGTTTTTTATATCTGGGCGGCTTTGCCCCTAGTGAAGACGCGAGTGTTCCGCCGCTTTCCGGAGGGCAACGCGCCGGCACCCTTCTCCTGATCGGCAGTACGGGACCTTCGCTCTGGCCGGCCTTCGGCGAGAGCCCGGAACATTCGGACGGCGGGCCCGATCCACTCGACCGCTTCACAAGACGCGTTCTCACCCGGTGCGCCTCCGCCCATGGTTTCGAACCGCTGTTTCCGTTCGAGGGACCGCCCTATTACCCCTTTCAGCAATGGGCATTCAAATGCGGCGGTTTCTCGCAAAGTCCGCTCGGCGTCCTGGCGCACCGGGTATACGGGCCATGGACCGGTTTCCGCGCGGCATTCCTGTCGGCGGAGGCGCTTGCGGACACGTCTCCGGCACCCTCTGAAGGTCCTTGCGAAGGGTGCGAGGACAAGCCCTGCCTGTCGGTCTGCCCCGTTAACGCCATTTCGCTTGAAAGCGGCTACGACGTGGCCGCGTGCCGGGCGCATCTGGCGCAAGACCGGGATCGCGACTGCTGGTCCGGCTGCCGCGCCCGGCGCGCCTGTCCATTCGGCACGGAGCACCGACAATCGGCGGCAACAGCCGGGTTTCACATGAAGAGTTTTGCCGGATAATCGACTGAGGCGAACACAGCTTCGCCGTTCCATACAGTATCTTGGCAAACCAGCGTTTCGTCACCAGCTCGACTTTGCCGGATCTAACGGCGGCACCAGCACTTCGCCACCCCGGCCTTGAGCCGGGGTCTCTCATGACAGGTCCCGGATCAAGTCCGGGACAGCTCCGAACTGGTGGTGCAACTTGACTGCAAGACGCTCATTCCAGCGTCCCTTCAGATTGGTCGCCGTCCGCCAGCTTCACAACCCCGTCCTGATCCGGACAGGTTGCGAGCGCTTCTGCAGCCGACCGGCCGTCGCCGACGGGCGCGTCCGGCCAGATTTCCGCCAGCGGGATCAGCACGAAGGCCCGGTCGGCCATGCGCGGATGCGGCACTTCGAGATCCGGATCGACAACCGTTTCCCTGCCGTAGATCAGCACGTCGATGTCGATGGTCCTGGGACCCCAGCGAACGTCGCGCACCCGCCCGAGCTCGGCCTCGATCTCGAGACAGCGCCTCAACAGCTCGATCGGGCTCAGCAACGTGTCGATCACCAGGCAGCAATTGCGGTAGTCGTCCTGCGGCACCGGCCCCCAGGGCGGCGTCCGGTAATCGGAAGACCGCAGAACCAGAGTGATGCCCGGCGTCTGCTCCAGGCGTCGGATGGCCTTGCCGATGGTCGCCCTGGTGTCGCCGAGATTGGAGCCGAGCCCCAGGGCACAGCGGGTCGGCGCATCGGGCTTCCGGAAGGAGGGCGTCAATTCAGTCGGGATTTCGTTCAAGAAAAGTCGCCTCCAGCATGCGCGCGCATTCGGAATGCGCGCGAACGTCATGAGCCCGGACAATGGCCGCCCCCTTCAGAAAGGCGGTCATGTGGACAGCCAGGGTGCCGTAAAGCCGTTCATCGATGTCCGCGCCCAGCACCGCACCGATCATCCGCTTGCGGGACGCTCCGGCAAGTAGGGGCAATCCGTGTTTCTTCAAGGTCTCGAAGCGGTTCAGGATAAGGAAATTCTGGTCGATGGTCTTGCCGAATCCGAAACCCGGATCGAGAATCTGCCTGTCCCTGGCGATCCCCGCCTTGGCCGCGAGTTCCATGGAGGTTTCGAAAAACCGGTCGATGTCGCTCAGGATGTCGAGGCTGCCGTCGGCTTCGAGCCGGTTATGCATCATCACCACATGAACGCCCGCCTCCGCCACCGCATCGGCCATTGCCGGATCCTTCTGCAGTCCCCAGACATCGTTGACCATCAGGGCACCCTCTGCGCAGGCGCGCCGGGCAATCTCGGCCTTGTAGGTGTCTATGGATACCGGTGTTCCGAGCGCAATGACGTCGGCCAGCACCGGAACCAGCCGGGCCCATTCCTCGCCCTCGGCAACAGGCGTCGAGTTCGGCCGCGTGCTTTCTGCCCCGATGTCGAGAATATCCGCTCCCTCGGCGATCATTTTTCGCGCATGGGCAAGCGCGGCCTCGGCCATATTGTGACGTCCGCCGTCCGAAAAGGAATCGGGCGTCACGTTCAGGATGCCCATGACGTGCGGGCGGTCGCTTCTGCCATCGAAAAGCGGCGGTTCATAGGCTGTCCGGCTGACCATCAAGGCGTCCTTCTGACGATTGGCCCACGTGTTTGACGCGTCGGCTCCCGCGGGTCAAGTTTCCGGGGTGGCGCTGTCATGAAAAATTCGGACAATAGTCTCCGAACGGACATCGCACTGTCATGGATCTTCAGCACCAGATGGCTCTGCCAAGGGACACGCCCCCGCGGTCCCCCAGCCATGGAGCGCTCTCATGTCTTCAAGCATTTCCCGTCGCAATTTCCTGAAGTCCTCGGCCGCCACCGGCCTTTTCCTGACCTCGCCGCTGGCCATGCCCGGCCTGTCCCGGGCCGCGTCGCGCCCACAGATCACCCACGGCCTGCAGTCCGGCGATGTCGACGCCGCGTCCGGCATGATCTGGTCGCGCACCGACCGGCCGGCAAAAATGCTGGTGGAGATCGACACCACCGGATCCTTTGAAACGCCGCGCCGCCTGGCCCCGGTCAACGCCCTGCCGGAGACCGATTTCGCCGTCAAGCGCCTGCTTGAGAACCTGCCGTCCGACCAGGAGATCTTCTACCGGGTCGCCTTCGCCGATCTTAACGACGTCAACGCGGTTTCCGAGCCGATGACCGGCCGATTCCGCACCGCCCCGGCGTCACGCCGCGATATCCGCTTCGCCTGGTCCGGCGACACCGCCGGCCAGGGCTGGGGCATCGACGCGGACCGCGGCGGCATGAAGACCTACGCCACCATGGCAAAGCACCGGCCCGATTTCTTCATCCATTCCGGCGACACGATCTATGCCGACGGACCGATGGCGGAAAGCGTCGAACTGAAGGACGGCACGGTCTGGAAGAACATCGTCACGGAAGAAAAGTCCAAAGTCGCCGAAACCCTCGACGAATATCGCGGCCAGTGGAAATACAACCTGATGGACGAAAATCTGCGCGCCTTCAATGCCGAGGTGCCGACCTTCTTCCAGTGGGACGACCACGAAGTCGTCAACAACTGGTCGTCCTCGAAGGATCTCCTCGGCGACGACCGCTACAGCGAGAAGAACATCCATGTGCTCGCCGCCCGAGCCGGCCGCGCCTTTCACGAGCTGACGCCGATCCGCTACACACCGGCCGAACCCGGCCGGGTCTACCGCAAGATCGCCTACGGTCCGCTGCTCGACGTCTTCTTTCTGGACCTACGCTCCTATCGCGGCCCGAACGGCCCCGCGATGGAAGACGCGATGACGCCGGAATCCCGCATCCTGGGCGCGGAACAGCTCGCCTGGCTGAAACGTGAACTGCCGAACTCCCGGGCCACCTGGAAAGTGATCGCCTGCGACATGCCGATCGGCCTGATCGTCTGGGACAACTGGCAGGAGCAAGCAGGCGCCGAAGCGGTCGCCAACGGCGACCACGGCGCTCCGAAGGGCCGTGAACTCGAATTCGCCGACCTGCTGCGCTTCCTCAAGACGGCGGATATCGACAATGTCGTCTGGCTCACCGCCGACGTGCACTACACGGCCGCCCACTACTACAATCCGGACAAGGCACAGTTCCAGGACTTCAAGCCGTTCTGGGAATTCGTCTCCGGCCCGATCCATGCGGGCACGTTCGGCCCGAACGATCTCGACATGACCTTCGGCCCGGAAGTGAAATTCGTGAAGGCACCGACAGCCGAACAGGGCGCCAACCTGCCGCCCTCCATGGGCTTGCAGTTCTTCGGCCTGGTCGACATCGACGGCGCGAGCGAACAGCTCACCGTCCGCCTGATGGACCGGGACGACCGGGAACTGCACAAGGTCACGCTGGATCCGGTGCGCCGGGGCTGAGACCTGGGAAAACGCAAATCAGGGCGGGTTGCTTCAACCCGCCCTTTTTCCGGCAAATCTCTAGGTCGTGGTCAGGAATTAACGTTTGGCAGCACCACGCAGCCGCCCCGGACTTGATCCGGGGCCCTCATGGCAGGTCCCGGATCAAGTCCGGGACGGCACAGCAAGTGCCACCTGGCATCGTTTCAACCACCTGCGTCATCCCGGACACAGCGCAGCGAAGATCCGGGATCGGGGAGCCGGGGTCTGTCGATAGAAGATAATTGAGAAAGTCAAAAGCCTGCAGCTCTCCGGTTCCGGCTCGCGCTCCGCTTGGCCGGAATGACGAAGGATAGGAAAGTGTCGTTAGCGAGAGTTCGGGCGAGTTGAAACAACCCGCCCGTTTCATTCCGCCGCCGCGGTCTGCCGGGGGATCTGGCTCTTGAGGATCAGATAACAGACGATCCCGGCGATCGGCATACCCGGCAGGATGAATGCCAAGCCCAGGATCGGCTTGCCGAGGGCGGCGATCAGAAGGCTCGCCACGATGCCGCCGCCGAATTGCAGGAAGCCGAGCATGGAGGACGCCGCGCCGGCGATATGCGGGAAGGGCGCCATGGATTCGGTGAAACTCGCCGGCAGCACGAAGGCGAGCGCAAAGGCGAACAGCGACACCGGCCCCATGACGGTGAGCACCGACAGGGGCTGGGTGAGCGCGAGGTAGGACATCAGGGCCGAGGCCACGACCCAGAGCACGAGCCCGTAGGGAATGAGTTTGCGCGCATCGAAATAGCGCAGCAGCCGCCCGGTCAGGACGGTGCCGGCAATGAAGGAGCCGGACTGCAGGATCATCGCCAGCCCGAACGCCGAAGGCGACAGGCCGACCTCATAGATCAGGATGAAAGGCAGAACGGTTGCCAGCGCGTAGAGGTTTCCGAGACCGAAGCCGATCAGGAGGCTCGGCGACAGAAACCGCGGATCCTTCAGGAGCGTCAGGTAGTTGGTGGCGAGCTGCCTCGGATTGAGGTGATGCTTTCCGGGCTTGGGGTTTGTCTCCACCTGAAAGACGGTCACGGCGGCCATCAGAAGGGTGCCGTAGATCACCATGCACCAGAAGACTTCCTCCCAGCCGAACAGTTCCAGAACCACACCGCCGACGGTCGGCGCAAGGGCCGGGCCAAGTGCGAGCATCATGGCGATGGTGTTCATGATCCTGGCGGAGGCCTGGCCGGTGAACTGGTCCCGGACGATCGCGCGCGAAACGGCGATACCCACCGCCGCGCCGACGCCCTGGAAAGCGCGGGCGATCACCATGAATTCCACGCTCGGCGCGAGCGTGGCGAGCACGCTGGACAGAAGATAGAGGCCAATGAAGGCCAGCGTGACCGGCTTGCGGCCGAAAGCGTCGGTCAGCGGGCCGCAGACGAGCTGCGTTACCGCGAAACCGGCGAAATAGGACGTCAGCGTCAGCTTGACCGCCGCCTCGGTTGTTCCGAACGCCTCGACGAGCGCCGGCATGGCCGGAGTGTAGAGCGCCATCGAAATGGGGCCGATGGCGACAAGCCCGGCCCCTAGAAGCGATGTGCGCGTTGCACTCATGATCTGAGTGTCGGAACTCATTTCTGTTTCCCTTTGGAAACCTCCTGCAACATGCTGTCCCTCATGGTCTGCAGGTACGTTTCGAGCATTTGCTGTTTGTCTTCCGGAATGTCTTCAAGCGCTTTCGAGCGCACCGCCTGAAGGGCAATTCCAATTCTTTCAAGGAGCGGATCCGCTGCCGGCGTCAGTTCGATCAGCTTGGCGCGTTTGTCGTTCGGATCGGGACACCGCAGGATCAGGCCGGCCTTTTCGAGCGCGTCCAGGTATCCCACCAGGGTCATCGGCTCGACATACATCAGCTCCGCAAGAGCTGCCTGCCGCTGCCGCGGACTGCGCCAGACATAAAACAGTGTCCGCGCCTCACCGACCGTCAGCCCCGTCTCCACTTCCGTCAGGGCTGCGTCAAAACTCCGCCGGAGCAACCGGGCCAGATCCACCACCAGCATGGTGACTCCGACACTCGGAGGAGGAACAGACATCGATACTCCAATTTAGTAAGGTATCCTTACGAATTACGCCTTCAACCGGCGGCTGTCAATGCGCACTTGTGACATTGCGTTGCACAATTGCCCGCCGCCACGTATAAAGGCGCCAAATTCGGCGAAAGCGCCGATCCGTAGACATCTCACATCCAGGCACGATGCGGGTCCTCAAGGGCCCGTTCTGTCTTTTGGAGCCACAAATGAAGCTGCGCAATATTGCCATCATCGCTCACGTCGACCATGGCAAAACCACACTGATCGACGTTCTTCTGAAGCAGTCCGGCGCGTTCCGCGACAACCAGCGCACGGAAGAGCGGATGATGGATTCCAACGACATCGAGCGCGAGCGCGGGATCACCATCCTCGCCAAGGTGACGTCGCTGGTCTGGAAGGACACCCGGATCAACATCGTCGACACACCGGGCCACGCCGACTTCGGCGGCGAGGTCGAGCGCATCCTGCACATGGTCGACGGCGTGATCCTGCTGGTCGACGCCGCCGAAGGCCCGATGCCGCAGACCAAGTTCGTGCTCGGCAAGGCGCTCAAGCTCGGCCTGAAGCCGATCGTCGCGATCAACAAGATCGACAAGCCGGAACAGCGCGCCGAGGAAGTGCTCGATGAGGTCTTCGACCTGTTCGCCGCCCTGGACGCCAACGAGGACCAGCTCGACTTCCCGGTTCTTTACGGCTCTGCCAAGCAGGAATGGATGGCGCTGGAACCGGAAGGGCCGCAGGACAACATGGACCCGCTGTTCGACATGGTCCTGGACAAGGTCGCGGCCCCGGAAGCCGCCCCGGGCGACTTCCGCATGCTCGCGACCACTATTGAATCCGATCCGTTCCTGGGCCGCATCCTGACCGGCCGCATCGTGTCGGGCACCGCCCTGCCGAACATGCCCATCAAGGCGCTTGCCCGTGACGGCAGCCTGGTGGAAAACGGCCGCGTCTCCAAGATCCTCGCCTTCCGCGGCCTGGAACGCCAGCCGATCGAAAAGGGCGAGGCCGGGGACATCGTCGCAATTGCCGGCCTGACCAAGGCAACCGTCGCCGACACGCTGTGCGCGCCGGGCGTCGACCAGCCGCTGCAGGCCCAGCCGATCGACCCGCCGACCCTCTCGATGACCTTCCGCGTCAACGACAGCCCGCTGGCCGGCACCGAAGGCTCCAAGGTCCAGTCACGCGTCATCCGCGAGCGCCTGATGAAGGAAGCCGAAGGTAACGTCGCCCTGAAGGTGGAAGACACCAACGAACCGGACGCCTTCGTGGTCTCCGGACGCGGCGAACTGCTGCTGGCGATCCTGATCGAGAACATGCGCCGCGAAGGCTTCGAACTCGGCGTCGGCCGTCCGCGCGTCGTCTACCAGTTCGACGAGGCCGGCACCCGGCTGGAGCCGATCGAGGAAGTCATCATCGACGTGGACGAGGAACATTCCGGCGTGGTCGTGCAGAAACTGCAGGAACGCAAGGCCGACCTTCTGGAAATGAAGCCCTCCGGCGGCGGCCGCACCCGGCTGGTGTTCCACGCCCCGACCCGCGGCTTGATCGGCTATCAGGCGGAGCTCCTGTCCGACACGCGCGGCACAGCGATCTTCAACCGCCTGTTCCACGACTACCAACCCTACAAGGGGCCGATCCAGGGCCGCCACACCGGCGTGCTTCTGTCAAACGGCACCGGCGAGGCAGTGGCTTACGCCCTGTTCAACCTGGAAGACCGCGGCCCGATGATGATCGACCCGGGCACCAAGGTCTATCCGGGCATGATCGTCGGCGAGCACACCCGCGGCAACGACCTGGAAGTCAACGTGCTCAAAGGCAAGCAGCTCACCAACGTCCGCGCCGCCGGCAAGGACGATGCGGTCAAGCTCACCACGCCGAAGAAGCTGACTCTGGAAGCCGCACTTTCCTACATTTCCGACGACGAGCTGGTGGAAGTTACCCCGGACTCCATCCGCCTGCGCAAGGCCATCCTCGACCCGCACGAGCGCAAGCGCGCCGAACGCGCGGCGAACAAGGAATCGGCGTAAGCGCGTTTCGACATCGACAAGAAAGCCCGGGCACCGTCCCGGGCTTTTTTTAATGCAAACGTCTCTTCCCCCCAAAACCTTCACCGCAACCAATTGCCAAGATGACAGTCCGCGTTGGTTTAAAATGTCAGCCCGGCGGCTGATTTTGAAACGCCATCCCATGCCCCGTGAACGGGAACTCCTTACACTTCGGCATTCGAATTGAAGTGCATGGCCTGAAAGCCATCGCACGCAAGGAAGGCCGAACCGATGAAACATTTCGCTCTTGCATTGGCGATGACCGCCGGCATCACCGCAAGCCTCGTAACCGCAGCCGGCGCCGGCACCTTCGGCCCGCTGGTAGAAGCCGGAGAGCTCGCGACCAGGCTGGAGACCGCTGAACCGGTTCTCCTCGACATCCGTAATGCGGGTTACGAAAAGGGCCATGCGGACGGCGCCCTCTACGCCCCCTATCGCATGTTCCGCGGGCCGGAAGACAATCCCGGCGGCCTCGTCGATATCAAAAAGCTTGAAGCGGAACTGGAAGAACTCGGCCTGGAACCCGACCTGCCGGTCGTTATCCTGTCGGAAGGCAAGACCGACACCGATTTCGGCGCCGCGGCCCGGGTCTACTGGACCCTGAAATCCACCGGCTTTACCGATCTGTCGATCCTCAATGGCGGCCTGCAGGCTTGGAAAGCGGCCGGTCTGCCGGTGAACAGCGACGTGGAATCCGCCTTCCCGAGCGAATTGGACCTGAGCTTCGACCACACCTGGCTGGCGACGACCGCCGATGTCGCCGCCGTCACCGAGGGAGAAGCGGAAGCGGTTCTGGTGGATGCCCGTCCGGCGGATTTTTTCAACGGGAAAAAGGCGCACGATGCGGCCAGCCGCCCCGGAACCCTGCCGGGCGCCACCAACCATGTCTATACCTCCTTCTTCGACAAAGGCTCGCCGGCCATGTCCAGCGCCATCGATCCAAAGGCCCTGAAGGCTTCATTGGGCATCGAAGAGGGCAAGGATACCGTCTCCTTCTGCAATACCGGTCATTGGGCCGCGACCCACTGGTTCGCCGTGTCGGAACTGGCCGGCGTGAAAAACGCAAAGCTTTACGCAGGATCGATGGTCGAATACTCCAAGTCCGGGCATGAAATGGCCAACACGCCCGGCCTTGTCGAGAACCTGATAAGACAGATCATCAACTGACGTGACGACACTGACAGACATCCAGGAAGCCGCAGCGGCGCCGGTTCTGCGCCGCTGCAGTCTTGTTGTGGCCGCCTCCGGCGCCGTATTTGCCGCCGCCCTTCTGGTCGGCGCCCGTTACGGCCTGATGCTTGCGATCGGACTGGGCTTCGGGATCGTGCTGGAAGGCCTGCGCTTCGGGTTTGCGGGTCCATGGCGCGCGATGATCCTGCGTCGCGATCCGGCCGGCATGTGGGCGCAGCTGCTGGCGATCGGCCTGGTCACCCTGGTGGCGCTTCCGCTGATCTCCGCAAGCTCCGGCGAGCTGACGGGAGCGCAGGCGCCCGTCGGCTTCGCCATGGTCGCCGGAGCCTTTGTCTTCGGAGCCGCCATGCAGGTCGTGCTCGGCTGCGGATCCGGAACTCTGGTCAATGCGGGCTCCGGAAACGCGATCTCCCTGGTCGCCCTGCCCTTCTTCGCGCTCGGCAGCTTCGCGGGCGCCTATCACCTGATCTGGTGGACCGGTCTCGGGGCTCTGCCGATCGTCAGCTTTACCGGCTGGCAGGGTGTGGCTGGAACTCTGATAGGCCTCGCGGCGGTCGCCGGCCTCCTCTGGAAGCTCGCATCTCCCGAACATCGCCGCCTGTCCCGCAGGCTGGTCGTGGCGGCCGTTCTGCTCGCCGCCCTCGCGCTCTTCAACCTGATCGTTGCCGGTCAGCCCTGGGGGGTCGTCTACGGTCTCGGCCTCTGGGTTGCCAAGGCGGCGTCCGCCGCCGGCGCCGATCTTTCGGGCTCTGCCTTCTGGAACGCGCCGGCCTCGGTGACACGGCTTAAGGAAAGCGTCCTGACCGACTACACCTCGCTGACCAATATCGGCATCGTCCTGGGGGCTTTTCTCGTTGCCGGCTGGCGGATCGACGGCCTGTCCCAGAAAGTGCCGAAACTGCCGCCGCGCGCCTGGATGGCGGCTGTCGGCGCAGGATTTCTGCTCGGCTATTCCTCCCGGCTGGCATTCGGCTGCAACGTTGGAGCTTTTTTCTCCGGCATTTCGACGGGAAGCCTGCACGGCTGGTTCTGGTTCGCGGCGGCTTTCGCAGGATCCGTCTACGGCATAAGGCTGCGGCCACTCTTCCAACTGGAGGCAAGGGCATGACCCGGCACCTGACCGCCGCAATCGCGGTACTGGGCATTGCCCTGCTGATCGGCCTCGATGCCGCCGCCACCCCGCCAAACCCTTACAAAGCGCCGGCACTGCTCGCCCTCGGATCCGGCACGGCACCCGCCGGCGGCTTCTGCGGCGCGCTTCCGGATCCGGCCGCCAACTAGACCAGGTGGTCTGCCAGCGTTTTCCTACGTCATTCCAGACAAGTGCAGCATTGCTGCACGCCGATCTGGGATCCAGACATCAGCGTGAGCAGAGCGAATTCAGTCTTCAATAGGATCTGGACGCACCTTCGGTGCGAAATATGTCTGGTTTCCAGACCCGCGCGCAGCCTTGGCTGCACTTGCTGGAATGACGGACGAAAAACGCCGTCAGGCCACCCCCTCCCACTCCGCAAAACGTCCAGCTTGCCTGTGTGCGCCGCAATAGGCTTAATGCTCCCCAGCTAGATCAACGGACGTTCAATCGATTCCGATTGAACGTCCAAAAGTTGATCGATCTAAAGATGTTAGAGCATCTTATCTGCGTTCGCTTGAACGCAGGATGCTCTAAAGAGAATCGGGAGGCCAGGGTGAGCAAGACCAATCGCGGCAATTTTTTTGAGGATTTCGAAGTCGGCCAGGTGATCCGTCATGCGACACCGCGCACCGTGACCGGCGGCGACCAGGCGCTTTACACGGCCCATTACGGCTCCCGCTTTGCGGTTCAGTCCTCGGACGCCTTCGCCAGGTCGCTCGGCTATGCCCATGCCCCGATCGACGATCTGCTGACCTTCCACATCGTGTTCGGCAAGACCGTCCCGGACATTTCCTTGAATGCCGTCGCCAATCTCGGCTATGCGGGCGGGCGTTTCCTTGCGCCGGTCTTTCCCGGCGACACGATCTCGACCGTCTCGGAAGTGATCGGCAAGAAGGAGAATTCCAACGGCAAGACGGGTGTCGTCTATGTCCGCTCCACCGGCTATACGGACACGGGCACGGAGGTTCTCGATTACGTGCGCTGGGTAATGGTCAACAAGCGCGACGAACACAATCCGGCATGCGAGACGGTGGTTCCCGACCTGCCGTCCGCACTCGATCCGCAATCCCTCGGCACCGCCGTTCCTCTGCTCGACAGCGCCAACTGGGACAACGACCTCTCAGGCTCGCAATACCGCTTCGCGGATTACGAGATCGGCGAGAAGATCGACCATGTCGACGGCATGACCGTCGAGGAAGCCGAACACCAGATGGCCACAAGGCTTTACCAGAACACAGCCAAGGTCCACTTCAACAACCACACCGAAGCGCATAACCGGTTCGGCCACCGGCTGGTCTATGGCGGCCATGTGATTTCGATCGCCCGGGCGCTCTCCTTCAACGGCCTCGCCAATGCCTTCCACATCGCCGGCATCAACGGCGGCCGCCATGTCGCTCCGCTGGCGGCCGGCGACACGGTCTATGCCTGGTCGGAAGTGCTCGACAAGGCCGAGATTGAAGGCCGTACGGATGTCGGTGCGTTGCGCCTGCGCCTGGTCGCCACCAAGGACCGTCCCTGCCACGATTTCCCGGTCCAGGACCATGACGGCGTCTACCTGGACCACGTGGTCCTCGATTTCGACTACTGGGCCCTGATGCCGAAATAAACCCGTCGACAATCGCAATCTGCCGGATCATCGTAGGGTGGAATGACCATCCGGGAGCGCGCCGATGAAAACCGTGTCCTTCGCACAGATGAAAGACGGCACGAAGGAAGACTACGATCTTCTGGAGCAGGCCGAAAAGCCTTATCACGCGCGCACGGCGAAGCGGGTGCTCGCCGAATTGCGCCGGCAGGGCGAAGACACGCTGTCCGGCTACCCGATCACCCGCCTGCAGCACGGCCTGCAGGCCGCGACCCGCGCCAGACGGGACGGCGCCGACATCGACTGGGTCGTCGGCGCGCTGCTCCACGATATCGGCGACGGCCTGGCACCGCAGAACCACGACCGGTTTTCAGCGGAAGTCATCCGGCCCTTCGTCCGGGAAGAGGTCGCCTGGGTGGTCGAGCACCACGGCATCTTCCAGATGATCTACTACGCCCATCATTACGGCTGGGAGGAAAACGCCCGCGAGCGCTTCCGGGGCCATATCCATTTCAAGGCCTGCGCCGATTTCTGTGAGCGCTGGGACCAAAGCTCCTTCGATCCCGGTTACGGGACCGATCCGCTCGAGAGTTTCGAGCCGCTTGTCAGGGAGGTCTTCGCCCGCAAGGCCTATGATCCCGCGGTTCTGCAGGAAGGGGTTTCGATGGGCCTGCCGCCGCTTGCCGGGTGATCACGGCTTGGCGGCAGGAACCACTTCGGTTTCGATCGGACCGACGCTCGGGCCTTCATCGGAAGCCTTCGGTCCGAACGGCACCCAGCGCTTGAAGAAACTGCGCACGGAACTTCCGCTCCCTGAGTCCTCCTGCGACACATAAGCCGTTTCGACGGCCGCCCCCGGGCGTTTCTGCGCCTCGTCCTCGGAAGCCGTTTCCGCCTCCGCGGCTGCCGTCTGCACCGGCTGTTCGGCAGGCGCCGCCTCGCTGGCGGCTTCGGCTACGGCCGTTTCCGCATCGGCTTTCGGCTGTTCCGTCTCGCTGCCGCCGAGCACTTCGGCGATACGGTTGGACCGTTCTTCCCAGCGCTTCTGGCGTTCGTCGCGGGCCTCGTAGCGCGCGGCGAGCATTTCGAACTTCTGGTCATCCTTGCGCTCCTTCGCGGCCACGGCGGCAGCGATGCGCGGGCTGACCCGATAGTCAGGGCATTTCGCGCTGGCACGGAACGGAACGCCCTGCACCAGCGTCGTCGCATCGAAAACATATTTCTTTTCGCAGACCGAAACCTCAGGCGGAACCTGCGCGATCTCGAAATGGTCGTAGCCGGTCTTCAGCATCTTCCAGAATTCCAGATGCGGGCTGTCGCGGTGACGCGCCATGTTTTCGGGCGTCATGCGGAAGGGATACGCCTGGACCTGGAAGGAGCGCTGGCCACCCTTGAAACTGTCTCGGGCAAGCGCGTAGATGTCCTGCACCTGTTCGTCGGTCATGGCGTAGCAACCGCGCGACGAGCAGGCGCCATGCACCATCAGGTGGGAGCCGGTGCGGCCGTGCGAACGGTCATAAGCATTCGGATAGCCGAGATTGAATGCCAGATGGTAGTTGGAATTCGGGTTCATCAGGCCGGGCGTGATTTCATAGAACCCTTCCGGGGCCTGACGGTCGCCTTCCTTGAATTTGGGACCGAGATCGCCGGACCACTTGCAGATCTCAAAGCCCTCAAGAAGCTTGTATTTGCCCGAGCGCGTCTGTTTCCAAACCTCGAGCGTGGAATCTTCCTTGAAGATCCGGATCATGATCGGCGAAGTCGCGCTCATGTTGAGATCGGTCATCTTGCGCTTGATGGACGCGCTGACCGGACGTTGCGCCTTGGGACCGTATCCGAACTCATCGGCCTGGCAGCCCGCCAGAACGGCTGCGGCAATGAACGCGGCGCCCACCCTCGCGGCCGTACTGCCGCGCCGGCGTTTCAAACCTCCGAGGAGATCCGCCTGCATTTGCAAAATGCGCCGAAAGACCATGGTACTATCCCAAACTCCATGGAAACGATAACACACCTTCAGCCGGTCGCTCATACGGTCTGTTCGCATTTCCTGCGTTACGCCCCCGCGCGAAGGCTAGGGAATGATGGTTGACGATAAGTTACTGAAATCTGTCCGGCGCCGCGAACCAATTTCAAGTGATAAGAACAATTTTAGTGAATCGCTTGTTTGCAGACCCGTTCCATTGCCGCCTGAATGGGGGCAAAATCTGGCCACACGATGGCAAAAAGGCCTGCACTTGCTGCAGCACCGGAAAATTTCCGCTGTAAATTCAGGGAATTGCGTACGGAACCTTACGTAAGCGCCCGGCCGATGGCGATGAATTTTTCGCGGCGCTGCTTGCGCAGGGCTTCAGGGCTCAGGCCGGAAAGTTCCGTCAGGGCGGCTTCGATGGCCTTACCCGCATTGTCGATCACGATCTCGCGCGCCCGGTGCGCACCGCCGACCGGTTCCTCGATGATTGCGTCGATCACGCCGAGCTGCTTGAGGTCCTGCGCCGTGATTTTCAGCGCGGTCGCCGCATCCTGCGCCTTTGTGCTGTCGCGCCACAGGATGGAGGCGGCCCCTTCCGGCGAGATCACCGAATAGATGGCATGCTCCATCATCAGCACCTTGCTGGCGGTCGCAATCGCGATCGCACCGCCCGAACCGCCTTCGCCGATCACCACGGCAACGGACGGACTTCCGAGCCCGAGGCCCGCATCCGTCGAGCGTGCGATCGCCTCCGACTGGCCGCGCTCTTCCGCGCCTCGGCCCGGATAGGCGCCGGACGTATCGACGAAACTGATCAGCGGCAGGCCGAAACGCTCCGCCATCTCCATGATCCGCACGGCCTTGCGATAGCCTTCCGGCCGCACCATGCCGAAATTGTGCTTCAGCCGCGTTTCGGTGTTGTGGCCCTTTTCCTGGGCGAGAATGGCGACGGACTGTCCGCGGAACCGGCCGATCCCGGCGATCATCGCGTGATCTTCGGCAAATTTCCGGTCGCCGGCCAGCGGGGTGAATTCCTCCACGAGACCGGCGAGATAATCGACCGCATGCGGACGGTCCGGATGGCGGGCAACGAGCGTTTTCTGCCAGGGGGTCAGCTTGGCGTAGAGTTCCTGCAGCGTCTGGAAAGATTTCGCTTTCAGCCGGTCGATTTCATCCTCGACATTGACAGCTTCACCGCCGGCGGCCAGAGCCCTGAGCTCCTGGATCTTGCCTTCGATGTCTGCAACGGGCTTTTCGAATTCCAAATAGCTGTGCATTTACTCGGCACCTGAACACCCGGTACCGCCTGAAGAGAGCGGCCGCTCCGGAAAACAGTCACATGGGCGCCTGCGCGCCCGGACGACATAACGTGGAGGGCTGTATCAAGAGAAGCAAGGGGGCGCAAGCCTCGGCTTCGGCCCATCGCCCCGAATTCCTGCTGTCGACCGGCAGGAAATATGTTCCATCCCGTGCTCGCAGGTGAGCCGCTTTGCCTTAGCGCGACGCCTGATCGCTGCCGGCGCCGTCGATATTGAGCTTGGAGGCCTCGACGACGAGGCGGCCGTTCTGGGTGTCGATGGAAATCCGGTAGGGGACGAGCACATTGTCGCGGCCCATCGGCGCGACCCAGACTTCCATATTGGCCTTGGCCATGTACTTGACGGACTCCTTGGACGGGCGATGCCCGGCAACCGGCACCCAGCGCGCCTTGCAGACGACCACCTGCCCGTCATAACCGTGTCCGGAAACCTCTTTGGTTCCCGCGTAGCTCAGCTTGATGTCGAACCGGGTCCAGCCGTCGAAAATCGGCAGCTTGCGGGCGCAGGCCTTGGGGCCCAGGCTGTCCTTGGACCGGCCGACCGGCATCAGCGCGGCGCTCAGCGGGTCGATGGCATTGCGGGTGTGGCGGTTGGTGACCTTGATGCGTTCCGCATTGGGCTTGAACTGCGGCGCGACATCCATCGAACGGATGCTGCCGGAACCCTGGCTCAATTTGACGTAGAAATCGATATTGGCCGCATGGGAGGCCATGCGGTACTTGGACGGCACGACCCGCGACCCGACCAGCCATCCGGAGGCTTCGGCGCCGCCCTTGCCGGTGGAAAACAGCGTCCCGATCCCGGCCGGTTCGAGGCTGACCTTGGCCGAATAGGCATTGCCCTGCATGACGAGCGACAGCGTTCCGCGGCCGACCTTGAAGCCGGCGATGGAGATGGAATAAAGGCCTCCGACGCTGTTCTTCTCAGCCGCAGCCGGCGTAACAAGCAAAGCCCCGGCAAGCATCGGCAGGGCGACCAGCCGCCCGAGAGACGTCAAACCAAACACTTCAAAACCTCCGCACTGCCCGGTCCGGCAGCGAATTGCGCCCCCGCGCCAAAAGTGTTCCGCAGCGGCAAGTGTAACACGGTTTTCGCCTGCTGAACGCCACCAATCATTCTAAATTATGGTAACCCACTGGTTAACGGCGGGTCCCTCCGCGAATAAAAACACAGAATCTTGCCAAAGCGCGGCAGATGTCTTGACGTTGGCGCGCGCTGCCATTATAGCGGGGCAACTTTTTCCGAGAAATGCCGGAGACGATGTCGCCGGGCCTCAGGTCCGCGCCGGTTCCGGTTTGGACTTGCTGGGTTCCTTGTAACGGCCCAGCCGCAAAAACAAAAGGTGATACAATGGCACGCCGTTGCGAACTCTCCGGTAAAGACGTGATGACGGGTAACAACGTCTCCCACGCAAACAACAAGTCCCGCCGCCGGTTCCTGCCGAACCTGTGCAACGTGTCTCTGATCAGCGACACGCTCGGCGAAACCTTCAAGCTGAAGGTCTCCGCCCATGCGCTGCGCTCCGTCGAACACCGCGGCGGCCTGGACGCCTACCTCCTGAAAGCTTCCGACGCCGAGCTCTCCGACGCCGCGCGCAAAATCAAGGTCAGCATCAAGCGCAAGCAGGCCGAAGCCGCTGCAGCTTAACCCTTAAGGGCATGACATGACAGAGACCCGGAGCTTCTCCGCGGGCCATCACGCCATCGCGATCCTCGCGATGGCGATTGTCGTTGTGGCCTCCAACTACCTGGTCCAGTTTCCGGTAGAGCAGTTCATCGGCAGCGTGAACCTGGCCGACACCCTCACCTGGGGCGCCTTCACCTATCCGATTGCCTTCCTGGTCACGGACCTGACCAACCGCCGCTTCGGCCCGGCCGCCGCGCGCAAGGTGGTGGTCGCCGGCTTCGTGATCGCGGTCGCCCTGTCCATCTGGCTGGCGACGCCGCGCATCGCAGTCGCCTCCGGCTCCGCGTTCCTGGTCGCACAGCTTCTCGACGTGACGATCTTCGACCGCCTGCGCCGCGCGAGCTGGTGGAAGGCGCCGATCGTCTCGTCCCTGATCGGTTCGGTGATCGACACGATCCTGTTCTTCGGCATCGCCTTTTCCGCGCGCTTTGCCTTCCTCGATGCCTTTTTCGGCATGGAAGACGGCTCGCTCGCCTTTCCGGTGCCGTTCCTCGGCATCGGCGGAGACGTCCAGACGCTGCTGTGGATCTCCCTCGCGGTCGGCGACTTCCTGGTGAAGATGCTGGTGGCCGTCGCCCTGCTCGCCCCCTACCGGATCGTTCTCGGCCTCTTCCAGCCGACGCCGAACGGGACGGCTGCCTGAGAGCAGACCGAACCGGCGTGATCGCCGCTGGTTTGTCTACAACTGCTACATACGCCGTCGTCATGCCATGACTTGATCATGGCATCCATGCCGTGCCCAATCCAAACAGAACGGTGGCCGAGAGGGAGCGGCATGGATTGCAGGGTCAAGCCCTGCAATGACGTAGAGGACGTGACGCAAACGTAAAACGCGTCTCCACGGCTATCCTCCGCCCGCAACTGAAATCCTCTTTACTCCTCCAGCCTGAACCGCAGCAGGATCGTCCGCTGAAGCAGCGAGCGGTTGTCGTCGGAAAGGAGCGACAGGATGGTTGCGCCATCTGCGTTCTTATGAACCGCAAGCGCTTCCATGTTGTCGATCTGGTCGTTGAAATCGGCTTCGAGCAGCAGCTCACCCTCCAGCACGGCGCCTGGCCGGATGGCATTCCCGGGAAACCGGCGCAGGCGCAGGCCGATCAGGTCGCGCAGATTGAACCGGCGCTCCAGAAGCAGGAAATCGCCGCCGGGCAGGAACGCGGCATCGGTGGCATCGAAGCGGTTCCGGCGGCGGATGTGAAACCGCTCGGTCCCGGCTGGCCCGACGATGAACCCGGAAAGATCGTGCGCATCGCTCGGCGCACTTTCCGCGACCGCGATCAGACGGCCCGCAAGAGGACCGTCATCGGGCGCCGCCGCCAGGGCCTCCAGCCCGGTGTTGCGCGGCAGCGAGCGGATATCCTCCGGCAACGCCAGCTCGCCGAGCATACGCTCCTTGCCGGTTTCGATCGGCCAGGGATAGCGGTAGATGGCATTTTTCGTTTCGGCCGTTACGTAGAGGCCGGACCCGGTCAGGGCGAGGGCTTCCGTATCGTGTCCCCAGCGGGCCTTGAGCGTCTTACCGTCGGCACCGAGCAGCGGTGCGAAGCGGACACCGGAAATATCCAGGGGTTTGCCGTCCGGCGCCTGCTCGATCCGGCCGGTAACCCAGTGGCCGTTATCCGTCACGGCCAGAAAGCCGTTGCCGCCGTCCAGACTGACAAGGCCCGACAACCCGCCGACATCGCGGTCGCTCGCCAGGAGCTCCAGCCCGCCGAGAAAGGTCAGCTTGCCGAACCGCCTGTCCTCATGGCCGATCCGGAAGGTCTCGATGGCTTTGGTCCGGACCCTGACCGGCTGTCCCTCGCTCAGGAGCTCCTGGGCGGCCCCGGGAACAGGGACAAACAGAACCGCCGCGATCAGGGCGAAAGCGGCAAATGTCCCGCAGGCCTGCCTGAACCGGTTTCCCGCCATGACCGGGTTGCCGTCCCGGTTACCGGCGCCCGGCGCGGCGGCGGCCACGTGACTGGAAGGCCTGCTCGGCCTCGTCGTCGAAGAGGTTTGCAAGCTGGTCGGTCATCGCCCCGGCCAGTTCCTCCGCGTCGACGATGGTCACGGCGCGGCGGTAATATCGCGTGACGTCGTGGCCGATGCCGATCGCGATCAGCTCGACCGGAGACCGGGTCTCGATTTCCTCGATCACGTAACGCAGGTGGCGCTCCAGATAGTTGCCCGGGTTGACCGACAGCGTCGTGTCGTCCACCGGCGCGCCGTCGGAAATCATCATCAGGATGCGGCGCTGTTCCGGACGGGCGAGCAGCCGGTCATGCGCCCACAGCAGCGCCTCGCCGTCGATATTCTCTTTCAGGAGGCCTTCGCGCATCATCAGGCCAAGATTGCGCCGGGCCCGGCGCCACGGCGCGTCCGCAGACTTGTAGATGATGTGGCGCAGATCGTTGAGCCGGCCGGGCGTCGGCGGCTTGCCGGCGCCGATCCAGCTTTCCCGCGACTGGCCGCCCTTCCAGGCCTTGGTGGTGAAACCCAGGATCTCGACCTTCACGCCGCAGCGTTCCAGCGTGCGGGCGAGGATGTCGGCACAGGTGGCGGCGACCGTGATCGGCCGGCCGCGCATGGAGCCGGAATTGTCGAGCAGCAGCGTCACCACCGTGTCGCGGAAATTCGTGTCCCGCTCCTGCTTGAATGCCAAAGGCGCCATGGGGTCCGTCACGGCACGGGTGAGGCGCGACGTATCCAGAAGCCCCTCTTCCAGGTCGAAGTCCCAGGCGCGGTTCTGCTGGGCCATCAGCTTGCGCTGAAGCCGGTTGGCAAGCCGGGCGACGGCGCCCTGAAGATGGGTGAGCTGTTTGTCGAGAAAGCCGCGCAGCCGGTCGAGCTCGGCCATGTCGCACAGCTCTTCCGCCGTCACCGTCTCGTCGAACTGGTGCGTGAACACCCTGTAATCGGATTCGGGCCGGTTGCTGAACGGCGTGTTCGGACGGTCGCTTTCGCCGGGTTCCTCGGTGTCCTCCGCCAGATCCTGCTCGGCGAAGTCGTCCATGTCCGCTTCGGCGGCTTCGGTGTCGCCGCTTTCCTGCTCCTCGCCGGAAAGCTCCATCTCCTGCGGCGAGGCTTCCTGATCGCCGCTGTCTTCTTCGCTGTCGTCGCCGGTTTCCGCTTCGTCGTTGTTGCCCTCGTCCTCGTTCTGCTCGGGATCCATGTCCTCGTCGCGGTCGCCGAGTTCGTCGGCCATGTCGAGGGACTTCAGCACGTCGCGCAGACGGGCGGCGAAAAGGTTCTGGTCCTCCACCTCCGCCTCGAGCCTGTCGAGGTCGTCCCCGGCCTTGCCCTCGATCCAGCCACGCCACATGTCGACGAGCTTTTCGGCACTTTCCGGCGGCTTCGCTCCGGTGAGCCGCTCGCGCACCATCAGGGACAGGGCGTCCTGGAGCGGCGCTTCCTCGCGGCTGGAAATCTCCGGTGCGCCGGATTTGCGGAACCGGTCGTCCAGCATCGTGGCCAGATTGTCGGCAACGCCCTGCATGCGCCTTGCCCCAACCGCCTCGCAACGCGCCTGCTCGAGTGCTTCGAAGATCGCCCGCGCTTCCGCGCCCTGCGGCATGTTCTTCGCGTGCAGGGCCTTGTCGTGGCAGGCGATGCGCAATGCCATGGAATCCGACAGACCGCGCGTCACCGCGACCTCGCGCGCATTGATCTTGCGCGACGGTTCCGGCAGGCGCGCGGCGGTGCCGCTCAGGCCCGGCCGGTCGCCGGAGAAGACCACTTCCAGCTCCGGATCGCCGGCGATTGCCCGCATGGTGCCGGTGACCGCCTGCTTGAACGGCTCGGTGGTCGGAGCGGGCTTGTTGCCCGGAAGGGAATTGCTGCCTGGCCGCGGTGCCATCGGAACCTCAGCTCATGACTACGTTGACGGAAGATTCCGGCAGGTCTTCGCCAAAGCAGCGCTGATAGAACTCGGCGACGAGGGACTGTTCCATGTCGTCGCACTTGTTGAGGAACGTCAGGCGGAAGGAGAAACCGACATCGCCGAAGATTTCCGCGTTTTCCGCCCAGGTGATCACGGTCCGCGGGCTCATCACCGTGGACAGGTCGCCGTTGATGAAGGCGTTCCGGGTCATGTCCGCCAGGCGCACCATCTTGGAAACCGTGTTGCGGCCTTCCTCGTTCTGGAAATGCTTGGCCTTGGCCAGAACGATGTCGACCTCATTGTCATGCGGCAGGTAGTTCAGCGTGGTGACGATCGACCAGCGGTCCATCTGGGCCTGGTTGATCTGCTGGGTGCCGTGATAGAGACCGGAGGTGTCGCCGAGACCGACGGTGTTCGCGGTGGCAAACAGCCGGAAGGCGGCATGCGGACGAATGACCCGGCTCTGATCGAGCAGGGTCAGGCGGCCCGAGGATTCCAGGATACGCTGGATGACGAACATCACGTCCGGACGGCCGGCATCGTATTCGTCGAACACGAGTGCAACATTGTGCTGATAGGCCCAGGGCAGGATACCGTCCCTAAATTCGGTGACCTGCTGGCCGTCCTTCAGGACGATCGCGTCCTTGCCGACCAGGTCGATACGCGAGATGTGGCTATCCAGGTTGACGCGGATACACGGCCAGTTGAGACGGGCGGCCACCTGCTCGATATGGGTCGATTTGCCTGTGCCGTGATAGCCGGTCACCATCACGCGCCGGTTATGCGCGAACCCGGCGAGGATCGCCAGCGTGGTTGCCCGGTCGAACAGGTAATCTTCGTCTCGCTCAGGTACATGCTCGGACGGCGCGGAAAATGCCGGTACCTTCAGGCCGGATTTGAAGCCGAAAACCTCTTCAACAGATATTTCCGTATCCGGCATGGCCATGGCCGCAGTCGTCGTCTCAGTCATCAGTCCTCCGCAGTCCCGGACATTTCGGGATGGGTCGTTTGGGAAAAGCCGGCAGGATCCTGCAGGCTTAAAGGAAACCGGCTTTTTTCAGGACGTTATAGGCCTGAATGATCTCCCGCAGGCGGTCTTCAGAAGACCTGTCACCGCCATTGGCGTCCGGATGGTTCAATTTTACAAGCTCTTTATACCGCGCTTTTATCTCAGCGCCACGGGCTGTGTAGGGCAGATTGAGCACATCCAGAGAGCGTTTTTCAAGCGTTAGTAGCTTTCTTTGACGCGGCCGGCGCGCCTGTTCGGCCCGCCGCTGCGCATTTTGCCGCATGCCGCCGCGGGCATCGAACCCGTCGGGACCGTCGGCGGCCTGCCGGTTCACGCCCATCTTCCAGGTCGGACGGTGGCCGGTCAGGCTGTCCTTCTGGTACATGCGCACGTCGTCGTCGCCCATCCCGGTGAAGTAATTGTAGGACTTGTTGTATTCGCGAACATGATCGACGCAGAAATTGAAATACTGGCCCTCGCGGTCGCGCCCCTTCGGCGCCTTGTGCATGCCGGGCCGCTGGCAGCCCGGATGATCACAGACCGGATGCCGGTCCTGCTCGACCCGTTCCTTGTCCGGCTTGACCCGGATGCTGTCGAAGATTTTTGAATCCAGTTTCATGCGGCAGAATATCGAACACCGTCAGGCCGCGGACGAACCGCAGCGCGTTGCATTGATCCGGACGTGTGAATCGGAACCAGGAGCCCCGTTTCCCGGATGTCGAAAAGCCCGCTACTTTATCAGCCGCAAACAGGCCGGCAAAGACTTGAACTTTTGAAAAAGTGCCTCCACGTTAAGAGCATGAGCACGAAACAGACCATCGCCGACAAGCTGACCGCGGCGTTTTCCCCCGCCTTTCTGAACGTCATCGACGAATCCGACAGGCATAGCGGTCACGGCGGATGGAAGGAAGGGGGCGAAACCCATTTCCGGGTCCAGATCGCCGCCGCCGCTTTCGAAGGCATGAACCGCGTCGCGCGCCACCGCGCCGTCAACGACGTGCTGGCCGACGAGCTGGCCGGAAGCGTTCATGCGCTGGCTCTGGAGATCCGCTCGGACAGCGAACCCGATCCCCGCGCAGCCTGACCTTCATATCCCCCACAAACAATTGACGCTTAGGACGTCGCCTGTGCCGGCGAACGCGAGGTCTCGCCGCCCGCAAGCGTCCGCGCCTGCCCGAGCGGCATGATCCTGAGCCGCGTGATGCGGTTCTTTTCCCGCCGCAGAACCGTGAAGCGGAAGCCGTGGAAAGTGAAGATCTGCCGTTCCTCGGGGATCATTCTGGCTTCATGAATGACGAGACCGGCGATCGTCGTCGCCTCGTCGTCCGGCAGGCTCCAGTCCGCGGCGCGGTTGAGGTCGCGGATCGGAACGGAACCGTCGACGATCACCGAACCGTCCGCCTGCGGGCGCAGACCTTCCAGCTCGACGTCGTGCTCGTCGGCGATCTCGCCGACGATTTCCTCCAGAATGTCCTCCAGCGTCACCAGGCCCATCACCTCGCCATACTCGTCGACGACGAGCGCGAAATGCGCCTTGTTGCGCAGGAAGGCGTTGAGCTGGTCCTGCAGGCTGGTGGTGTCCGGCACGAACCAGGCAGGGGCCGCGATGTCCTGGATATTGATCTTTTCCGCGTTACCGCCGGCGGCCTGCAGCGCGCGCAGCAGATCCTTGGCATGGAGAACACCGACGAAATTGTCGCTCTGGCCGCGCCACAGCGGGATACGCGTGTAAGGCGACGCGAGCACGGCATCGACGAGATTGGCCGGGTCCTCGTCGGCATTCAAGGCGAGCATGTTGGTCCGGTGCACCATGACGTCGGAGACTTCCAGCTCGGCAAGGTCGAGCACGCCGCCGATCCGGTCCCGCTCGCCCTTTTCCAGCCCACCCTCGATATGCTGCAGATCGACGGCCCCGCGCAGTTCGTCCAGCGCAGAAAGAAGCGACCTGTCGCCCTCGACGGACACGCCGACAAGCTTCAGGATCAGCCGGACGATCCATTCCACCCCGACGACGATCGGACCGAAGACCGCGACGACGATGCGCACGGTCGGCGACACGGTCAGCGCGAAACGCTCCGGATTGGAAATCGCCCAGGTCTTCGGCAGAACCTCGGCGAAGATCAGCACGAGCGCGGTCATGACCAGGGTCGCAAGCGCCACGCCGGCATCGCCGAAAAGGGTGAGGAACACGCTCGTCGCGAGCGCCGACGCCAGGATGTTGACGAGGTTGTTGCCCAGGAGCAGCGCGCCAATCAGACGTTCGCGCGACGCGATCAGCTGGCTCGCCACGCTGGCTCGCCAGTCGCCGGTCTTTTCAAGCTGCAGCATCCGGGCGCGCGAGGCCGCGGTGAGCGCGGTTTCCGAACCGGAAAAGAACCCGGAGAGGAACAAAAGCACGAAGATGGCGGCGATCGCCAGCCAGAGAGCTGTTTCCATCATGCCTCGAGCTTCTCCTTCAGGAAGTCCGTAACAAGCACCGGATCGACGCCCTTTTCGACGAAAGCCTCGCCGATGCCGCGGGTCAGGATGAAGGTCAGCGCACCGCGGCTCACCTTCTTGTCCTGCGCGATGATGTCCATGAACGTTTCAGCGGGCGGCAGCTGCCCCGGGATCTGCCGGATCCGGACCGGCAGGCCGACATCGCTCAGATGCGCATGGACGCGCGCGACCGTCTCCGCGCCGATCAGGCCGAGCCGCTCGGAAAACTCATGCGCCAGCATCATGCCGATGGACACCCCTTCGCCATGGACCAGCCGCCCGGTTTCATAGGAGACCGCAGCCTCCAGCGCATGACCGAAGGTGTGGCCCAGATTGAGCAGCGCCCGGCGGCCCGATTCCCGTTCGTCTGCGGCGACCACATCGGCCTTGGCCTGGCAGGAGCGGGCGATCGCCTCGTCCCGCTCGGCACCTCCGGCAAAGACCGCTTTCCAGTTATCCTCGAGCCAGGCGAAGAAATCCGCATCGCCGAGCAGGCCGTATTTGGCGACTTCCGCATAGCCGGCGCGGAAATCGCGCAAGGGGAGCGTGTCGAGAACGGCCGTGTCGGCCAGCACCAGCGCGGGTTGATGAAAAGCGCCGATCAGGTTCTTGCCGTGCCGGGAGTTGATTCCTGTCTTGCCGCCGACGGAACTGTCCACCTGTGCAAGCAGGGTCGTCGGCACCTGGATGAAGGCCATGCCCCGGCGCACCGCCGAGGCGACGAACCCGGTCAGATCGCCGACCACGCCGCCGCCAAGCGCGACAACGGCGTCGCCGCGCTCCAGCCTTGCCGCCAGGACTTCGTCGCACAGCCGCTCGAATTCGCGGAAACACTTGGTGCTTTCCCCGGCCGGAACCGTGATGACGGCATGCTCCAGACCGGCGGCGGCCAGGCTTTCCGAAAAATCCCTCAGATGAAGCCTTGCAACCGTTTCGTCGGCAACCACCGCCAGCCGCGCGCCTGGCAGGACGGCCGCGATTTCCGCTCCGGCCGTTTCCAGCACGCCGCGGCCGATTCTGATGTCATAGCTGCGCGCACCGAGATCGACCCGGACGATGCTCGCCTCCGGCCCTGAACCTTTTCCGGTCCCTTTGTCTGCCACTGCCGTGTCTGTCATGCCTTCAAGCTTCATTGTCTAGGTCGTAGTTGGGAAAGGGAGGTCCGAGCGACGCTGCCGTCTTCGCTGTGGAACAGATACTTCGCGAGGATGACGACGATCTGGTCCACCACCGTTTCATGCGGAACATCCTTGGACTGCACTATCAGCGAGGCCATTGCATAGACCGGCTCGCGCTCGGCCAGCAATGTGCGCATGGTGCCTTCCGGATCCGGGTTCTGCAGCAGCGGACGTGTCGCGCGGCGGCGCACCCGGGCCATGACGGTCTCGAAATCCACCTTGAGCCAGATGGAGAGCCCGCGTTCGGCGATCTCAGCCCTGGTCGCAGGGCTCATGAAGGCGCCGCCGCCCGTCGCAAGGACCTGCGGCCCTTCGCGCAGGAGCCTGGCGATGACCCGTTCCTCGCCGCTGCGGAAATAGGGCTCGCCATGCGCGGCGAAAATCTCGGAAACCGACATGTTGGCGGCGCGCTCAATCTCGGAATCCGCATCGACGAATTCAAGGCCCAGGCGCTGTGCAAGGCGCTTGCCGACCGTCGATTTTCCGCAGCCCATGATACCGACCAGAACGATCGACCGGTGCCCCAGGGCCTGAACCAGGCGGGCAAGGTCAACGGATCTGGCTGCCATCCCCACAGCCCCCGCGTCCGGGCGCTGCATTTTGTCGTTATCTGTCATGGCGGCGTTGTAACATATTCGACAGAAAAGACACGGGGGAACTCTGGCAGCCGTCGTTATCTGACGGCTTGCGCCAGCCCCGTGCTTGTTGAAACATTCCGCTATCCGATTCGCCAAAAGGCCCAAAAGGTAGTGACCCTGGGAGACCCGACGTGCCGACCCTGACCCGCCTGCTGTTCGTGCTCCTGTTGCTGGGCGCAATCGGCTACGGCCTGGTGTATTCCCTGGCGAATTTTGTCGATCCGCGCGAGCGGGAAATCACGGTGCGGGTCAAGAAGGACGGTTTTGGCCGCTGATGGCAACTGGCTTCGATCTGGAGACCTTTCTGGAAATGCTCGCCGTCGAACGCGGCGCGGCGGAAAACACCCTGGCCGGCTACCGCCGCGACCTGGAGGACTTTTCCGGCTTCCTGGGCCGCAAGACCCTGGCAGCGGCGCAAGCCGAAGACATTTCCGCCTATATGGGCGACCTGAACCGCCGCGGCTTCGCCGAGACCTCCCAGGCGCGGCGGCTTTCGGCGATCAAGCAGTTCTACAAGTTTCTTTATTCGGAAGGCAGCCGGGAGGACGACCCGACCCGCACGCTGTCGGCGCCGAAAAAGCGCGGCAGCCTGCCCAAAGTGCTCTCCATCGCCGAGGTCGACACGCTGATCGAAACCGCCCGGGCAGAGACCGAAAAACCGCAGAAAAGTGCCGCCGCGCGCCTGCGCGCGCAACGCATGTACACGCTGATCGAGGTGCTTTACGCGACCGGCCTCAGGGTGTCCGAACTGGTCGCCCTGCCCGTATCGGCCGCGCTGAGGGATGCCCGGCTGATCGAGATCCGGGGCAAGGGCGGCAAGGAGCGGCTGGTGCCACTGTCGCACGCCGCCCAGGCCGCCATGAAGGATTATGTCGGACTGCGCGCCGCCGAAGGCGCTTACGAAAAGAGCCCCTGGCTGTTTCCCTCCCACGGCGGCAGCGGCCACCTGACGCGACAGCATTTCGCGCGCGACCTGAAGGATCTCGCCCTCGCCGCCGGGCTCGACGCCTCCAAGGTCTCGCCCCACGTCCTGCGCCACGCCTTCGCCTCGCATCTCTTGCAGAACGGCGCCGACCTGCGCGTGGTGCAGCAGCTTCTCGGCCATGCCGATATTTCCACCACCCAGATCTACACCCACGTCCTTGACGAACGCCTGCGCGAACTGGTGGAAAGCGCCCATCCCCTGGCCAGGAAATGAATCTCGTGGGCGTCTGCGAATTCACGTGACCGCAATGCCCGCACGTTTCTATTGCACTGCAGCAATCGTGGCCCTAAACTCCGTTGCCTAATTTTTTTGCACCGGAATCCTTCTAGATGCTGCAGCCCGCCAGCGACTATGACACGCTGAAAGCCCGTTTCCATTGGTCTCTGCCTGATATCTACAACATGGCCGCCGCCGTCAGCGATACCTGGGTCGCGCGGAATCCCGAGCGCCTGGCGATCCGGCATGTCCTTTCAGACGGAAGCTCCGAGGACTGGAGCCATCTGGAGCTGAACCGGGCGGCCAACCGGTTCGCCAACGCGCTGCAGGCAAAGGGCATCCGGCGCGGCGACCGGGTGGCGCTGCTCCTGCCGCAGATCCCGCAGACGGCCATCGCCCATCTCGCCGCCTACAAGCTCGGCGCGATCGCCGTGCCGCTGGCAGCGCTTTTCGGCCTCGAAGCGCTGCGCTACCGGCTGTCGGACTCCGGCGCGAGAGCGCTGGTGACCGACACGGCCGGCCTTGCCAAGCTCGCGGACATCCGCGACGACCTGCCCGGGCTGGACCTGGTCGTCTCCGTCGACGGGCCGGAGAGCGGCACGGTGTCCTTCGACGGACTTTCGTCCGCAGCCTCCGACCGATTCGAGACCCTGAAGACCACGCCCGACGACCCGGCGCTGATGATCTACACATCCGGCACCACCGGGCAGCCGAAAGGCGTTCTGCACGGGCACCGGGTGTTGCCCGGCCATATGCCGGGCATCGAACTGTCGCAGAATTTCCTGGGGCAGGAGGGCGACCTGCTCTGGACGCCCGCCGACTGGGCCTGGGCCGGAGGCCTGTTGAACGCCCTCTTTCCCGCACTTTCGCTCGGCGTGCCGGTCGTGTCCCATGCATCGAGGAAATTCGATCCAGACTTCGCGTTTCATCTCCTCGAAAGCCAGGGCATCCGCAACGCCTTCATCCCGCCGACCGCGCTGAAGATGCTGCGCGCGGTCGAGCGTCCGGGCAAGAGGTTCAGGCTTGCCTGGCGCAGCGTCGGGTCCGCCGGCGAGTCCCTTGGCACGGAAGCCTATGACTGGTTCGCGGAAGAATTCGGCTTCCCGGTGAACGAGTTTTACGGCCAGACCGAATGCAACGCGGTTCTGGGCTCGGCCGCAGCGCTCGGCGTCACCCGCTCCGGGGCCATCGGCAAGGCGACGCCCGGCCACGAGGTGGCCATCATCGACGACGCGGGGATGCCCCTGCCGCCGGAAACGCCCGGCCAGATCGCCGTCCGGCGTCCCGACCCGGTCATGTTCCTGGAATACTGGAACAAGCCGGAGGCGACGGGCGAGAAATTCATCGGCGACTGGATGATCACCGGGGACCAGGGCGTGATGGACGAAGACGGCTATGTCCACTTCTTCGGCCGCGACGACGACATCATCACCTCCGCCAGCTATCGCATCGGCCCGGGCGAAATCGAGGATTGCCTTATGAAACACGCCGCCGTCGCACTCGCCGCGGCCATCGGCAAACCGGATCCGCTGCGCACCGAAATCGTCAAGGCCTATATCGTCCTGAAACCCGACCAGAAGGCGGACCGCGCCCTGGAAGACGAGATCCGCACCTTCGTCCGCGAGCGGCTGTCGGCCCATGAATATCCGCGCGAGATCGCATTCGTGGACTCTCTGCCGATGACGACCACGGGCAAGATCATCCGCCGCGAACTGCGCGAGCGCGCCAGCAGAGAAGATCAGGTCGTATCCTGAGAAACACGTCTGACGCGTTAACTGTGGAATTTCAACAACTTGTCATGCGACGTGGGTGGAAACCGCTCCCATAGACGGAGCCTCATTCTGAGGAGAGCTGATACGCCGTCATTCCAGACAAGCGCAGCGAAGCTGCGCGCCGATCTGGAATGACAGCGCTAATGGGCTGCCTTCCGGACAACCCGTTGAAACGCCACATCTAGCCCTTGAGCCGCTTCTTCACGGCGCGGACCATCCGGCGCAGGGAGCGCTCGAGCGCCAGATCCGCCATGCCGAGACGGAGCATCAGCCCGCCGGCGGCCCCTCCCGCCACCAGCAGCGTGCCGGTCTCCACCCGGCCGCGCCACAGCGGACCGATCATGGAGTGCCCCGGCGTGGCGAGCGAATCCGCTGCCGTGAACCCGGGGGAAGCGAGATTTTCCCGCATGGCCTGGAGCACGATCTGAGCCCCCGGCGAATGGCGCGCATAGTCCTCGTCGAAAGCTATCTTCCAGGAAAAGACCCGGCCGCCCTGCTGGATCAGGATAAGCGACGCGACGAGACCGTCGCCAACCTGGAGCTGATCGATGCGCACGCCGCCGGACCGCGCGAGATTGGCGATTGCCGAACGGGAAAACGTCTCGGTCTGCGGCCGGCTCGCCAATGCGGTTCCCGACCGGCCTTTCCAGCCGGCCGCTTCCAGGGCGAGAAAGGCCTCGAAGGCGTCCGGAACCTGCGGCCCGTGAAGATTTTGAAACCGGACCTCGCCATGATCGCCGAGACGGCGCAGGAGGCGGCGCATCTCCTTGCGCCTCTTGCCGCTGAAAGCCGCTTCCAGCTGCGCCTTCCCGGCGGTTCCCGCGTCGTGACCGGACCGCTCCGCCTTTGCCGCAACGCTTATCCGTGCGGCTCCAGCGCCGGTCAACCGGGCCGCCGTCTGCGAGGCAAGCGGCAGATAGGGAATGGCCAGCAGTTTTCCGGGCCCGGCCGCGCCCCGGTAAAAGGCGTCGACGGCGTCCGTTCCCGCGCTGGCATGCATCAGCGGCACGCCCAGGGGAGAGTATTCCGTTGCCCAGACGGTGCTGGCTTTCATGACAAGCCCGAGGCGGCGCTTGCCGAGGGGAGCCGCCAGCAGCCAGGAACCCGTCCGGACATCCCGGACGACCGCGAGCCGGATGGACCGTCCTTCCATGTTCTCAAGATAGGGACGCAGGAAGTCCGGACCGAAAAACGGATTGGGATCCAGAGCCTCATCGCACAGGCGCCGCCAGGCGTCGGCCGGAAGCCGATCGCTCAGCGGATCGAAGTCGCAGAATTCCACGGCCGGAGAAAGGTTCGGATCGCTGCTCAACCGGCCGTTCCCCGGTGTGAAAAAAGCAGCGGCAGGACGAAAGTCGTTATGTTCAGTTTCCGCTTGGCTGTCAGCGACAGGGCCGAGGCCTCGAACAGGATCGCGCAGCTTGTCGCGATCGCCGCACCGGCAAGGCCGAGAAGCGGGATCAGCGCCAGATTGAACACGACGTTCAGGAGGAAGGTCGCCGCATAGATCATCGCGCAGGATTTCTGCTGGCCGGTCATGGTCAGAAGCGCGTCGGCCGGGCCGACCGAGGCCCGGGCAAGGACGCCGATCATCAGAAGGGCGATCACTTCATAGCCGCCTTCGAAACCGCTGCCGAACAGCCGGAGCAGAAGTGGCGCGATCACGAGCAGCCCGGCGCCGGCGGCAAGCGACGGCCAGAAGGTCCAGTGGGTCGCCCGGCGCATGTAGGCGGCCAGGCCGTCCCGGTCCTCGTTGTTGGTATAGCTCGAAAAGCGGTGCGCGGAGGCGGCCCGCACGGCGAAATAGACGAAATGAACCAGGGCCAGGGTCTTGGACGCGGCGAAATAAACCGCGACCTCGTCGGGATCGCGGAAGAAGCTGACCATGATGACGTCGGCGCTGGTGATGAGCTGCAGGAAACCGTCGACCAGAAGCATCGGCATGGAAATCGCGAGCCAGTATTTCAGTTCGATCCGGTTGGGACCCGTCGGGACCTGCGGGGCGAGACGGCGGCCCAGGTGAACATACTGGTAAAGGGCGATGAGGATGGTGGCCGTCACGGCCACGACGGTTGTCGTCAGGGCGTCGGTGCGAAGCCCGGCGAGCGCGACGGCGACCAGCAACACGAGAATGGCGAGCGGCCGCCAGATATAGGTGGGCAGCATGGCGAGCGACGGCCAGTCGTAGCTGCGCGCGATACCGTCCTGGACCAGGCCGAAGGCAAAGAACGGCAGGGCAAGCAGAACCACCATCATCGGCCCGATATAGTTCGGGTCGATCATGGAGCGGAACAGATAGACGAGAACGATCCCCAGGCCGGCCGCGCCGGCGCCGATGAGAAAGGCGGCCTGCCGGCTTGTCCGCAGGAACCCGCGCAGGCCCTCGAAGTCTCCGGTCTGCAGATATTGCGGAATGAACCTGTTGGCGGAACTTGAAAAGCCGCCGCAGGCCATGACCCCGAGAACGATCACGAAGGTCCAGGCGACGGAATAGACCCCGTAGTCATGCGCGCCCATCAGGCGGGCCAGAACGACCTGGGACAGATAGGCAAGAGCCGCTCCCGCGACGCGCACGGCGAAGGTCGAAACGGCCATGCGGCCCGCGGCCCGGCTGTCGGGTTCGGCTCCGTTCAGAACACCGGCGAGCTGGTCGACCCCCTTCCCCAGAACATGAGGCCAGGCTGCGCCCTGAAATTGCTTTGCCCAGGAAGTGGCGGAAAATCGCACGAAGGTGTCCCTCTAAAACACGATTCCGTATTTATGACATGAGGGGCTTAATATTCCGTGGCGATCGGGTGGACTGAAGCCACTCGGCTTCACAGATGCGTGAAATAAGCCTTTATTATCCGAATACAAAAAACCCGCGTTGAACGCGGGCTGTTCCAACATTTCTGGATCGATCACCCTTTGGACGTTCAATCGTTTCCGGCTGAACGTCCATTGATCCGGGTGGTGGTGTCAGCTGAACTGCTGCCAAAAGCGGTAAGACCGGTCGAGCTGCTTCAGTCTTTCTTCTTCGCTCATCGTCAGCCTGTCCTGGCGCTTTACCAGGGAAACGATCTTGTCGTTCACGGCGTCCATACGGCGGCTTGCAAAACTCTTCAACATGTCCTCATTCCTTTCATGTCTGTTCTTCTCTGCCGATTGCTGTTCATTTCGACAAGCTTCATATGGTTACTTGGAGGATCTTCTTCAAATTAACAATTGTTCATATACGAAAACGCACGCGAGAATTAATTTTACTTAATAATTTAAGTATTCATATTCTTGAAAGTAACGCCCACCAGACAACAACAGGTCTCTCGATGAGACCCAGCGGATTCACCTGCTTATGCGCGAATGAAAGGATTTCGTTCCGCTGGATTGGGGCTTGACTCGCAACTCAGAATCAGGAACAAATCATGAACACAAAAGGCGTACTGATTCATAAGTGTTTCTCGTCCGGCGCTTGAAAAAGCCCGGCGCCGCCCGGAAACGGGAGAAGGAATTGCGGATGTCGAGGGCTGCCTCCCCTTCTATCCGCAGCCTCGTCCGGTCCCTGCCCCCGCCGCCATCCGCAGGGGCCGGACACGCCTTTTCCTGAAGAGAATTGCCAGCGATTTCCTATTCCGGAACCGCCTCCACATAATACCAGCGCCCGGCCTTTTTCCGGAACAGGCTGCGTTCGCGGTGGGTGTGCAGCTTACCGCCGGCAAGATATTTCGCCTCGAAGAGCACTGTGCCCTCCCGGTCGTCCGCGCCGCCCTTCTCCGTTTCCAGAACGCTCAGGCCCGTCCAGTGGCTCTCGGCTGCCCATCTGGCGGTTCCTGCGGCGTCAAAGGCCGGCTGATATTTCGGCCAGAGCGTTTCCTTCAGATAGGCGATGTTCTGGCGGACATAGGCGGAATAGCGCGAGCGCATCAACGCCTCGGCGGTTTTCGGCAGGGCCTCGCCGCCGAGATAGGCACCGCAGCATTTCTCGAACGCCGCACCGCTGCCGCAGGAACAAGGATCTTCCGCCATGCCGGTCTCCCGAAATCAATCACGATCCGCTCTCTACCACTTGCTCCGCCCCGCCGCTATGGTGCCCGTTCTGCTTGCGCGTGACCGGGTCTTTCGGAATGAAACTTGCAACCTTCAACATGGAATCCTTTGGCGGCGACCGGTTCGACCCGGACGCGCTGAATCCGCGCCTGGAGGCGCTGCGGCCGAAGATCCTGGAGCTGGAGGCCGACATCCTGTGTCTGCAGGAAGTCAATGCGCAGAAGGTCAAGGGCGCCGCATGGCGGAAATTCCAGGCGCTCGACCTGCTGCTGGCCGGAACGCCCTACCGGGATTTTCACCGTGCCGCCAGCCAGCGGGCGCCGGGCAAGGGCCCCGGCGACCGGCACAATCTCGTGGTCCTGTCCCGCTATCCCGTCAGTTCCTTCGAAAGCCTGTTTCACGCCCACGCCCATCCGCCGCTGTGGCAGCCCAACACGGCCGAACCCGCCTATGACAGGCCGCAGACGATCACCTTCGAGAGGCCGGTGCTGAAAGCCGAAATCGACATCGGCGCGGAAAAGCCCCTGCATCTGTTCGGCGTCCATCTGCGCGCGCCGATCGCCGCCATGATCCGCGGCGGCAAGACGGATAGCCACACCTGGAAAAGCGTCTCGGCCTGGGCGGAAGGCTACCAGCTCTCGGTCCTGAAGCAGACGGCGCAGGCCCTGGAACTGCGCCTGGCGGTGGAGGCCCTGTTCGATGCGGACGAGGACGCCCAGGTGATCCTGGCAGGCGACTTCAACGCGACCGGAGAGACCGGAACCCTCAGGCTGCTGCGCGCCGACCCGGACGACACCGCAACGCCCGTGCTGAACCGGCGCAGGCTTTACCAGCTCGACGCCTCACTGCCTCTCGACCGGCGCCAGACCGTCCTGCACAAGGGCAAGGGCCAGACCCTCGATCATATCCTGGCCAGCGCGGCGATGACCGACAGGACGGTCGATGTCAGGGTGTTCAACTACGGCCTGCACGACGAGGTCTTCGACGCGGCCGATCACCACTATGCCGGCTCGTACCACGCCGCCATGCGCGCCGAATTCGACGTCTGACCGCCGGCGGCGGAAGCCCGTTCCTGGATGTGAACTCGTAAACGAAGACGAAATGGCATGCCGCTGCCCCGGGCTTGATCCGGGGTCTGTGGCAGGTCCCGGATCAAGTCCGGGACGGCATGGAGCGAGCGGCCCGATGTCGCTCCCACGAAGGCATCGCGCCGGGCGAGGGGTATCAATTTCTCAGCGAGGTAATTCTACGCCTGTCGCCGTGGCGCTGAAAATCTCACGGATTGAGCGAGCTGATATAGGCGGCGAGGTTGGTGATTTCGATTGTGCCGAGGTTCATGTCCGGCATCTTGGGGTGCGGATCCACCAGGAACGTCGCCAGGCTCTCCTGCGTCCAGTCCGGGTCCTTGGAAATGTCATAGAAACTCGGCAGCGAGGTGCTGGAGGCGCTCGATTGATCCTCGGCCACCACATGGCAGGAGGAACACCATTGCAGGGCCAGCGCCTTTCCGGCGGCCGCATCCGCGGCCTGTGCGGAGGTTCCCGCACCGGCAGGACCCAGCAGGCCCGCGACCGCAGCCCCGCACAGGACGAACATTTTCCGCCGCAGCGCGGTGGTGGTGGTCATTCGAAGAAACATGCGCCTCATAAGGCCTCCCTCTAACATCCGGGGCAGGCAGGTTGCCTCGCGTCAGCCCCTAAAGATTGCGGTTTCTGCCGTCTCCCGGCCTTGCGGTGAATCAACACATCCGAGCCTAGCCCATTTAATTGATATGACCTAGCTGGCGTGCTTGTGTATTGCCTCTCTCCTTTTGCTTGCGCAAAGTGCTTCGACACCCCACTTGCCGGAGAGAACGATGACCCGCTCCCTGAAATCCGTTCTTCGTGCCGTTTCCCTTGCCGCCGCTGTACTCGCCGTCCAGGCCGGCCCTCTAAGGGCCGAGGAAACGCCCATCTATTCCCTCAAGGACCGGTTCCAGCCGGTCACCGCGCAAAACGGCATGGTCGCCAGCCAGGAGGCCGTGGCGACCGGCGTCGGGGTCGAGATCCTGAAAAAGGGCGGCAACGCGGTGGACGCCGCCATCGCGACCGGTTTCGCCCTTGCGGTGACCTTGCCGCGCGCCGGCAATCTGGGCGGCGGCGGCTTCATGCTCATCCACATGGCCGGCAGTGGCGCGACCGAGGCGCTCGACTACCGTGAAAAGGCCCCGGCGGCCGCCTTCAGGGACATGTTTCTGGGCGAGGACGGTGAGCCGGACAACCAGAAATCGCGGTTTTCGGGCCTCGCCATCGGCGTTCCGGGAACGGTCGCCGGTTTTGCCGCGGCTTACGAAAAATACGGCAGCAGGAACCTGACCTGGGCGGAACTCATCGCTCCGGCCATCGGCCTCGCGGAAAACGGCATCACGGTGGGCCCCGGACTGTCCGCGGCCCTGACCGCATCGGCACAGCGCCTGACGAAGGACCCGGCCACCGCGGCGATTTTCTACAAGGCCGGAACCATCCCGCCACTGCCGGGAGAAATCCTGAAACAGACGGATCTGGCCGCAACCCTGCGCCTGATCGCCGAGAACGGCGCCGACGGGTTTTACAAGAGCGACGTCGCGCAGAAGATCGCCGCCAAGGTTCAGGCGGCGGGCGGAGGCATGACGGAGGACGATCTGGCGTCCTATGAAGCGGTCTGGCGCGCGCCCGTCACCGGCAGCTATCGCGGCTATGAGATCGCCTCCATGCCACCGCCCTCCTCGGGAGGTGTGCACATCGTCGAAATCCTCAACATGCTGGAAAGTTTTCCGATAGCCGATTACGGCCCCAACTCGGCCGACAGCATTCACGTCATGGCCGAGGCTATGCGCCGGGCCTATGCAGACCGGTCGAAGTATCTCGGCGATCCGGATTTCGTCAGCGTGCCGGTAAAGGGGCTCACCTCGCCCGCCTACGCCGCGGAGCTGGTCAAGACCATCGACATGGAGAAGGCAACGCCGTCGGAGGAAATCAAGCCGGCTGATCCGCTGCCTTATGAGAGTGACCAGACCACTCATTTTTCCGTCGTCGACAAGGACGGCAATGCGGTCTCCAACACCTACACGCTGAATTTCTCCTACGGCGTCGGCCTGACGGCGGATGGAACCGGCGTGCTGCTCAACAACGAACTGGACGATTTTTCCGCCAAACCGGGCGTCCCGAATGCCTACGGCCTGATCGGCGGCACGGCGAACGCGATCGAGGGCGGCAAGCGGCCGCTGTCCTCCATGAGCCCGACGCTGGTGTTCAAGGACGGCGCCTTCTTTCTGGCCACGGGGTCTCCGGGCGGCAGCCGCATCATCACGACAACGTTGCAGGTCATCCTCAATGTGATCGACCACCGGATGAACATCGCCGAGGCGACCGCCGCGCCCCGCGTTCACAATCAATGGCTTCCGGACGAAATCCGCGTCGAGGAAGGTCTGTCGGCGGATACGGTCCGGCTTCTGGAGGCCAGGGGTCACAAGGTGGAGGTCAAGAACGCAATGGGCTCGACCCAGTCGATCATGAAATCGGCTGGAATTCTGGCCGGTGCGTCGGATCCGCGCCGGATGGGCGCGCTTACCGCAGGGTACTGAGCGGCTGTCACTCCTGCGAAGAGGAAGGTTGCAGCGCCGCTTTCACCATCGAGGCGAAACGGTTGTCGAGCGCCAGGCGCTCCTCGGCCGGCATGTCCGGCCAGACGATCTGTGCGCCGACAAAGGCCGCATACTCGATCTTGGCAATCTCAAGGGCCAGGTCGCTGTCCAGACCGTCACTTTCGTAGAGCCCGGCGATGAACCGGGTGCGGATCCCGTCGACGTCCCGGACCGTGTTCTGTACAGCCGCATTGCCTTGCGCGAACTGCCGGACAGCATGCTCCAGGGCGTGGTCGAGACCGATCGCAAGAACCGCCAGCTTCTTCGCCCGCACCGGAGTTTCCTGTTTCAGGGTTTCTTCCGTGACATCGATCGTGTTCTTTTGTTTCCACGCCTCCATCAGCGCGTCGACGAATGCCTCGTGATCGGCAAAGTGATGGTAGAAGGATCCTCTGGTCCGGCCCGCGGTTTTGCACAGCGCTTCCACCGTCAGGCCCGGACTTCCTTCCCTTGCAAGCTGTTCGAGACCGAGTGCCAGCCAGTCGGACTTGCCAAATCGTTTGCGTGCCGTCATGTCACTCCGCCAAGGGTGCCGAGAAGAAAGATCGGCAGAAACAGCCAGCCTTGCGGCATATCCCCGTATTTCTGCTTCTTTATCGGCGGGACGGCAAGTCCGAGCAGGCAGAAGAGCGCGGTCAGGGCCGTCGCGACCCAGGCCAGGTCGAGGCTTTGGGCACGAACGCCCGCGACCGCAAACATGACCGCGATTGCCGCCAGCACGATCGTGACAAGATGCCAGCAGTAATAGGCGACATATTTCGGCACCGGATGGAGATCTCCCGACTTGAGCAGCGGCACGGCAATCGTGCGGCCACCCAGAAACGTGTGAATGAGGAAAACCCCGGCAGACAACACTGCCGCGGCAATCAGGAACAGGTTCATTTCCACCTCCAAAGATAACATACCATACTATATGGTATGTATTTCATCTCGAAATGAACGCAATGCCAATGCGGCGGCTGGTCACAGAGGCCGACCCGGTCCTCCCGCCTCACGCCACTCTTGCAATTGACAGCCCCAAAGAGGGGTGATAGCGCTATTCAAAGCGCTTTGGAGAATGGTTGCCGGAGCGCGCCTTCCCTAAAGAAATCAGCATCCGAGAGGAGCCGTTATGGCGATCAGGACCGTGGTCTGGGGCGAGAACGTCCATGAACAGCACAACAAAATCGTTGCCGGCCTCTATCCGGACGGCATGCACCAGTGCATCGCCGATGCCCTGAACGCCGATCCGGAAATCAGCGCGACGACCGCGACGCTCCAGGACCCCGAACATGGCCTGACGGAGGACCGTCTCGCGGAGACGGACGTTCTGGTCTGGTGGGGACACGCGGCCCATGGCGATGTGGCCGACGAGGTCGTCGAACGGGTCTGCGATGCCGTCTGGTCCGGCATGGGCATGATGTTTCTGCATTCGGCGCATTTCGCCAAACCGTTCAAACGCCTGATGGGCGGCCCGTGCAACCTCACCTGGCGCGAAGCCGGTGAGCGCGAGCGGCTCTGGGTCACCAGCCGAAACCATCCGATCACCTCCGGCCTGCCGGACAGTTTCGAACTGGAGATGGAAGAAATGTACGGCGAGCCCTTCGGCGTGCCGGAACCGCTTGAAACCGTTTTCATCAGCTGGTTTCAGGGCGGCGAGGTCTTCCGCTCGGGCCTGACCTACAAACGCGGCGCGGGCAGCATCTTCTATTTCCGTCCGGGCCACGAAACCTACCCGACCTATCACGATGCAAATGTGCAAACCGTCTTGAAGAACGGCGTCAAATGGGCGTTCAATCCGATGGCCCGCATTGCGGATCCCAACATCGCCCCGAACGTGCCGGTGGCGTCCGCCCCGGAAAAGATCGAGGAGCGCGGGCCGAAGCTCCACGCGGAGGGAGAAGAAGGCTTCCGCTGATTTTCCAGCCCGGATAGCAAATGCAATCCATGGCGATCAAACACTATCCCAGACGGAGACAGTCATGACGTCAGCTGCAACCCCGGTCCGGATCCTGATCCTCGGCACCGGCGACATGGCTGCCAGCCATGTCTCGGCCTATCAGAAAATTCCGGGCGTCGAAGTCGTCGCCGGGGTCGACCGGCGGGCCGGCGTGCTTGCGGATTTCTGTAAGAAATTCTCAATTCCCCATGGCTTCGCAAACCTTGACGAAGCGCTTGCCTGGGGCGAATTCGACGCGGTTTCCAACGTCACCCCCGATGCCGCCCATCACCCCACGACGCTCCCGCTCCTGGATGCCGGCAAGCACGTGCTGTGTGAAAAGCCGCTTGCGACTAACGCCCGCGATGCCGTCGAGATGGCGGAGCTGGCACGGGCCAGGGGCCTGGTCGGCATGGTCAACCTGAGTTACCGCAATGTGGCGGTGCTGCAGAAGGCTGCAAGGCTGGTGGCGCAGGGCGCCATCGGCCCCTTGCGGCATTTCGAGGCCTCCTATCTGCAGAGCTGGCTGACCCAGCCCGCCTGGGGAGACTGGCACACCGAAAGCCGCTGGCTCTGGCGCCTGTCGACCGCACACGGATCCAAGGGCGTTCTGGGCGATGTCGGAATTCATATCCTGGATTTCGTGACCTTCGCCGCCGGCAGCAAGGTCGAAGGACTGTCCTGCCGCCTGAAGACCTTCGACAAGGCGGAAGGCGGAAAGATCGGCGACTACGTGCTCGACGCCAACGACAGCTTCACGCTTCAGGCGGAGCTGGAAAACGGCGCGCTCGGCACGGTCAGCGCAACGCGGTTTGCCACCGGGCACCTCAACGATCTGCGCCTGCGGCTTTACGGCGACAGGGGCGGCCTGGAAGTCAGGTTCGAAAAGCGGATCGAAGCCCTGCGGATCTGCGAAGAACCGGATCTCGAAACCGCTGAGTGGCATGAGGTTGCCGCGGACCCCGCACCCACGGTCTACGAACGCTTTGTCGCCGCGGTGCGCGAAGGCGCACCCGCAGAACCGGATTTCAGCCATGGCGCGGAACTTCAGAAGGCGCTGGATACCGCCGAACGGTCACACGCGGACGCAAGCCGCTTTCTCAGGATCGGAAGTTGATTTCGGCCCCGGCCCGGCTCCGGAAACGGAGCTGCAGCGGGGCCCGAAGGCTCCGCTGCAGAAGTGGTACTTGAGGCAATGCATCGACACGGATGAAGCCAATTATCCGGCGCCCCTCCGTACAATGCCCCCTGAGACTACGCGGTATGCTCCTGACACTTCGTTCAGGCCGGAGGGCAGGTTTTTCTCAATTTTTAGACTAACCGGTTTTTATTCGGCGAAGGGCGCGAAAATGCTGGCGTTATCGCCGTAAAGCAATGATTCAGCATGTGGATTTAATACCTGGAACCAAGCCGCCCGGCACCCCGGGAAGGGGCGATTCATTTGCAACCGGTCCGGGATTTTGCTAAGACCTTTAGACGGAGTAGCGAAACGCCGCCCGCAGCTACATTCACTGTGATTGCCCGGGAAACAGCTTATGTATTTTGCCATTGCGCTTTATCTGTTCGCGGCTGCCATCGTAGGACTGTGGGGTCGGGAAACAGCGGCCGGCTTCATCGGTATGTTTCTCATCGCGCTCTTCATCAGCCCCCTCCTCGCTCTCGCCTTGCTTTTCCTGTTGCGACCCAACAAACACCAACGGCTGCTGATGGAGCAGGCGAAGCTGGACCATGAGATGCGCGAGCATCATCGTCAGCCTGCGAGATCTCTGTAACGGGCGAGGGCTGAACACATGGCTCAGGGGAGGCGCGCATTGAACGCCGGTGACGCGGTCGACCCGGCGCCCGCCAGACCGTCTTTTTCCGACAGGATCCGCTCATGGCGGCGGCGGCACACCTTTGCGCTTGGTCTTCTCGCCCTGACCATCGTGTTCGTGATCGCGGTCGCCATTCCCAAGGCCGTGGTGAACGTTCCCGCCGGCCACGTGGCCGTGCTCTGGAAACGCTTCCTGGGCGGAACGGTCACCAACTACCATCTGGATGAAGGCATCCATCTGATCTTTCCCTGGGACAGGGCCTATATCTACGACGCACGCCTGCGCACCATCGTGCGCACTTACGACACCATCTCCTCCAACGGCCTGTCGATGAGCGTCGAGATCGCGACACGCTACCGGATCAACAAGAACTCCGTCGGCACGCTGCACAAGCAGATCGGTCCGGACTATCCCGACATCCTGCTGAACCCCGAAATCGGCTCCAACGCCCGTGAGGTGATCTCCCGCTATACCCCGGAGCAGCTTTATTCCGACGCCCGGTCCTTCATTCAGGCCCAGATCCTGGAACGGATGGTGACGCAACTGGGCTCGTCCCTGATTTCGCAAAGCCCCTCGGGCCAGCTCGTCTTCGTCGAAGACACGCTGATCCGGTCCGTCGGGCTTCCACAATCGGTCGTCGAGGCGATCGAACGCAAGGCCCAGCAGTATCATGTGATGCTCGAATACGATTTCCGCATCGAGCGCGAAGAACTGGAACGTCAGCGCAAGAACATCGAGGCCAAGGGCATCCGCGAGTTCCAGGAAATCGTGTCCGGCACGATCACCGACGAATATCTGCGCCTGAGGGGCATCGATGCGACGCTGGCCATTGCCTCGTCGAACAACTCCAAGATCGTGGTCATGGGTGGCCCCGACGGGCTTCCGGTCATCCTGAACACCGGCGAATTCGAGAATTCCGTGCCTCCGGAGAGCAACAAGTCACTTGAGGACATCTCCTCCCCGATCGCGCCGAACGCCTCGAAGATGGAAGTACATTCGACCAATTCGCTCCAGCCCGAATTCCACGATCTTCATCCGTCCGCGAATGTCGCGTCGCCCGGAACGGAAACCGACGGCGCGGTTCCCTCGGCGCCGCGGCTGTTCGACACGCAATCCGCGCGGCCGGACAACCAGGGGGCCATCTCCGAAAGGGCTCCGACCTATGAGGAACCGCCGATGACCGACGTCGACAACGCGGATTTCGATCAGGCCCCCTCTCCGACCGGTCAATCCGGCCGCTCCGGTGCGCCGACGACCATCGCCCCGCAGAGCAAACCCTGAAGCATCCGGCGGGTAACCTCATAGAAACAAAGGATTTCCGTACTGGGAAGCTTCAGAAGACGGGTCGGCAGCCATTCGACATTGCAACTCTGGCGCTATAATATTGCCCCAGCAAAGCGCCCCCGGTGCAGACTGCACAGCCGATGCGATCGAGAAGAATGGAGCTGCCATGCGACCTGAAACGTTGAGCCTGCCGGCTCCTGCCGATTTTCTTCGCATTGCCGCTCCCGTCGCCTTTGAAAATTTCCATCCCGGCCTGCCGATACGGAAGTCCGGCTGCCCGGAATGTGCTATGACCTTTCTGTCTTCGGACTGCCGCCTCGGTGCGCTGCCGGGGTCCGAACTTGCAACGTTTCGTTTCTGAGGTCCGATGCAACTTTTTGCACTCCTCACGCGTAGGGCTGCGCTCCCGCTCAAGGCGCTGATACTGGTTGCCGCCGGCTCCAGCCTGTTCAACGTGGGCATCATGATCGTCGTGAACCGCGCGGCTCAGAACATCGCGGCGGACGGCATCGACAGCGTCGACTGGCTCATGGCCGGGCTCTTCTCCGGCGCCCTCGTTCTCTATCTGACGTTTGAGCTACGCCTGCTGACCCGGTTCGCCGGCCTGGTGGAAGACGCAATTCATGCGGCGCGCTGCGAAATCATCGGGCTCCTGCGTAACCTGAACCCGGCCGACCGGGACCAGATCGGCGACACGGAACTCTACGACGTCGTCACGCGTGCCTCTGACACCATTTCGCAGAACAGCCAGTACATCGCCATCGCGTTCCGCTCCGCCATCATGGCCGTAGCGATCCTCGCCTATATCTTCGTGACCTCCAAATCCACGTTCGTCATGCTGACGCTGGCAATCGTGGCAGCCGGAACCGTCTACTACAGGCGCGGCAAACGGGTCATGGAGTCGCACATGCGCGTCGCCACGGACGATCAGCGGATGTTCGGCCAGATCACGGATCAGCTCGACGGCTGGAAGGAAGTCCGCATGCTGCGCCCGCGCCGGGTCGAGCTTGCCAGAGCGTTCGACCAATCGGTCGATAGAGCCGCGGAAGGCCGGATCGAGGTGCAGAACGCCAATTTCGACCTCTATATCTTCGGCCAGCTCGTCCTGTTCATTCTGCTCGGGGTGGTTGTTTTCGTGGTGCCCGGCTATACGGAAATCAGCGCCGGAAACCTCGCCAAAACCGCGACGGCGGTGTTGTTCATCATCGGCCCCATCGGGCTGATCATCCAGGCCGTCGCGGTCCTCGGATCTGCGGAGGCGTCGGCCGCGCGCATTCTGGGTCTTGAAACCCGGCTTGAGGACTTCGCCTCGGGTGCCGACACCCGCAGGCCGGTCAATCCGAAGACTTTCGCCGATTTCAAGCGGATCTCCCTGGAAGCGGCCGAATACGAATATCCGGCCATGGACGGGGTCGATCCCTTCCATCTCGGTCCGGTTTCTCTCGGCGTCAACCGGGGAGAGATCCTGTTCATCTCGGGAGGCAACGGCTCCGGCAAGTCGACGCTGATGCGAGTCCTGACCGGCCTTTACGCCCCCTCCTCCGGAGATCTCAGGGTGGACGGCCGGCCGGTGGGCCCCACCAACCGGCGCGACTACCGCGCACTGATCGCGTCGGTTCTTTCCAACTACCATCTGTTTTCGGAGCTTTACGGCCTCGGACATGTATCGGCCGACGCCGTCGCGGAACAGCTCCGCTATTTCGAACTCGAAGACAAGGTCGCCGTGGAGAACGACCGCTTCGTCTCGATCGACCTGTCCACCGGTCAGAAGAAACGTCTCGCCCTCATCGTCGCCCTGCTCGAAGACCGCCCCCTTCTCGTGCTCGACGAATGGGCGGCCGATCAGGATCCCCAGTTCCGCAAGAAATTCTACCGCGAGCTTCTGCCGAAGCTCAAAGCGGAAGGCAAGACGATCATCGCCGTCACCCATGACGACGCCTATTTCGATGTCGCCGACCGGAGGATCCACTTGAGCGAGGGCATGCAGATCGAGACCGGCCCCGCAGCGGCGGCGGAGGCCTGATCGCCATGGAGATGCTGAAACAGCTTCTGCGCGACGCGGAAATAGACCGCGGCAAGTTCTTCCTGATGCTCATCGTTTCAGCCTTGGGCACCACGATGACGATTGCGGTCGTGAACATGGCACTCAAGCGGGAGGACGGCGACAGCGAGTTCATGCTCACCGCGTTTTTCCTGCTGAGCATCGTCATCTACTCAAGCGCTCAGCGGTTCCTCATGTCGGAAGCCTCGAAAGGGGCCGAGCGGATGATCGCCGAGTTGCGCCGGAGCGTTCTCGAGGCGACCCGTGCCGCCGACTACGCGTCCCTGCAGAGGATCGGCCGTGCCCCCATCTACAAGGCTGTCACCCAGGAGGCGCAGACGATCTCCAACACCCTGCCGCTGATCGTCGTGGGAGCGCAGCAGAGCGTCTTGCTGATTTTCATGTCGCTCTACATCGCCTATCTCTCGACGATCGCCTTCGTGCTGATTGGCCTGTTCGGGATTTTCGCCGTCTGGTTTCACATCACCCGCCTGGCCGGGCTTCACAAACGCACCGAAGCGCTGAAACGCACGCAGAACAGGCTGTTCTCCGCCTTCAGCGGCATGCTTGCGGGCCGCAAGGAGATCGCCTTCAACGAAGCCCGCGGCCTGGACGTCGTCGCTCATCTTCAGACCCATTCGGCCCGAACGCGCGCCAACACCGGCCGGATACGGCGCCACTGGGCGAAGCAGTATGTGCTGACCCAGACGCTTTTCTACATCCTCCTCGGCGTGATGGTGTTCGCCGTGCCGCTGTTCACGGAAACCTATCACGGCGTGGTCATCCAGGCGACGATGGCCGCCCTGTTCATGATCGGCTCCCTGTCGAGCCTGGCGCAGGGCATTCCGGCGGTGAACGACACCGCGCGCTCCCTGCAGAACATTCAAGCGCTGAACGATGAACTGCGCGCCTGCGAACAGACCTCCGACGACGAAGAGCCCCTGGCGGCCGGCCCGCACCCGGAAACGCTGACACTGGACGGGGTGGGTTACACGTTCAAGGACAACCAGGGCCGGTCCACTTTCACGCTGCAGCCGACCGACGCCACTTTCCAGCGCGGCGAGATTGCCTTTATCACCGGGGGAAACGGCTCAGGCAAATCGACGCTGTTCCGCCTGATGACGGGGATCGTCCACCCGGATACCGGGTACATGCTGCTTGACCGGGAACCGGTTCCGGAAGACGGCTTCGGCGCCTATCGCGACCGCATCGGCGTCGTGTTTTCAGATTATTACCTGTTCCGCTCCCTGCTCGGCCTCGGCGAAATCGATCCGGACAAGGTGTCGGACCTGCTCGCCCGGTTCGAGCTGACCGGCAAGGTGGAACTGGTCGACGGCACCTTCTCGACCACCGATCTGTCCGCCGGCCAGCGCAAGCGCCTGGCGCTGATCGTGGCTCTGCTGCAGGATCCGCCGATCCTGATGCTGGACGAATGGGCGGCCGATCAAGACCCGCATTTCCGCAAAGTCTTCTATCGGGAGATTTTGCCGTCGCTGGCTGCGGAAGGACGCATTATCATCTGCATCACCCATGACGAGCAGTATTTCGACATCGCCGACACGCTCTACGCAATGGCGGACGGGCGCATGTCGAAAATGCGATGAGCGGCTGCAGGAGGTCTTGCAAATGCCGTTCAGTCGGATCTATGAGAAGAAGTAATCGAAGCGCCGGGAACCCGCCATGAACCGATTTGCCCTGCTTCAAGCGATCGTCTGCTTGCCGCTGTTCCTGGCGGAAGCGGCCTTCTCACAGAATACCGACCGGCTTGAGGACGTTCCCTACAACCCCAACTCCGTTCCGGTGCTCACCGAGCAGGGTGCCCAGTACAAGACGCCGCTGTCCGATTCCCGGCGTCCGCCGGAATGGTTCATCAGCATCTATTCGGGCCCGACGGTCAGCAACGACTTTTACGTCGCCGCCGGTATCTGCGAGCTCATGCGAACGACCTTCAACCAGCACCGCATCCACTGCACACCGCTGCGGTCCGAAGGGTCCGATGAAAACATCCATCTGATGAATTCCGGCCATGCCCAATCCATACTGGTACGGGCCGACGTTCAACCGGAAGAAACGTCCGAAATTCCTCCGATGCCCCGTGCCCGGTTCGGTGTCTCGCTGGTCAGCCATCCCGGCGTGATGATCGTGGCGCGCAATTCCGGCATCCATTCGATTGCGGATTTACCCGGCAAGAGGGTCAATCTGGGTGTTGTCGGATCCGAAACCCGGCAGTTGTGGCATGACCTGCTGGCGGCGAACGGCCTGTCCGAAGAGGATCTGAAAGGCGTCATTTCCGCGACGCCCGACGACAACCTGCGCGCCTTGTGCGAAGGCGAGATCGACGTGTTTCTCAGCCTGATCGGACTGGTTTCACCGGCCCTGATCCAGACAGGGGAGCGCTGCGGCGCGCGCGTCGTCAGTTTTGAAGAAGACGGGGCACCGGCCGGAAAAGAAGACCAGCACACGGCGTTTGAAGAAAAGACCGGCAACGATGCCGCGACCACGAAAGACGCCCTGAGTATCTTCGACATCGAGGTGTCCCTGCTGTTTCACGAACAGGTTCCCGACTATGTGACCTGCCACATCGCAAGGGTCCTCAACGAGCATCCGCAGCTTTTGCTTGCGCAACACCTCGAGATTTCCGGGCCCGACCGCCCCGAGGTTCTCAATCTCGACGAGGTTCTGTCCCTTCATCCCGGCGTGAAAGAGTACAGGCAGCAAGGAACCTGTCCGCCGCCGCCAAAGAAACCCGACCGCCTGCCCATGCTTCTTCGCGATCCGATAAAGTTCCCTGGGAACTAGATGCGAGCTTTCAACAGGTTATTCTTCGGAAGGCGGAATGACCCGCTCCCTTCATCCTGAAGAAGCGCGTCAGCGCTGTCTCGAAGGATGGGCTGCACACTCAAGAGCAAGCGGCCCATCCTTCGAGACGGACCTAACGGTCCTCCTCAGGATGAGGCTCTGCCTTCAGGAGCGATTTCTGCCCACGCCCAAGGACAATCTGCTGAAAGCTCACAACTGGAGCATATCATCCCAGATGCTGTTTCGCGCCGGTCAGGGTAGACTTCAGGATGACCGTGGCATCGCTGCCTTTGAACAGGATGTCTTCGATGATCTTCGCATTCGCGGGCCCGCTGGTTTCGTCCAGCATGTCCGCATGATTTCCGGATCCCTGATAGGTCAGGTACCGCCCTGTCGTCAGGCCTCCCCAGCGGTCCCAGGCTGCGTCTGTCTGCCAGGACTGCTCGGACCGGATCTGATGCATATCGGCCGCGATCGTTCCAGCCGTTACCAGCGGATCGAGATAGGTGATGAAGGCCCGCATCCTGGCGACCATGGCCGCATAGGCATCCGCGTCTCGAACGGCTTGGCCGTACTCTCCGCCCTGGGCCGCCATTCTGTCGCGCAGGTAGGCAAGGTCAGCCTCGATCTTGGCGTCGACCTGCTCGGCCGACCTCCCTGCTTCCGACAGGTTCACCGGCGTATCCAGAACGATCAGATCGGCGACCCGGTGCCCTGCGGCCTCCAGCGATTTGGCCACTTCGAACCCGAGCAGCGCGCCCCCCGAAAGCCCGACGAGACGGATGGGCCGGTCTCCTGAAATCGACGTGATCGCATCGACATACCGCTCCAGCCTGTCTTCCGCCTCGATGAAATCGAAGGCGTGAAGCCTCGTATGTTTGAGCGCGCCGGCGACCCGGGCAAAGGCGGAGCCGTATCCCAGAAGCGGCGGCATCGCGAAGAGATCGGCTCCTGGAACGGCGTTCAGCAATTCCGGCGCATCCGGGGACGGAACATCGTAGGGACGCATGGACCTGGGCCGGGCCAGTGGCCCGGTCGCCTGCGCCCCGTGGGACAGGGTCTTGCGCATCATGTCGTCCAGTACGTCTTCGAGCCGACGCGGGGCGATTACCGCCGGATCGGCGCGCAGCGTGACCGAGAGATGTCCGTTCTGCACGACCGCAAGACAGTCCACCGGCGCCAGCGCCGGAGCGGAAGGGTCAACCATCGTGCCATGTGCGCCGACAACGGCCGGTCCCGCCTCGTCAGCGTCCGGGGCCGTTGGGGCTTCTGGGGCACCGAACTCGCCGAGATAATTGAAGACAATGGCGCCGCGGATCCGATCCGCCAGCACCTCGTCATCCTGCAGTAGCCGCAGGAAACCGGCTCCGCCTGCCGGAACGCGGGCAATCGCCTCCGCGACGGCGGCCGGCATGTCCGTTTCGCCGGCGGGAAGCGCGACCGGATAGATCGTGGTACACCAGCCGACCGTGTCGGAGAGGTCCGCCGCGCGCACCAGCGGCGTCCGCCCGTGCCCTTCGAGCAGGAACAGGAGATCCTCAACCTGCAGGTGACGGCGAAGCGCCGCGGCGAGACCGCTCAGAAGCACGCTTTCCATGCCACCGGATCCCACCGCCCGCAGCATCCGGGCGGTATCGTGATCCGACAGCATCACCCTCGTCTCGCGCATGCGCTCCATGGGGCAGGGCGCGGCCTGCGCCCAGGGTGGCGGGCTGACCGACCCAAGCAGGTGCATCCATTCCGCGCGTTCCCGCAGCAGGGCGGGCGCGGAGCGCAGACGCCTTTCGGCTTGGGCGAGATCGCCCATCGACCAGCCGGCCTGGGGAGCAAGCTGCCGTCCGGCCAGCAGATCGGCCAGATCCCTCAGGATCAGCCGCCAGCTGTAACCGTCCACCGCGAGGTGATGGATCACCAGGACAAGCAGTTCGCCTTCGGCGTCGTGGCTGAGGCGCACGGCCGCGATCAGCCGGCCGCTGCGGATATCAAGCGCGCGCTGAATGTCCTCGGCGAGGTCCTGCGCCTCGGCCTCGCTTTTGACGCGGTGATGCGCAACCGGGCCGACCGCGTCTTCCGCATTGCCCCCGAGATCCTGCTGCCAGCGGCCGTCGACCCGCCGGAACCTTGTCCGCAAGGCAGCATGCTTCTCCGCGAGCCTAACCAGGGCGTTCCGGATGGACCTGCTGGAGATGTCGCGGTCCAGCCGGAGCGTGACGGCCTGATTGAAATGATTGAGATCGCCGTCATAGCGCGCAAAGAACCAGTCCTGTATCGCGGTAAGCGGAGCCATGCTGCTTTGGGTTTCCGGCGCGATCGGCACAGCCGGTTCCGCCGAGCGCAGGTGCCGCGCCAGGGACTCCACGGTTCTGTAGAGATAAAGATCGGCGACACCGGCGTCGTGACCCCGGCTCTTGAGCGCATTGACGAGCAGCACGATCTTGAGCGAGTCCGCGCCTGCATCGAAGATGTCGTCATAGCGCCCGATCGTCTCGATACCGAGCACCTGTGTCCAGACCGCGGCGATCTCCCGTTCCAGACCGGGATGCGGAAGATCCTCTTCGCCGAGGGTCTGTGCGGCCGGTTCGGGCAGATTGGCGCGGTCGATCTTGCCGTTGGTCGTCAGCGGCCATTCCTCCAGCACCACGATGCGCGCCGGCACCATCGCCGTCGGCAGTTCGCCGGAAACGTATTGGCGCAATTCGTGCTCCTGTCCCGAGCCAATCACATAGGCACACAAGGCATCTCCCCGCAACAGGACCAGCGCCTGCTGCACGCCCGGATGCCGCTCCAGAACGGCGGTGACTTCACCCAGTTCGATCCGCTGCCCGCGGATCTTCACCTGCGCGTCGTCGCGGCCGGCATAAAGCACGGCACCCTGCGGCGACCAGGATCCACGGTCGCCGGTCCTGTAGAGCCTCGTGCCGTCCGGACCGGCGACGAAGCGGGCCGCCGTCTGGTCCGGATCGAGATACCCCTCGGCAAGCCCGGCGCCCGAAAGGCAGATTTCGCCCGGAACCCCGATGGGAACGGGCCTCAGATCCGCATCGAGAATATGAATCCCGGTGTTGGCGATCGGCCGGCCGATGGGGATCGGGCCGGAAACGGACCTGACCCGCTGGATCGTCGAACAGACGGCATTTTCCGTCGGACCATAGGCATTGAAATACTGAAGCCGCGGCGCGTAGTGGGCAACGTCCCGGGGAAGCGGCGCTTCGCCCGCTGTGACCAGAACGCGCAGATGCGGCAGGTCCGGCTGGTCGAGGGCCGACAGGTAGGCGGGCGGCAGGGTCGCGACGCTGATCCGCTCCGCGGTCATCCAGGCGGCAAATCCGGCCCCGTCCCGCACCCTCTCAGCCGTCGCCGGAACGAGTGCCGCGCCGCTGGTCAGGCTGGTGAACATCTCCGCAAGCGACGCATCGAAGGCGGGTGAGGCAAACAGCAGGACGCGGTCTTCCGGGACGATGCCGAATTCGGCGTTCTGAGCCGCGATCATGTTGAGGAACGGCGCGTGATCCACCCGGACGCCCTTGGGCTTTCCGGTCGAACCCGAGGTGAAGATCAGATAGGCGCAGCCCGCATGAACCTGAGGCGTTCCGGCCGTGCGATGTCCCAGCCTGAAGTCCCGGAACCCGGCGACCTCGGGAGCGACAGCCGAGACGCTTTCGCCGGCCGCATCGAAGAGAACGTACCGGCACCCGGCTTCCGCGAGCGCACGCTCCATTCTGGCCGGAGGATGGGCGGGATCGAGTGGCAGGTAGACGCCACCGGCTTCCATCACCGCCAGGATGGCGGTGACCAGACCGGCCCCGCGCTCCATGCAGATCCCGACGGCCTCGCCCTGAAGCAGCTCGCCGCTTGTCATAAGCCAGGCAGCAAGATCCTGCGCGCCGGTTTTGAGCCCGGCATATGTCAGCGGTGCCGGGCCGTCGATTGCCAGCCGGTCCGGCGTCCGGGCTGCCTGGTCCCACACGGCTTCGTGGATTGTTCCCGAAGGTTTCGGCGCGACGGGCCCCGTCGAGAAGGCCGCAAGCTGCGCCCGCTCCGCCGCAGGGATCATGTCGAGCGCGGAGACCGCCAGATGGTCGGTTTCCACGACGCTCCGGGCCAGTTGCAGAAAATGGCCGATCAGGCGCTCGATCCTGTTGGCGTCGTAGAGATCGGTGTTGAATTCGATCGCACCGGCGAGGCCGTCGCCAGTCCGGCTGAAATGGACCGTCAGGTCGAAGCGGGCGATATCGTCGGCAAGCGGCACGGGTTCGAAGGAAAGTCCTGTTATTCCGACCGGCTGAGCCTCGTTCACGTGATAGACGATCATCGCATCGAACAGTCCGGCGCGGCTCGTGTCATGCGGAACGTCGAGCTCGGCGATCAGCCTGTCGAGCGGATAGGCGGCATGGGCGGTCGCCTGGGCGATCGTTTCGGCGACGGCATCGGTCAGCGCCGAAAACGGCATGTCGCCCGCCACACGGTCCCGGAGAACGACGGTCTGCACGTGGAAGCCGACCTGAGCAGCCCGATCCGCCCCCTGGCGGGCCGTAACGGCCGTACCGAGCCAGATATCCTCCTCGCCGGTGTAGCGGTGCAGCAGGACCTTCACCAGCGCGGTCAGCAGTGGAAAGAGGCCGCCCTGCGCCGCACCGGCGCGCTCCATCAACCCTTCGGCGAGCGCGGGATCGACGGTGAAGGGGATCGTCCGGCCGGCCGTCGTCTTCACCTTCGGACGTGGACGGTCCGCAGGCAGATCGAGCCAGGTCGGGCCTCCGGCAAGCTGGCGATGCCAATAGTCGCGCGCCGCGGAAAGAGCGCTTTCCTGTCCCGTCTCGAGCCGCGCGAGCTGCCCGCCCTCATGAACCGCGATATCGTGCGCCTGAAGCGCGAGCGGCGGCAGCGGATTGTCCCTGCCCTCCGCGAAGGCCTCGTAGACCGCGCAGACCTCGTCCAACACCAGGTCGAGCGACCAGGCGTCGCCGACGATATGATGCAGGCTCAGGAGAAACAGCGCCCGGTTCTCTTCCATACGCCAGACCTGGAGCCGTAGGGGCGGACCCATCTCCAGGTCGAAGGGCGTCTGCGCCGCCTGTTTCAGTGCGGCGTCGAGACGGGCGTCGCTCCAGCCGGGAGCATCATGCTGTGCGAGCCGCACTTCGCAGGCGGCCGGGATCTGCCGCGGCATACCGTCTTCCACGACGAAACGTGTGGTCAGGGCGAAATGCCGGGCGCCGACCGCGGCGCAGGCCCGCGCCAGGCAATCGAGATTCAAAGGCCCGTCGATCTTCACCGCGACGTTCAGGAGATAGGCCTTCGGATCGATCTCGTTGAGCACCCAGAGCCGGCGCTGCGCCGGAGAAAGCGGGTAATCCCGCGACGGGGCTGCGGGTTCGATTTCCTCCGCGGTTCCGGCCTCCTCACTGAGTGCGGCCAGGGCCGCAACGGACGGACGCCGCAGGAAATCGGCGAGCGGCACGGCCACGCCCGTCTCCCGTTCCAGCGCGGTGAGCAGCCGGATCGCGGCCAGGCTGTGCCCGCCGCAACGGAAGAAATCATCCTCGCGCGCGACCTTCTCCATCCCCAGGATGCGCGACCAAAGAGCGGCGACCTCCGCTTCGCGCCCCGGCCTTGGCGGAGTGCCGGTGATCACGGCCTCGCCGGGCGCCGGCAGCCGGCTGCGATCCAGCTTGCCCGAGGTGTTGAGCGGAATCCTGTCGAGCCGCACATAGCGCGCCGGGACCATATAGGAAGGCAGCACGTCCGCCAGCGCCTGGCGGACCGCCGCCACGTCCAGTGTCTTTGCAGCCACATAGGCGACGAGATCGCGTCCCGCCGGTCCCTCATGGACAACCACGGCGGCCGAGCGGACATCGCTCAGGGCAGTCAGCTGCCGTTCGATTTCCAGCAATTCGACCCGGTGGCCGCGGATCTTGACCTGATGGTCGCGCCGGCCGCAGAACATCAGCACACCGTCCTCGCGGCGGTAGCCGAAGTCACCCGTGAGATAGATCCGTTCTCCCGGTTTCTGCGGATGCGGCACGAAGGCCGCTGCCGTGAGATCAGGGGAATCCAGATAGCCTCGCGCCAGCCCTGGCCCGCCGATGCAGATCTGCCCGACGATTCCGGGCGGCAAAGCACGCAGCCGGCTGTCGCAAATCAGCACCTCGCTGCAGTCGATCGGTATGCCTATCGGGGCTGCCTTGTCTTGCCCCAGATCGCCTTTGAACTCGTGCCAGATCGACTCGACACAAGCCTCGGTGGGGCCATAAAGGTTGAACAGGCGCAGGTCCGGCTGCCCTGTCGCCGATCTGACCGCCTCGATCATCGCAGGCGGCAGTTCTTCCGCGCCAAGGGTGAGCGTGCGCACCGTCCAGTCCGGACCGACCTGGCCTGCCTCCAGGAGAACGGAAAGCAGGCTCGGCGTCAGCGACACGGTCGTGATACCGTCGTTCACGAACAGCCGGGAAAGGCGGCCGGGGTCGGTTTTGACCGCATCCGGAACGATGTGCAGCGCATGACCCAGCAGCAACGCACCGTAGATTTCGTGTACCGAAACGTCGAAAGCGAGCGATGCGAGGGCGGCGTGACGGCCCGGACGCGCTGCCCTGCCGCCGTGGATCGTCCTTTTCAGCCAGCGGACCATGTTTGTCACACTGCGATGTTCTATCATGACCCCCTTGGGCCGACCGGTGGTTCCGGACGTGAACAGCACGTAGGCCAGATCGTCGGGAGCGACGGTGGGCAGAGCCGTCTCCTCGGCCGGTTTTTCCGAGACCATCGCGACACGGCCGGAGAAAAGCATTTCGGCCCGCTCGCTTCCGTCGCTGTCGGTCACGGCAAAGGTTATTCCCGCCTGTTCCGCGATCTGGCGGAGCCGACCATCGGGCAGGGCTGGATCGAGGGGGACATAGGCGGCGCCCGCATGCTGTATCGCGAGGATGGCGATCACCGCATCTGCCGAGCGGGACAGGAACAGGCCGATCAAGTCTCCGCGAGCCACGCGATGATTGGAGACAAGCGCCCGCGCGAGGGTATGGACCTGGCCGGCAAGAGCGCGGAAGCTCAAGCTCTTGGCGCCCTCGGTGACAGCCGTCGCCTCTGGCGTTCGTGCCACCTGTTCGGCGAATAAGTTCGTGAGCGTGTCGGATATCGCGGGATCGACCGCTTCATCAGCCATTTCCGGCAGGATGCTCAACTGATCGAGCGGCACATCCGCTGTATCAGCGATCTGCCGGGCAACATGGCACCAGCTTTCGGCCATTCGTTCCGCCCGCGTCCTGCAAGTCAGGCTCTTGCGGTAGCTGAGATCGAGGACGAACGTACCCCCGTCCAGTTCCACCAGGTCGTAGGCCAGGTCGAACCGCACCGCCCCACCGGCATGAGGGACCGGGACGACCGTCAGCCCATCGAATTCGGCCTTGCTATGCGCGGCCCGCTGAAGCCCGACAATCGCCTCCACAAGCGGCGTGCGGGCAGGATCGTGCGTGATCGGCAGGCTGTCGATCAGCCGGTCATAGGGATAGTGCTGATGTTCGAGCGCGCCGAGCACGACCGTATGCACGGCAGTCAGGAAATCGCCCGTTGTCTTATGCTCCGCGACGCCGAGGCGGAGCGGCACCAGGTTGACATAGAGCCCGACCTGGATTTCGAGATCCACCAGATCGCGCCCTGCGACCGTGGTTCCCAGAATGACCTCGTCCTGCCCCGACCAGCGGGTCAAAGTGACCGCCGTGATCGCCGCGGCAAGCGAAAACAGGCTGACACCGGCGGCCTGGGCCCTTTTCTGCAGGCCGAGGGCCAGATCGGCATCGAGCGGGCTGGACACGGTTCCACCCGCATCGGTGAGTGTCCCCGGACGCGGATGGTCGAGCGGCAGATCGAGGCGTGGCAGGGGATCCTTCAGCATTCCCGCCCAGTAGTCCGCCGAGGCCTCCAACTCCGGCCCGTCCGCCCGCCCCGCCATCCAGTGGGCGATGTCGCGCTGCTGCAACGGCAGCGGCTTCAGGGGTGTGGCACGATCCGCCTTTTCCGCATTGTAGAACCTGGAAAGGTCCCGGGCGATGACCTCAAGCGAAATCGCATCGCCGACGATATGGTGAAGCGCGAAGGCCAGGACATGCGTTCCGTCCGGAAGCCGCAGCAGAAGCGCCCGGGAAAGATAGCCTTTGGAAAGATCGAAGCCGCGGGCGGAAAAAGCGGCGACCGCTTCCCGCGCGCTGGCGAGATCCGGCACATCCCCCTGTTCGAAATGATGCGTCCGGGAAGGCTGAACCTTCTGGCGGGGACTATCCCCGCGCAGGACGAAAGCCGTGCGCAGGCTTTCGTGCCGCTGCATCAGCCCGTTGAGCGCCCGTCCAAGCGCGGCAACATCGAGCCGTCCGTTGAGGACATACGCTGTCGAGACGACATAGTCGGCCCGTCCGGGCCGGATCCGGTCGAGCACGAAGAGCTGCTCCTGCGCAGGCGTCAGGGGATCGTCGGACGTCTGGGGGGCAGGCGGGATCCGCGTTCCTTCCGCGCCGCCGCGTACCCGCACATGTTTGGCAAGACCCGCAACAGTCGGGGACGCGAAGAACTCCCGGATCGACACGCTGCAGCCGAAATCGCGCCGGATCCGGCCGATCACCCGCGCGCTCAGCAGGCTGTGCCCGCCGGCAGCGAAAAAATCTTCCGACCGGCCGAAACCGGGACGATCCAGGACCTCTGCAAAGATCCGCGCGATTCCCTGTTCGACCTCGTCCAGCGGCGGGTCTTCCGCGCCCGAAGCAACAGGCGTGCTGATCTCGAGGCAGCGCAGAGCGGAACGGTCGACCTTGCCACTCGGCATGAGAGGCAGTGCCGGCAAGGCCATCAGAGCGGAGGGGATCATGTAGGCGGGCAGTCTCGCAGCCAGCCTCTCGAGCACGGTTTCCGATGCCGCTCCCTCCTTCAGGACGGCATAGGCGATCAAGGCCCGGACCTCGCCGGACGGACCGATTTCCGGAAGAACGACCGCTTCGTCCACCTCCGGCATGGACCGCAGAGCGGCATCGATCTCGCCGAGTTCGATCCGGTGTCCTCTGAGTTTCACCTGATCGTCGATCCGCCCGAGCACTTCGAACCGGCCGTCGGCACGCCGCCGGCCCAAATCTCCGGTGCGGTAATATTTCGTGGCTGGCGCGAACGGATGATCCGCGTAGCGCTCCGCCGTCAGATCGGGCCGGTTATGATAGCCGATGCCGAGCCCGGCGCCGGTGATGCACAATTCGCCGGCCGCGCCCACAGGCAGGACCTGCCCGTCGCGCCCGCGAACGAAAGCCCCTTCGCCGGGAAACGGCCGGCCGACGCATAGAAGCCCTTCGGACAAGTCCTGGAATGTCGACCAGATCGTGGTTTCCGTCGGGCCGTAGACATTGATCGCCCTGGTCTTCGGCAAGGCGCGCAGGCCGTTGAAGAGATCGCTAGGAAGCCCCTCGCCGCCGACGAGCACAGTCCCGACATCCCGAAGAGCGTCCCAGCCTGCAACGTCGATCAACGTACGCAGCCGCGATGGCGTCACCTGCAGGACGTCGATCTCGCTTTCCCTGACAAGATCGCAGATCGCCGTCGGATCGGCGGCGGTATCGTCGTCGGCAAGGACGACGTGCAGGCCGAGCGCAAGGCTGGAAATCAGTTCCAGCACGGAAATGTCGAAGGTGTGGGTGGTGAGACCGAGGACGCGCCGGCCGGGCTCAAGGCCGAGCGTGGCGGGCAGGCAATCGGTGAAGGCCGCAACGTTGCGATGGGCGATCTCGACGCCCTTCGGCTGCCCTGTGGATCCGGACGTGTAGGCGACATAGATCAGATCGTCCGGCGACGGCATGAGACCGTAGAAGACCGCTTCGGGCAGCACGGTCTCGTCGCCGAGCCACAGGACCGGTCCTTCGTATTCCTCGGGCAGCGTGGCATCAGACGCGGCGATCAGCGCGCTGACCCCTGCATCGCCCAGGATAAAGCCGGTTCGTGCCGACGGATCGCGCGGACCGAGCGGGACATAGGCCGCCCCGATCCGCACCAGCGCCAGCATGGCCGTCACCAGCCAGGAAGTCCGGGGCAGCATCAGTCCGACCCGGTCTCCCCGTTTTACACCAAGGGCCGTGTTCAGATGCTCTGCGAGCCGGCCGGCCCTCAGGGCGAGCTCCGAATGGCTCAGGGTTTCTTCGCCTGCCGTCAGCGCCGGGGCATCCGGCGTTCTTTCCGCCCGCGCGGCAAGCAGAGCCGCCATGCTGTCCGGTTCGGGCAGCGCTTCCGGCGGGCGGGAGAGTTCACGCGCCTCCTCCGGAGCGAGCAGGGCGTGTTCTTTCAGCGGCCGGTCGGCGCTCTCGATCAGCCTTTCGAGCAAATCAGCGAAATGGCGGGCCAATTGCGCGAGCATTTCCGCGTCGTGACGTTCGGGATTTGCCGAAAAGCGCAGGTGAACGGCTCCGGCGAGCGAGACCTGCAGCGTGAGCGGCGCATGCGTCTCTTCGGTGAGCGCTTCCGGAACCGCCCGGAGGCCGCCCGAGGTGCCCGCCGCAGCATCGCCCAAGGGATAGTTCTCGACGATCAGCAGCGTGTCGAAGACACGGGCAGCCTGCGGGGCAACGCCCTGAATGCCGGCGAGCGGCACATGTTCGTGCTCGGCCCTGCCCAGCATATCGCCATGGACCCGCCTGGCGAGATCCGCGAAACTCTCCGCCCCGTCGAACCTCACCCGGACCGGCAGCGCATTGATCAGAAGGCCGATCATCCGGTCGGCGCCCGCCAGGCTAGGTGGCCGGTTGGCGATCACAGAGGTGAACAGCGCGTCGCCTATATCGGTGTATTTGGCGAGAAAAATACCCCAGGCCGCATGGATCAGGGCGCTCTGGGTCAGCCGCAGCCGAGCGGCAAGCGCTTCCAGCGCGCGTGAGGTCTCGCCGCTGAACCCGCGTTCCTCTTCGATCGCGCCCGCGCCAGAATGCGGCGCGTCGCCGGACGGGAGCGCGGGCATCGGCTCGTACCCATCCAGATAGCTCTTCCAGTACGGCAGGGAGCGCTCCACGGGCCTGTCCTGCACCCATTTGATGAAATTGCTATAGGCACGTGGCGGCGCCAGGCTCGGCTTAAATCCCTCGTGCTGGGACGCATAGAGCGAAAAGAACTCTTCGGCGAGCAGGCCAAGGCACCAGCCGTCCAGGAGCACGTGATGATGCGTCCAGATCATCAGATGTTCCTGCGGTCCGCGCCGGACCAGCAGAATGCGCGACGGCGGCCCGGCCTCGAGATCGAAACCACGCACCCGCTCCGCCTGGCTGAACCGCTCGATCCGGGTTTCCTGGGCGTCCCTGTCCAGGCCGGTCAGGTCATGCACCGCGATATCCGGAATTGCCTTCTTAAGGACCGCCTGCAGGAACCGGGGCGTGTTGCGCAGGATAAAGACGGTCCTGAGAATGGTGTGCCGGTCGATCAGGTCCTGCCAGGCCCCGTCGAAGGCGGACCTGTCCAGCGGCCCCGTCAGCCCGATCTGGAGCTGCTGCGTATAAGCGGTCGACTCAGGATCCCGCAGACCCGCCACCACCATGGCTTCCTGCATGGGGGACAGCGGATAGATATCCGCGATCTGGTCCTTGCGGATCATGCGGACGCCTCCGCTCGGCACGCGGCGGCACGGGGCAGTTCGGGTCGTATGATCATTCCTCCAGCAGCGCCTCGAGCTCGTCCTGGGACAAGCCCGACATCGCGACGTCCGAGGCGGTGAGCTCGGTGTGCCCGAGACCCTGGCAGTGATCGCTGAGGCGGTGCAGATCCGCCTCGATTTCCGCCGCCAGACGCGCGATGGTCTCCTCCTCCATTGCCTTGCCGTTCCAGGCCAGTGTCAGCACGACTTCGGCCTCGCGGGCGACCGCGGCCACATCGATGGTGCACACACGGCGGTGTGTTCCCGCCACGACCGGACCGGCGGGAGCCTCCACGGTATTCCAGCCCGCACTTTCTTCCCCGGCTCCTCCACCCAGGAAGTTGAAGCTGACCTGAGGCGCGAGATCCGCAAGTGCCGGGTCCGCGTTCTCCGCAAACGCCAGCGGCAGAAAGCTCGCACCATTGTCCGGCACCGACCGCAGAGCTTCCTTGACGGACTTGATCCTTTGATCCTCCCCGCCTTCCGGCGAGGAGAGGACTAGGGGATATAGCGCCGTGAACCAGCCAACCGTCCGCGAAACGTTGCGCAGGCTCAACGCCGGTTCGCGGCCGTGGCCTTCAAGCAGCAGCGCCGTCGCACCCGGCGACCAGACCCGGTCGAGCGCATGGACCAGCGCGGTCAGGATCAGCTCCTGCGGCCGGGTCGAATAGGCCTCGTTCGCGACACTTGTCACCGAACGCGCAAGGTCGGCGGGCAATGTCAGCACATGGATGCGGCTGTCGCCGTAGAGGCCGGGATCCGCGGGCATGAGGCTGCGCACGGGACGCGCCGCCATGGCGCTCCAGTATGCCCCTGCTTCTTCTGCAAGCCTGGGCCCGGCCTCCGCAACGTCCTGCGCCCAGGCGGCGACCGAGTCGGTCTTATGGCCGAACTCGATAGGCACCCCTGCAGCCGCGGCATCGTAGGCCCGGTCGAAATCGGCGATCAGGATCCCCCACGAAACCCAGTCCACGGCGATATGGTGCACAGTCAGGACCAGATCGTCCAATCCGGCCCCGCGGATCAGCAGGCCGGCCAGGATCGGGCCGGACAGCGGATCCAGGCTTTCATGCAGGGCAGCCAGCGCGGCATCCGAATCGTCATCGGCGCCGATCTCGGTAAGCGGCACTTGTCCTGCTTGAGCGGCGATCTCGATCGTCGGATCGTTGTTCGCCAGATCGAACCGGCTTCTCAGGGCATCGTGATGTTCGGCGAGAGCGGCAAGCGCCGCCTCGATCGCCGCCCGGTCCGCCCGTCCTCTCAGGCGCAGGCGCATGGCCTGGTTGAAATGACCGCGATTGTTTTTGAACGTCGAGAAGAACCAGGCCTGCGCCGGCAGCGGAGATACCGGGCCGCTCACCCTGCCCTGTTCCGCCTGAGGCGCTACTCCCGTGCGGGTCGCGATCTGCGCGAGACGTTCGACGGTGCCTTCTCCCAGGATGTCCTGAGCGGTCGTCTGGATCCCTTCCGCCCCGAGCCTGGACGCGATCTGGATCGCGGAAATGGAATCGCCGCCGGCAGCGAAGAAGTCGGAGGTGACGCCGATCCGGTCCGTCCCGAGCACGGATTGCCAAGCGGCCAGGAGGGCGCTCTCCGTCGCGTCGCGCGGGGCAACGTAGTCGTGCAGGGCGGGCCGCGGCAGGGCGGCGGCGTCGACCTTGCCGCTCGCTGTCAGGGGCAGGCGGTCAAGCGGAATGACCTCCGACGGCAGCATGTAGTCCGGCAGCCGCGACGCCATCCAGCCGCGCAGGTCCTCCGGCGTCGCCCCCGGCGCGACGGGAACCGAAGAGCCGTCTCCGAACACCGTCCGGTGCAGCGGCGTTTCGCGGAAGCCCTCGGCGGCATGGGGCGCCAGACAGGTGAACGCGTCCGTCGTCCCGTCGGTGCGCTTGCAGATCCCCTCGATCCTGAAATCCGGGTTCCGACCGTTGTCGCACAGTGTGCGCGTGACCGTGCCTTCCAGAACGTCGCCGACGGCAAGGGAGTCCAGCGGGGCGTCGAGCGGCAGGATGACGGGCAACCAGCTCGAGGGATTGTCGAGGATGTCGACGGCCTCCTCGGGGTGATCCGCGTCGACGACGAGATGCAGCCAGGCGAGCAGGCCGTCGATGCGTCCCGGCCGGTTGACCGTCAAATGGATCGGATGATCTTCCTCCAGTGCCATGGGCGCGCGGAAATCGAGATCCTCCAGCACGTCATGACTGGTCAGCAGACGGTCGGCCGGCAGGTTTTTCAGGCAAAGGCGCAGATCGAAGGGCCGCCCGACCTGGTCGAAAATCCGTTCGACATAAGGCGCTGCGGCCGGTGCGAAGCCCGGACCGTCGATCAGGCCGCTCAGATCGACCCCGGCCAGCCGGGTCTCGCTGCGGGCCGGGATCTGGCACTCGGGCGTGCGCATCAGACCGTGGGCATGATTGACGAGATAGGCAGCCGCTTCCGAACCGCCGATGCCTCCGACGATTTCCGCGACCAGGATATCCGCCGGTTCGGGCAGCGTCACCGTCATGATGTCGCCGGTGATGATCTCGACCCTGTCCTCTATCCCGGCGGCCCGAATACGCGCCCGCGCCTTGTCCGCCGTGACGGGATCGATTTCGACCGAGTAGACCTTGCGCGCGCCCGCCTCGACGCACATGCGCGTCAGCACCGCTTCCGCGCCCGGCCCGATCTCGAGAACGACCTTGTCCACGACCTGCCGCTTCATCGCCGCGCGGTAGCTGTCGTTGCGCTCCTTGTCGCCAGCCATCGCGCCATAGGCGAGCGTGTCGTAGACGAAGAACTCGGCGATCGACGGCCAGACTTCCATCGGATCCCGCCGGACGGCATAGGCAAGCAGCGATCCGCCTGCGGCCGGTGCGGGAACATGCGCCTGGGCGACGGCCGGATGGGCGGCAAGCGCCACTTCGATTTCCCCGCGCTCGACCCGGTAGCCGCGCAGCTTGATCTGCCCGTCGCGGCGGCCGAGATAGACGAGCGCACCGGTGCCGTCGTAGATGCCGTAGTCCCCGGTCGCGTAGCTGCGTGCGCCCGTAGCCTCGTCCTGGCTGAAGGGATGTTCGCCCGGATCCCGGCCCAGATAACCTTGCGCGACGCCCGGTCCCGTGACGACGATTTCACCCGGCAGCCCGGGCGGCAGGGGCCGACCGGCCGAATCGCAGACATGGATCGAATTTCTCGAGATCGGTTTGCCGATCGGCAGGATGCGAAGATCCCCGCCGTCGGGGCCTACCTTGTGCATCGACGCGCAGACCGAGCATTCCGTCGGCCCGTAGGCGTTGAAGACCGTGAAGTCTTTTGCATAGCGCTGAATGAGCGCCGGAGGCGCCACGTCCCCGGCGGTCAGCATCGCGCGCATGGTCGGCAGGGGTGCACCGTCCAGCGTTTCCAGCAGGCGGGGCGTGAACGTGGTGACGGTGACGCCGAACCGGTCGAAGGTTTCGCGCAGCCGGTCCGGCATGCGCAGGGTCTCGACCGGAAACAGCGCGAGCCTCGATCCCGCCAGCAGCGCCATGAAGATCTCGGAGAGCGACGCATCGAAGGTCGCCGCGGCGATCTGGGCGACCGTATCCGCAGGGCTGTTGCCGAGCAGCCGGATCTGGTCCCGGATCATGACGGTGAAGCCGTGATGGCCGACCCGGACACCCTTCGGCTTGCCCGTGGACCCTGACGTGAAGAGAAGGTACGCAGTATCGTCCGGACCCGGCCCATCGGCGGAGAGGCCAGCGGAATCCGGCTCGATATCGCCTATCTGCAGAACCCGGTCCGAATAGACTGCCGGCACGCTGCCGGCTGCGAGCAGCAGCTTCGGGTGTGCCTGGCCGAGAATATCGTCGGTGCGCGCGTCCGGCTGGTCGGGGTCGAGCGGCAGGTAGACGGCGCCCTGTGCCATGATGCCGATCAGGCCCGCGATCCAGTCCGGCGTGCGGTCGACGAACACGCCCACCACATCGCCGCGCTGAACGCCAAGCGCAGCGAGACGGGCTTTCACCCCGGCGGCACGCGCTGCAAGCGCATCGTAGCTGAGCGTTTCGCCTGCGGTGACCAGGGCCGCGCTCTGGCCATGCCGCGCGACGGTTTCAGCGAACATACTGACAATCGTGTCGTCCGGCGCTCCTTCCGGTGCCGGTCCGTCGGTGACGCCACGGGCGGCGGCGGGGTCGGGCAGGAGATCGAGTGCCGCGAGCGGAGCGGAGGTCTCCGCGAACTGGCCGAGCAGGTGGGTGGTCAGCTCCACCAGCGCCTCGAGATAGGCGTCCGGGAAAACGCCGGCCGGGCTCGACAGCCGCAGGGCCATGGCCCCTTCGCGAACGATCTCCACCAGGAGGGAGACGTCACCGCCCGGCTGCAGCGGCGCATGGTTTGACGGGTCTACGACCAGCACGTCGCTGGACAAGGCCGCGGCATCGGCGAGAAGCGTGTCGACCGGCCAGTCCTGATGTCGGTAGGCTTCGGCAATACGGGCATTCACGGCCGCAAGATGATCGCGCACACTGCCGTCACGCGTGGCCGGAAGCACCAGGGCGACGGTTTCGTGCCCAGCCGGCAGGGCAGCTCCCGAGGTCAGTGCGGGCGTCCTGACAACAACATGCCCGCCTTCCACATGGGTGGAAAGCGCGAGCGTCAGCGCCGCCGTGACCACCACGAATTCCGGCAGCGCCGCGCCTTTCGAAATCCGGGCCAGAACCGCGGCTGCTCCCTCTCCGATGACCGCCTCCTGAACCGTGGAACCATCGCCGAGAGCGGCGAGACCAAGGCTGCCGGAAAGATGAAAACCGCCACCAGCCTCTTCCGCGCAGCCCTGCCAGAAACTGCGATGCCCCTGATAGCTGCGGGCGGTGTACTGGCCGGTTTCGGCGGGATTGGCTCTGCGGAATTGAAGCGAGGTCATATAACTCAGATATCCAATATGCTTACTATGTCGGCGGCTTCGGTGTCGGAGAACGAACTGTCTTCCACGCCGATATCCAGATCCATGATCGAGTGTTCGGGCGCGGCCGTCATTTGTTCCAGAATGCGATCCAGCCAGTTGGCCAGATATGCTATGTCGGTTTCTCTGTAGAGGTCACTGCGATATTCGATGGCACAGGCGATACCTCCGGAATCTGCTGGGGAAAACACGAAGAGAAGATCGTATTTCGCATAACCGGATGACGGGCTGACGTCCGTGATCGGAATTCCCGCGAAACGCGCGCGGTTCGTATGATCGAGTTCGTTCCAGGTGACGGCGATATCGAAGAGCGGTGCGCGTCCGGACGGCACCGCGGCACCTGAGACCTGAACGATCTCCTCGAACGGAACATGCCCGTGCCGCAACCCCCGGGCGATCACTTCTCGCGCCTGCCCGATCAGATCGCTGATCGTCATATCCGCCACCGGGTTCATCCGCAGCGGCAGCAGGTTCACGAAACAGCCGATCATGTCGTCAAGCGCGGAAACATCCCGGTTTTCCGAAACCGTGCCGATCATCATGTCCTCCCGGCCCGTCAGCCTCTGCATGAGCGCGCTGACGGCCGCCAGGAAGACGGCAAAGACCGTCGCCGACTGTCCCGCCGCAAGCGCGCGAAGCGCCCTGGCCTGTTCGGGCGGCAAGCTCATCTGAAAGGTTTGACCGCTCATGTCCTGGCGCGACGGCCGGGCTGCGGCAAAGGGCAGATCGAGCGGTGCCGGAAGATCGGTCAGGGTGTCCCGCCAGAAGTCCCGATCGTCGTCCATGGAAGGCGCTTCCAGGAGCTGGCGCTCCCAGCGGGCATAATCCGTGAACGTAAGCGTCTGGACCGGCAATGCACTGTCCCGGCCGTCGACCGCAGCGCCGTAGGCGGTTTCGAGATCCCTCATGAAGATTTCGAGCGAGCGGCCGTCCGCCACCGCATGGTGCAGTGAAACCGACAGGACTGAACAATCCTTTTGCAGGTCGATCAGCCTTGTGCGCAAAAGCGGCGCCTGGCCCAGGTCGAAGGGCTCCGTCGCATCCGCGTTCAGGATCCCGGCGAGCTCCTCCTCGCTCTCCGCACTGCTGCGTTCCAGTGAGAACGGAACCTCGTCATGAATGACCTGGCGCGGCCCGTCGATGCCGGTCAGGAAGGCAGTGCGCAGGGCCCCGTGCCGGGCGATCACGTCGGCAAACGCCTTCCTCAGCGCCCCGATCCTCGCGGCACCTTCAAGACGGATGGCGGCGTGAATGACATATGCGCCGGTGTCCTTCGCAAGCTGCTGAGACGCCCAGATCCTTCGCTGCGCATAGGTCAGCAGGCAGGCATCCGTTTCCGGGGTCGCCACGAGCGCCGGCCAGTCCGCCTGCCCGCGCGAGCGCAAGGTCTGGGCGAGTGCACGCACACTCGGCGCCGCGAAGATGTCGCCGAGATCGATCTTGCAGCCCAGCCTGTCTCGCAACTGCCGAACAGCCTGTGCGGCCAGCAGGCTTTGACCGCCCAGATCGAAGAAACTCGCCTCCGGATCCACCGTCCGCAACTTCAGAAGCGAAGCGAAAACGGCCGCGATTTCGGCTTCGATCTGCGTGTAGGACGTTTCGGAGAGCGGGTTTCCAGCTTCCTGACCCTCGGACAGTTCCATCTGCGACAGGGCCCGGCGGTTGATCTTGCCGGACGGCAGCAGCGGCAACTGGTCATGCCGGACGATCCGCCCGGGAACGGCTGCGGATGGCAATTTCGCGCGCAAAGCCTGGAGCAGCGCGTGGATATCCAGGTCCTGACCCGCGGCATGCGCGACCAGCATCGCCTCCGCGCCCTCGCCCCGCAGTTCGACGGCCGACTGGCGGATGCCCGGCAGGACGGACAATGCGGCCTCGACCTCGCCGATTTCGATCCGGTTGCCCCTGAGCTTGATCTGGCCGTCGGTGCGGCCAAGAAACTCCAGACGTCCGTCCGCGCGCCAGCGGGCACGGTCTCCGGTCCGGTAAAGCCTGCCCGCGACCGGCCTGTCCCGCTCGGGAAAGGCCCGCCCGGTCCGCTCCGGATCGTTGAGATATCCCCGCGCCAGACCTGCGCCGAACAGGGCGATTTCCCCGGGGGTCCCGACCGGTTGCAGCGCCCCGCCGGAGGAGAGCACTGCAACCCCTTCTCCTGGAAGAGGTCGGCCGAGATCGGCCTGCGAAGCTTCCCCGATCCGGCGTGCGCAGCTCCAGATCGTCGTCTCGGTCGGACCGTAGACTTCGAAGACCTTCAAATGGCCGAGAACCGCCAGCCGCTCACGCAAGGGCGCGGGCAGCACCTCCCCTCCCGTCAGGACGGTGCGGAGCGCGGAGCCTTCCGCGAACACATCCGGACCGCTGTCCGCCGCCACCTCCATGAGAAGCCCGAGCCGCGTCGGGGTTGTCTGCAGAACCGTGACCTTTTGCTGGTCGAGCACTTTCAGTGTGGATTCGGGCTGGCGGGCATCCTCCGCGCCGACCGTAAAAACACAGGCTCCGAATGTCAGGCTGCCGAGAAGTTCCAGGATCGAAATGTCGAAACTGATATTCGTCAGCGCCGCAACCTTGTCTTCGGCACCGATTCCGAAGGTCTCGGGCAGCCCCCGGCAGAAGGCGGCAAGCGCGCCGTGCTCGATCATCACCCCTTTCGGCTTGCCCGTGGATCCGGACGTGAAGAGAACATAGGCGAGCGTGTCCGCAGTGACTGCCGGCAGGCCGGCATCGCTTAGCGGCGCATCGAGCAGAGCCTGCAGATCGTAACGCAGCTTGTCGTCGGTCCTTTCGGACAGAACAAGTGCGCAGCCGGCTTCCTCGATCAACATCTCGCGGCGCTCTTCGGGCAGGGCCGGATCGAGCGGTACAAACGCAGCCCCCGACTTGAGCACCCCGACAAGCGCAACGGGCAGTCGCACATCGCGCGGCAATTCGATCCCGACCCGTGCACCCGGTTCGATCCCGTGCTCAACCAGCTGTGCCGCAAGGTGGCCGGAGAGTTCCGCCAGGAGTTCATAGCTCAGCGATCCGGCCGGATCGCTCGAGGCCGGCGTTTGCGGAGCCCGTACCACGATATCCGCAACCGCATCGAGGATCGTGCCGGTTGCAGGCGGAAGAACCGCGGACAACCCGCCCCAGTCCAGGAGCGCTTGCCGCTCGGTGTCGGAGACGATTTCAAGCGAACCGAGCGGCGCGACCGGATCGCCGGTAACCGCATCGATCACCTTGCCGAAGAAACCGATCATCCGTTCGACCGTGGCTGCATCGAACAGCGCGGTGGCATATTCGAAATAGGCTGCGACCTCTTCCCCCTGCGGCTCGACGATCAGCGTCAGATCCGCTTTGGCAACATCCGCTGCCTGCGCCCGTCGCACCACGCGCACATCGCCGAGCTGCAGTTCTTCCTGATCCGGATCCTGCGCGACGATCATCACGTCGAAGAGGATGCTGCGCGACACGTCTCGGGGGAGGTCGAGCGCCTCCACGATCGTGTCGAACGGGACGGACTGGTGCTCCAGTGCGTCCTGAAGTGTCGCCCCGGTCGTCTCTAGCAAGGCGTCGAAACCGGACGACGGATCGACCGTCACGCGCAGGGCGAGCTGGTTCAGGAACAATCCGACCTGGTCGGCATAATCGGGATGATCCCGTCCGGCGACCGGCGTTCCGAGGGTGAGTTCCTCCTGGCCGCTCAAGCGGTAGAGAAGGGTCTGGAACGCCGCGGTCAGCGCGGCGAACAGCGTCAGGTTCCGCTCTTTCGCCAAGGCCTGAAGCCGTGCCGTCCGGCGGGCATCCAGCCTGAAGGACGCCATCGCGCCGCGCGTGTCCTGACGCTGCGGACGGGGCCGGTCGGCCGGCAGGTCCAGCCGGGCCGGCGGACCGGCAAGTTGGTGGAGCCAGTAGTCGAGATCTGCCGGTTCGCTCGCACTTTTCGCCTGATGGGCCGCACAGTCGCGGAACTGGCGGCGCAGCGGTGCAGGCCTTGGGCCTGTTCCCCGGGCGGCAGCATAAAACGCGGAAAGATCGCGAATCAGGACTTCCATCGACTGACCGTCGGAGATGATGTGATGCAGGCAGAAGCCGAGCAGGAAGGTTTCCGGACCTGTCCGGGCCAGACCGATGCGGAACAGGGGTTCGGCCCCCAGGTCGAAGGGCCGCAACAGAAGCGGTGCGAACCACGCCTGCGCCTCGGCTTCCGGGTCTTCGGCATCGTGAAGATCGATCGTCGCGAGCTTGGTCCTGGGAGGCAGGATCTTCTGCCGCGGAACACCCGCGTCGTCGGTAACAATCACCGTACGCAGGGCTTCGTGGCGCGTGCAGAGCTTGGTGACCGCCTTGGCGAGCGCCTTCTCGTCCAGGGCCCCGTGAAGTTCGACCATTCCAGGCAGCAGGCCGTATCCCTGCTGTCCTTCGAGCTGCTCGAGAATCCAGAATCGGCGCTGCGCCGGCGAAAGGGCATAATCGGACGCATCGGGCAGACGCTTCACCCGATCCATATCCGACGGAGCCAGAGAGCTCACATGCGCGGCGAGAGCAGCGGCCGTCGGATTGCGCATGACATCGTTCAGGCGGAGCCTGGCGCCGAAATCGGCATAGATCCTCTGGACAAGCCACGCGGCGGTCAGGCTGTGCCCGCCGGCTTCGAAGAAATTGTCCTCCGCGCCGAGATCCGGATGTTCGAGAACCTCCCGCCAGAGATCGAGCATCTTGTCCCAGGACCCGGAGGCCTGGGCCACCGGTTCGATCTTGCCGGGTGTGCCCTTGCCGGGGCGCGTAAGCAGGGCCGGGTCCGGCTGCGGCAGGTTTTCGAGCGGCCCGCCTTCCTGTCGGGCGCAGTGTTCCAGCAGCGACAGGACGTAACTCCCGATCCCCTCGACCCGTCCGGCATCGAACAGCGCGTCGTCATATTGCAGGGAGAGCGTCAGTTCACCAGGGGTTTCCGCGAACAGCAGTGCAATGTCGGTCTGGCTGCCCTGCACCGGAAGCGGCAGCGGGGAAACGTCCAGCCCTGCGGGCTTCGTCTCGCCGCCGGTCAGGCGGTAACCCACCATCGCGTCGAACAGAATGGAACGGTCCGTCCTGCTCGGGGCCCCGACTGCTTCGACGATCCGGTCGAACGGACAATCCAGGTGGTCGAGCATGTCCGCCAGCCCGCTCCGCACCTCGCCGACAAGCTCCGCGAAACTCCGACCCTTCTGGAACCGGACGCGCAGCGGCGCCGTCTCGGCGCACAGGCCGACCACCGACCGGCTTTCCCGGTCGGGCCGTCCATCCACGGGAATACCCAGGATCAGATCGTCCTGTCCTGAAAGGGCATGCAGGGCGTAGGCGCTGAGCGCGGTCAGAACCGCGAACGGCGTCGTGCCATGCGCGCGGGCAAGCGTTCCAAGCGCCTGGCGGGTGGCCTCGCCGGCTACCAGGTCGAGCGATGCTCCGCTTTGGCTACGCACCGGCGGCCGCGCCCGGTCGGTGGGCAGGTCGAGCGGCTCGGGCAAGGGCGTCAGCACCTCCCGCCAGCTGTGCAGGTCCGACTGGCCTTTCGGTCCATCCGCCCGGGCCCGCATCCTGGCGACGTGCGCCCGGTAGGAGCCGGGCGCCGCGCCGAGGTCGGGAACCTTGCCTTCTGAAAGAGACGAATAGGCCGACCAGAGCTCTTCCGCCAGAAGATCGAGGGACCGGCCATCCGCGATGATGTGATGCAGGTTGACGAAGAGAACATGCTCGTCCTCCGAAACGGTCCAGATCCGGACGCGCAGCAGCGGGCCGTTCTCCAGATCGAAGGGTTCGGCGACCTCCCGGGCGCAACGCGCCATCGCCTCTTCGACGGCACCGAGCGTGTCCGCGGTAAAGTCGATGCCCGCCTCCGAGGCGATGACCTGCCGCGGCTCGCCTTCTTCCATTTCAAAGCGGGTGCGCAGCGCCTCGTGCCTCGATGCGACTGCTTCCAGCGCCTGCTCGAACGCTTCCGGATTGAACCTGCCTGCGATGCGCCACGCCGCAGGCATGGCGAAACCCGGGCTGCCCTCGTGCATCTGGTCGATGGCCCAGAGACGGAACTGCGCCGGCGACAGTTGCGAGTTTTCCCCTCCGGATACAGGATCCGGCACGAGGTCCTCGGCATCGGGCGCGGTCTCGATCAGCCCCGCGAGGCCTTCGGGCGTCGGCCGGTCGAAGAAGGTGCGCAGCGAAACCGTAACGGCGAAGCTTTCCTCGACGAGCGCGACAAGCCGCGCGGCTGCGAGACTGTGGCCGCCGCAGGCGAAGAAGTCGGCGGTCATGTCCTCGACCGGCCGCTCGAGCACATGCGACCATATTTCCAGGATCGTCCGTTCCCGCGCAGTGCGCGCCGTACGGGCCGGGGAGCCGGATGGCTGCACCGGAACGCAGCGGCTATCGAGCGCGCGCCGGTCAACCTTGCCGCTGGGTGTCGACGGCAGGCTGTCGAGCCGGAAGATTTCGGCCGGCACCATGTAACCTGGCAGGATTGCGGCGGCTTCCGCGCGCAAGTCGCCTGGGGCCTCCTTCGAAGCTTCGACGAAGGCGACGATCTGCGCGGTATCCCCCTGCCCTTTCAGTATGCTCGCGGCACGCCGGACGCCCGCGATGCGGTTCAGCCCGGCATCGACTTCCGCCAGTTCGATGCGGTAGCCACGCAGCTTGATCTGGTCGTCGCGCCGGCCGAGAAAATGCAGCTTCGCATCCGTGTCCCAAAGGCCCAGGTCGCCGGTCCGGTAGAGACGCCCGAACTCCGGATGCCGGAGAAAGCGTTCCTCGGTCAGGGCCGGATCGAGATAGCCCCTGGCCAGCCCCGGTCCGCCAACATGGATTTCGCCCGGCGTTCCGGCCGGCACCGGTTCGCCCGCCGGATCGAGAACCAGCAGCCGCGCTAGACCCAGAGGGCGGCCAATGCTGATCAGACCGGTCTCCTTCAGATCTGCGGCACCGAGCGTATGCGCGCTGCAGTCGACGGTGCATTCCGTCGGGCCGTAGACATTGGTAAGCTTGAGGTCCAGGCAGGCCGGCGCTTTGAGAATATCCCGGGCCACCTCGGCAGCCAGCGCCTCTCCGCCGGCGAGGATATGACGCAACACCAGGTCGTCGCGCTTCGCAAAGCCCAGATTGAGAAGCAGGGACAGCAGGCTCGGCGTGGCGTCGGAGACCGTGACCCCCTCCCGAGCGAAGAGATCCATCAGCGCCCGCCCGTCCCGCCGCGTTTCCGCGTCGACAACCACCAGCCGGTGTCCGCCGCACAGGGCGGCGAAGATCTGCTGGACGGAGGCATCGAAGATATGCGGAGCGACAAGCGCCACGGTCTGCGGTCCGTCCAGGCTGTCATAGACGCTCTGATGCAGAGCGTCGACGAGCCCGGTGACAGATCCGTGCTCGATCATCACGCCTTTCGGACGTCCGGTGGAGCCCGAGGTGAAGACCACATAGGCGAGGTCGCCGGTTCCGACCGGCACATCGGGAGACGTGTCCGCGCGCTGCGAAAGATCCGCAACCTCCAGCACCCGGCCGGCAAGACCCCAGCAATCCTCCGGCGCGTTGCTGCCGGAAACAAGCGCGGCGCAGTCTGCATCCGCGAGCATTCCGGCAACGCGCTCCGCCGGGGCGGTAGGATCGACGGGAACATAGGCGGCGCCCGCCTTGAGGATGCCGAGCATCGCGGCGATCAGCCGGGCGTCGCGCGGCAGGGCGAGCCCGACCCTTGCACCGGTCGTCACGCCGAAGCGATCCTGCAGGTTCTGCGCAATCGCGTTGGACGCTTCGTCCAGCTCGCCGTAGCTGACTGTCCCGTCCGTTCCGGTAACCGCCGCCGCATCGCCATTGGCGGCAACCTGCTTGGCGAAACGATCGAGAACCGTCTCAGCGGCTTCTTTCTGCGCTGCGGAGGAACAGGCGAATTCCGTTACCAGCCGGGTTCGTTCGTCCTGACCGATCATCGGAAGCCCGCTGATCAGCGTCTCTGACGGGGAACCGGCCGCGGCCCGGATCAGATGGGCAACCGTCGCTGCAATCCGGCTGGCGCGCTCGGCCGTGAACCGGGCCGGATCCGCGTCCAGCTGAAGGCTCAGCGAACCGTCCTTATCGCGAAGATAGGTGAAGCTCAGCCCGGTCTTCGGCCCGACCGATCCCGGATCGAAAGCCGAAAGTGTCAGGCCCGGCAGATCCGGCGCCGCCGGGACCTCTTCCAGCGCGACGATGATGTCGTAAAGCTTCTGGTTCGTACCGTGGCCGAGCGCCCGGACGACCTCGTCGAACGGCACATCCTGATGGCTGAGCGCCTCCGTCACCACTTTGCCTGCCTGCTCGACAAGACCGGCCAGGCTCATCTGCGGATCGACGGGCGTTCGCAGGACGATCATGTCGGACAGGTATCCGACCTGGCTCTCGAACTCCGGCAGGTTTCGCCCGGCGACGGGCGTTCCCAGCCACAGGTCCGTCTGGCCGCTCAAGCGGTAGAGCGCTCCTGCGGTGAGCGCCGTCAGGACACTGAAAAGGCTCGCGTTGCGCTCCGTCCCCAACGCCTGAAGACGATCCGTGAGGTCGTCGAGCGCAATCACGGTACGGTGCGCAAGTTTTCCGTCCGGATTCAGATCGCGCCGGCTTCCGGCATAAAGATCGAGCCTCGAAGGCACATCGCCGAGTTTCGCGGTCCAATAGGCGAGATCTGCGCGGCCCTCCGGCCCTTGGTTACGTTCCGCCTGCCAGGCCACAATGTCCTTCGGCTGGCAGGGCAGTTGCGGAAATTCGGCCCGCTGACCTTCCGAGGCCGCGCGATAGGCTTCCGCAATCTCGCGGGTCAGGATCTCCATGGACCAGCCATCGCAAACCGCATGATGCAGCGACAGGAGGAAAAGCGACCGCTCCTCACCGATCCGGAACAACAAGGCGCGGGCAAGGGGACCGTGTTCCAGATCCCAGCCTTCGCCCGCAATGTCCCTGGCCCGCTCCGCAGCAACGGCATCCGGGTCGGTTTCCCCACTCAGGTCAATGCGTTCCAGGGTGAGGCCGCCTTTGGCATCGATGCGCTGGCGCACATCTCCCCGCCGGGTCACGAACCGGGTACGCAACGCCTCATGCCGGACGGCCACCGCGGCAAGAGCCGTTTCCAACGCCGCCTCGTCGAGCCGTCCGTCGATCCAGTAACCTCCCGCGACCGTGTAGTCAGGCCCCGGGCCATCGAGCCGCTGCAGGAAACACAAGCGCTGCTGCTGCGCGGAGGCTGGATAGCTTTCAGCCTCCGGAAGGACCGGCAGCGGGGTTTGCGGCCGCGGCAAGCCGCCTGCCAGTCCGTCGATGACACGCATGGCAAGGCCGGCGATCGTCGGTTTCTCGAAGAGATCGCGCAGGGTGACAACCTGTCCGTAGCGAGCCTGGATGCGGTTGATGAGCCGCACGGCAAGCAGGCTGTGGCCACCGAGGGCGTAGAAATCCGCCTCCATATCCTCAACTGGCACCCCGAGCAAAGCGGCCCAGTTTTCGGCGATTTCCGTTTCGATGCGGTTCGACGGTCCACGTCCGCCGCGTGGCGCGATGACAGGCGCCTGTCCGGCCGGTTCGGCTTCCGGCTCCGGCAGCGCGCGGCGGTCGAGTTTGCCGTTGCCGTCGATCGGCAGCCTGTCCAGCCGGACAACATGCGCCGGCACCAGCGGCGCGGGAAGCTTTTCCGCAAGCCGTGCCTTGAGGGCGGCAAGATCCAGGTCTTCTCCGGCCACCACATAGGCGGCAAGTTCCAGGCCCGCCGGGCCGGGCCGGGCGATCACTGCCGCCTGGCGCACGCCCTCCTGGGCTTCCAGGACCGCCGCGATTTCACCCGGTTCGATCCTGTGCCCACGGATCTTGAGCTGATCGTCGCTGCGGCCCAGATAGCGGACAGTCCCGTCCGCCAGCCACAGGCCAAGATCGCCGGTCCGATAGAGCCGCCCGAATTCGGCATGCTCCACGAAGCGTTCCGCGGTCAGGTCTGCGCGCCCCAGATAACCGATGGCAAGACCGTCGCCGCCGACCCAGATCTCACCCGGAACACCCACCGGGACGGGTTCACTGGCCGCATCGAGAATGAGGATCGTGCTGTTGGCGATCGGCCGCCCGATGGGAATATCCGTACCCGGATCGGGAGGCGTTTCGATCCGGAATGTGGCGGAGAAGGTGGTGTTTTCGGTCGGGCCGTAGCCGTTCACCACGGTGAGCGACGGATTGGCCGTCATGGCCGCCGCCACATGGCTGGCGGAAATCCGCTCGCCGCCGGTCAGCACGGTCCTGAGCGGCGCGAACAGCTTGGGATTGAGGTCGGCGAAGGTATTGAACAGCGTTGCCGTGAGCCACATGACCGTGACGCCTTCGCGCGCCGCCAGATCCGCCACCGCCCAGGGATCGAGCAGCGTTTCGCGGTCGGCGAGCACCAGGCAGCCGCCGGTCAGGAGCGGTCCCCAGATCTCGTAGGTCGTCGCATCGAAGGAGAGAGCGCCGGTCAGGAGCAGCCTGTCGTCCGGACCCAGCGGGACGACATCGCTGTCGCGCACCAGCCGGACGATGGCCCGGTGCGGCACCACCACGCCCTTCGGTGTGCCGGTCGACCCGGAGGTGAACATCACATAGGCCGGCGCTTCCGGGCCGGCGTCGGGCAGCATTACCTCTTCGGGATCGGCTTCGATCGCATCCAGGGTGACTGCATATCCGGCCTGCCCGGCTCCCATGTCGCTCAGGGTCAGTTTCGGCCGTGCGATCTCCAGCATGGTCGCGATGCGTTCCGCCGGATAGTCCGGGTCGATCGGGACATAGGTTGCGCCGGCCTTGAGCACGCCGAGCATCGCCGCGATCAGCGCAGGGCGGCGGTGCGCGATCAGGCCGATCCGGTCGCCCGGTTCGACCCCATGCCCCTTGACCAGCCCGGCAGCAATCCGCTCGGACCATGCGTCGATGGCACCGTAGGTGACGCTTTCCCCATTGTGCCGGAGCGCAACGGCTTCCGGCGTCGCCCGGGCAATCTGCCGGAACAGCTCGGCAACACCGGCATCGCGCGGATAGGCGGTCCCGGTTTCGTTGAAGCGGCGGGTAACCGTGTCGCGTTCTGCCTCGCCGATCAGCGGAAGTCCAGAAATCGCGCCTTCAGGATCCGCAACGACGGAGCCGGCGAGAAGAGCGAAATGATCCGCCATCCTTTGAACCGTCCCGGGATCGAAGAGGTCGGCGTCATATTCGAGTTCGAGGGATATTCCGCTTGCCGAGGGACGCAGATAGAAGATCAGATCCGCCCGGGAGACGGCGCCCGGCAGCTCGGCTTGAGCCGCAGGCTGCCCGTCGAAGGTCAGGCTTTCCCCGGAAAACTCCTCGACCGTGACGATGACATTGTAGAGACCCAGCCGGCCGCCCCGGCCGGTGCCGCCATATGCCTGTCCGAGCTGTTCGACGGGATACCGGCAGTGCTCCTGCGCCTCGGTCAGGCGGTCCGCCGCCTGCCCCACAAGAGACGCAAAACTCGTGTCCCCGTCGAGATTGAGGCGAAGCACGAAATTCTCGATGAAACAGCCGATCTGATCGAACTCTTCCCTGTTGTGCCGTCCCGCGGCGACGCCGCCGATCACCAGGTCGGTCTGGCCGGAATAACGGTGGAGAAGCGTCGCGCTGACGGCCATCAGCACCGGATAGAGCGTGCCCCTTCCCTCTGCCGCAAGTTCGCGAAGGGCGATGGATGTGTCCGCTCCCAGCTCGCTGTGGACCACACCGCCCCGGTAGCTTTTGACGGCCGGACGGGGACGGTCGGTGAAAAGTTCAATCTGCCGCGGCGCGTCCGCGAGCGTTCTCTCCCAATAGGAACGGCTCTTCGCGCCCTCGGGACAGCCGATCAGCTCCCGGATCTGCCGGGCATGGTTGCTGTAGGAGCCGGTTGCGGAAGGCAGGGACCTGCCCGCATAAGCGTCCGAAAGATCGCGCATCAGAACGGCGACGGACCAGCCGTCGGCGATGGCGTGATGCAAGGAAATGCTCAGGAGGCTGCGCCCGCCCACATGTTGGACATGCACGCGCCAGAGCGGTGCCTTCGCCAGATCGAAGCCCTGTTCCGCAAGTTCGGCCGCGCGCGCAAGCGCATCCTCCTCGCTCCGGGCGGTGTCCACCGTCAGCGCGGGTTCGATCCGCTCGGCGATTTTCAGCTTCGGCGTATCCTCGCCGGTATCCTCGAACGCGCAGCGTAGCGCCTCGTGCCGTGCCGCGACCTTCGCCAGCGCTTCGCGCAGCCGGTCCTCGTCCAGGGAAAGGTCGACCCAGAAAGCACCGGAGATACAATAGGCGGAACGTTCCGCGGCAACCCTGTCGAGAAGCCACATCCGTTCCTGTGCCGGTGCGAGAAGCACCGGCGCGGCTTCGCCGACTATCTGCTCCGTGGTCGAACTTGCGGCCTGCGGCATTACGGTGCCGCCCAGCTTCTCCAGCATCTCCGCAACGCTCGGCCGCTCGAACAGGTCCCGCACCCCGAGATCCGCGCCGAACGTGTCCCGGAGCTGGGCGACGAGCTGGACCGCGCCGAGCGAATTGCCGCCGAGGGTAAAGAAACTGTCGGTCGGCTTGGGCGCTGCGCCCGAAGGAAGATAGGACCGCCACATGGCAAGGAGCTGCCCGGTCAGGTCGTCATCCGGAACTGTCGGGTTTTCCGGGCCAGCCTCCTTCGCGACGGCTTCCGGCTCGGCCGAATAGACCAGGCCTTCTCCGGGCTTCCAACGTCCTTTAAGGCCCGTGTTCCGGATCCAACCGGCCGTGGGCAATCCGAAAGCAACCGCATTGGCAGCGTCTCCCGAGCAGCTTTCATGGACCGCACCTTCAATTTCCAGCGGACAGGACATCAGCCGGTCATCGAGGACAAAATGCTGCGGTTCCCCGACTCCGCTGCAGGCACGGATCTCTTCGGCTTCTTCCCGATCGACGAGAGGGATGAGCGCGAACGGCAGGAAAGGCTGGGACGTGCAAACAGAGAGCAGGTTCTCCAGATGCCGGCCCGTCCGGACGATCCGCGCTTCGTCGAAGAGATCCGAATTATAGGTCACCCGTAAAACCGCTTCGTCGGCGTCCGTCACGATTTCGAAATAGAGATCGAAGCCCGAGGCCGGCGGAGCCAGATCGGCCAGCGCAGTCCCCTTCACGCCGCCCAGGATCAGGTCGGGCCGCGCGATATCCGCAGCGCTGACCAGGACGTCGAACAGAGCGGCGCGCGCCACATCGCGCGGCCGGCCGAGCCGCGCCAGGATCGCATCGAGAGGCGTATCCCCGTCGGCAAAGGCTTCCGCTGCGGTTTCGGCCACCCGTCCCAGAAGCACGGCGAAGCTGTCCGCACCGCTGACCCGGTCCCGCAGCGGCAGCGTGTTCACGAAATTGCCGATCTGCCCGAGAAGGTCCGGATGGCTGCGCCGCATCATGGCGGTGCCCAGTGTGATGTCGGTCGCGCCGGTATAGCGGTGGATCAGGGCCTTCAGCCCCGCAACCGCTGCAAGATAGGGTGTCGTGCCTGCCTGCCGGGCGAGATCCTGCAGCGCGGAGGTGGTCCGGGCACTCAAGCGGATTTCGTGCACGGCGGCGGTGAAACTCTGGATCTGCGCCCGGGTGCGATCCTTCGGTAACTCCGGTTGAGGCGGCAGATCCCGCAGGCGGTCGGCCCAGCGGTCGAGCGCGGCCCGGCCCTCCGGCCCATGCAACCGTGCTTCCTGCCAGAGACAGGCATCGATGTGCTGGACGGCAAGGTCCGGCAAGGTGGTGGAACGTCCTTCGAGGGCGGCTGCATAAAGCTCCGTCAGATCCGCGATCAGCGTTTCTTCCGACCAGCCGTCGAAAGCGATGTGATGCATCGCGTAGACAAGAGCGTGGTAGACGCGTTCACCGCTCTCGACCCGCACCAGTTCCGCGCGAAACACCTGACCGGCTTTCAGGTCGAAGGAGGCTTCGGCCTGTCTGCGCACGTGTCCGGTCAGAAGCGCCTGCGGCGTGCCGTCCCCCTGAACGGTCGTTTCCGGCAGATCCACCGGGCCGTTGTCCTGTACGGTCTGCCAGAGCACGCCGTCGCTCAATTCATAGCCGGTGCGCAGGATGCTGTGGCGGGCCTGCAACCCGTCGAGAGCGTTCTCCAAGGCTTGTCGGTCGAGCAGGCCGTCGAACGCGAACGCACCCGACAGGATGTAGAAAGCCTCCTGGCCTTCGAGCTGCGACAGGGCCCAGATGCGCCGCTGGGCGGGCGAGGCGGGTGCGCGGCCCAGACCGGTCGCCGGAATGGCCGACGATGCGGCTCCCTGACCTTGCCCGAGAAGCGCAGCGATATCGGCGGGGGTCGATGCGCGGAACAGGTCGGCCGAGTCCAGATGGCGTCCCGTCCGCCGCTCGACCTCCGCGGCGATGCGCAGAGCGGTCAGGCTGGTGCCACCCAGTTCGAAGAAATCGTCCCGGGCTGAAATGTTGGCTTCGCCCAGCAGGCACCGGAACACATCGAGGACGGTCCCGAGATGTTCATTCGCCGACACCCGGTGGACTGCCGACTGCCGATCCCATTGATCGCCGCTCTCTCCACGCAGCATGATGCGCCGGGGCATCGCAGGACCCCGCAGCACGCGCACGAGATCCGCCGCCAGGCCTTCCGCGGTAACCGTGGATCCGGCGCAGGGCGTCACGAGAAGATCGTCGAGCGGTCCTTCGGCATGGGGCACGTCTGGGCGCGACAACAGGACCGCGCGCGCATCGGCACTTTCCAGCGGACCGGCCATGACGATCAGGGCCCCATCGGCACCGAGCGCAGCGGTCAGTTCCGTCGGCTTGCCGTCGACCCGCAAGTCTCCGAAACATCCGGCAGGAACGTCAAACCCGGCGTCATCGACAACCGAAACGGCAATGCTGGTCAACGGTTTGAACCGGGCGAACCCGCCTTCCGCAATATGAGAAGGGACCTGGCCGCCGAGAGCGATACCCGTTGATTGCGGCCGCAGAATCAACCGAACGATGCTGCCTTCCGCGAGTGTCGCCATCACCGATTGGGCGTAATTGTCGGCAGGGGAACCGGCACAGTCGACGATCAGATGAACCGGCTTGCGGGAGCCCCAGCTGGCAGCCCAATCGCGGACCCTTTGTTGCGGCAGAAGCAGCCCCTGCCCGGGCGCAGGCGCTTCGCCGATGCGCAACCGGAGTGAGCCCAGCAAGGCGGCGAGCAGGGCTTCCGGTGCAAGAGCCCCTGCGGGCAGGACAAGCGCAGCGCCGCCTGCCAGGCCGCAGGCTTCGAGCCACGCGGCGACGGTCGCGGAAGACCCCGGCAATCTTGCGGGAACGGCCAATCCAAGCCGATCCGCCAGAGCTGCGGCCAGACCCTCCGGAGTGTCGGCCCCGGCAAGCATCGCGGCCGTTACGTCCCGACCGCCTGCATCGACCGCCAGCACACGGTCTGGCGCGGGCTTGAGCGCATCGGTCAAGGCTTCGGCCAGATCGTTTGCCTGCACGACCGTTTTCGGGGACGGCCGTACAAGCATGCGAACAGATTGCATGGGATCGGCACACAGACCGCTGACGATGGCGGCGTAGTCGCCGGCCCAGGCCGCGACGGTCGCCTCGTCGAGTGCGTCCCCGTCGTAATCGAAATCGAGCAGGAATTTTCCGTGCCGAGCGATGACGTTCAGATTGAGCGCATATTTCGGATCGCCGACGGGCACCGGCCGGATCGTCACGGGATGGCCACCAAAACCGCTCAGACCCGGATCCCGGTCCAGATTGAAACCGACCGTGAGCGGCGGCAGTGCGGCACCTTCCGGCAGAACGTCCTGCGGCCGGACGGTCTGGTGGTCGAGCAGTGCCATCACCTCGCGCTTGACCCTGCCGAGCAGCGTTTCACCCGGCTCGGCGGCGTCGACCGCAAGGATCAGCGGAACAGTCATGCCGCACTGGCCCACCAGCCTGCCCGCATCCATCGCCGCCTGTCCGGGGATCGGGATCGCGATTGCCGGCCGCCTGGAACCGGAGAGCCGGTTCACCAGCGCGGCAAATGCGGTCAGCAGGACCGCGAAGGCCGATGCGCTCCGGGCCTCGCCAAAGCTTTCCACGGCCTCGGCCGCCGCGCCGTCGATGACATGTCGTAGACGCCGCCCCGTCTTCGTTCTGCCCCGCAAGGCAAGGCGGTCGGACGGCAGTTCCACCGGATCGACTCCGCACTCAAGCTGCTTCGCCCAATAGTCACGGGCTGCCGTGCGCGCAGCCGGATCGGACCTTTCAGTCCAGTCCGCAAAGTCGGCGAAGGAAGGCGCCGGCGGCAGCGCGCTGCCCGGCTTCTCGTCGTAGAGCTCCGCCAGTTCGGAAATCATCACACCCATGGACCAGCCGTCGCAGATAAGCGGATGGGCCCTGAGCGCGATCAGGCTGCGCCGGTTTTCGAGATCGAGCAGATCGCAGGCAAGGAGCGGTCCCCGCGCCGCGTCCATCCGGCCCGCGGCAAGATCCGCAATCCAGAGCGTCCCGTCCGTATCGCGCTGGCCGTCGGGAAGGTTCGAGAGTGTGTGGGCGGTGACCGCGGGCAACCGGTTGCCGGGCATCAGACCGTCTTCGCTGACATGATCCGTGCGCAGGACGTCATGGCGGCTGACAACTGTATGAAGGGCGGTCTGCAGCCGGGCCGGGTCGATCGTCCCGGCAACTTCCACCACCAGGGTTTCCGCCCTTTCGCCCGCCTTGTGCTTCGCGCCAAGCAGGCGCATGTCGCGCTGGGTGGCCGTCAGCGGCAGGTGTCCGTGCCGCTTGGCCTCGTCGGCAGGTTTCGCCTTGCCCGTGCCGCTCCCGCCGCCGCCGAAGAAGCCGCCCTCCAGAAGCTCGCGCGCGGCCGCTTCCATCGCCTCTTCGATCGCGGCGATATCGGCATCCGTATGGGCGGTGGACAGGAAACAGGTCCGCCGTTCCCAGGTGTAGATACCCCTCAGAATCAGCGAGAAGAAGAACAGCGACAGTTCCAGCGTCTGGAAATTCTCTCCCTGCGGGGTGACCTGGCGCAACTGGAACTGCGAGGCGAAGGTCGCAAAGCGGAACGGCACGCTCAGGCGCGCGAACATGTCGTTCAGCCGGCCGGTCATCGCCTGGGTCCGCGCGGTCAGATCCTGCTGGAGAGACGGCCCCTGCTCCTTCAGATGCGTGAGCGCGGCATGCGCCGAAGCCACCGCCAGGGGATGCCGGCAGAAAGTTCCTCCGAAGAAGATCTGCGTGGTGGTCGGTCCGCTGTTGTCGCCGTAGCGCCAGACGCCGCCGTCCATTGGATCGATGAAGCGCGCCTTGCCGGCGACGGCACTGATCGGCAGGCCACCGCCCAGAACCTTGCCGTAGGTGACGATATCCGCCATCACGCCGAAATACGCTTGCGCTCCGCCCGGATGACAGCGGAAACCGGTGATCAGCTCGTCGAAGATCAGCGTGACGCCGCGCTCCGCGGTCAGCTTGCGCAACTCATGCAGGAAGGCGCGCGGCTGCAGGTCCGGATTGCGGCTCTGCACCGGTTCCACCAGGACTCCGGCAAGCTGGTCGGCTTCCGCCGCGATTGCCTCCAGAGCGGCCTCCGAGCCGTAATCGAGCACGGTCACGTCGTCGACCTGGTTCTGCACCACGCCGAGCGAGGCCGACATCGTGCCGAGCGGACTGCCGAAGGCCATCACGCCGTCATAGGACCCGTGGAACGATCCCCGGAAAATCGCCATCCGGGATCTGCCGGTCACCGCGCGCGCCAGGCGGAAGGCCGTCATGACCGCTTCGGTACCGGTGTTGCTGAACGCCACGCGCTCGCAGCCGGTCAGGTCGCACAGCAGCCTGGCGGTCTCCTCGGCCAGATCGCTTTGCGTGGCCAGCTCCATGCCCTCGTCCAGCTGCTTGCGCAGCGCTTCGGTGACGAAGGGCGGCTGATGGCCGAGGAGGTCGACCCCGAACCCGCAGGCCAGATCGATGTAAGTGTTGCCGTCGATGTCGCGGACGCGGCTTCCCTCCGATCCGGAAGACACGATCGGATAGATCAGTTCCTTCAGTTCCGGATTGAAGCCGATGGTCGCGATCCAGTCGGCGAGCACCGGGCGCGCCTTCGCCGCATAGGCCTTGGAGGCCGCGGTCCGTTCGGTATAGCGGCCGATCAGGTTCTTGAGAAACGCCTTCTGGCGGTCCGTCAGGTCGTTGGCCGGGGCGGACACGGGTGCGCCGGCTGCAGGCTGTGCGCTCGGCCGGACAGAGGGCTTTGCGGGAGCGGCCGGCGGCACAGGAGGTACGGCAACGGGCGGCTCAATCCGGGCCGGCTCGACCCGCTGTCCGGACAGAAGCGCGATCTGATCCGCCATCAGCTTGAGCTGCTGCTGCACGATCGCCTCAAGCGCCGACCCGGCCGGAACCTGCGGCGCTGCCGCTGGTGGCTGAAGAGCTGCTACGCCGGGCACCGACCGGGAAGCAGGGCTCACCGGCGCGGGATCAGACGCTACGACGGGTGCCGGGGGAAGCTCACGGCCAAGATGATCGGCGATCTTGCGGACGGAGGAAAGTTCCTCGTGGAACCGGCTCATCTTGATATCGACACCGAACCGCTTCTGCACTGCATTGCGCAACTGCATGAGAAGCAGGGAGTCCATACCGAGTGCGAAGAGGTCGCTGTCGAGATCCTGTTGATTGAGCTCGATGCCGCTGATCTGCCGGATCAGGTCGGCCACGGCCGGAAGATAATCCACCCTTGCGGCAGACGGCGAAGGCGCTTGTGCGGTGGGCATGGATGTCTGTGCAACGGTCCGGCTGGCGGGTGCCGCAGCCATCGCAGCGTTGGCGGGCTTGTCGGAGAGGCGGGCCACGATCGTTGCCTGAACGGGTGTGTCTTTGTCATCTCCCGGCAAGGTGAAAACCTCTTCGACAGTGAAACCCGCTGCGGCGAGCGCCTGCCGCCAGCCCGGAACACTCAGCACGGGCGAATGCGAGATCCGGGCGGCTTCATCCTCGTAGTGCCACCAGCCCGGTGTCAGGCCGAATATCATGCCGACCACATCATGCAGCCGGGTCACTTCGTTGACAATCAAACGCCCGCCGGATCGCAGCAATTCCGCTGCATTTCGTAGCGTAAAGTTAATATCGCGGGTGGCGTGCAGGACGTTGGAGGCAACGAGCACGTCCTGGCGCCCCGGCTGGAGCCCCTGCTCTGAGGGCGGCACCGTCACGTCGAACGTGGCAAAGGCCATCGCCGGATAGGACGCCGCCCATCGCTCGCGGGCCGGCCGCACGAACCCGTCGCTCACGTCGGTGAAGGTGTAGCGAACTTCGCTCGGAAGGTTCACCAGAATGCCGCGGGTGACACCTCCGGTGCCGCCGCCGATTTCCAGCACATGGGACTGCTCCACACCGCCCAGCGCGGCCGGGACGGCCAGTGCCATGACGGTGTTGAACGCCTGCGACAGGTGGCCCTCGCCATAGATGCCGTCCAGCAGGGCGGTGGACCCGCCGGGCATGAGCACTTCCATCGGATCGCGTGCGCCGCGCAGAACCTCGGGCAACGCCTCGAAGCAGCGGGCCAGTAGTTCGAAGGCCGCGCTCATGTCCGGATGTGCTGCCCGGAGGCGCGCGTCTTCCACCTCCGTTTCCGCGGACCAGACAGCGAAATCCGTTTCAAGCGCGCGGGCCGTCGGCCGGAGAACGTCTCCGGTCCGTTCCAGAAAACCGTCCTCGGCAAGAAGGTCGAGATACCAGCGCATCAGGCGCCGGTAGCCGCGCGATATGCCGAGGGCCTCGAAGAGACCCGCTTCGGTTGCTCCCGTCCGAGCCTGGTCGAACAGCCCGACGGCCTGCGCGAAGGAAACGAGCCGCCGGCGGCCTATCGATCCGGCCGCACGAAGGTCTGCGTCGATGCTCTGCAGACTGGGCGCTTCGGTTGCCAGCCACGTCCTGACGGGCGCCCAGGCAGGACCGGACGATCCCCTGGCGCGCATCTGCCCAGGCAGAGCCAGCGGCATGCCGTAGGCCTTGCGCTGGAACGGATAGGTCGGCAGCTTGATCCGCTTCGCGCCGTCTCCGGCGTGAAAGGCACGCCAGTCGACGGGAACGCCGCGCACATGCAGTTCGCCAAGCGTTGCCAGCACCTGCTGCCACCCGCTTAAGGAGCGGCGCAGGCTCGGCAGCCACGCCATCCGGTCGTCGGGTCCGGCGTTCTCCTGACCCAGTCCGGAGAGCACGGAGGACGCCCCGATCTCCAGCGCCGCCGCGCAGCCGCGTTCGCGCAGCGTTGCCAGCGCTTTCATGCATTCCACGGGTTCAGTCAGTTGCCGCGCCCAGATGGACGGGTCGGTCAGCTTTTCCGGGCCTGCCAGCTCTCCCGTGAGGTCCAGGACCACAGGAATGTCCGGCGCATGCAGGTCGGCCTTCGCCACGCGGGCGCGCAACTTCTCCGCTGCCCCATGCATCAGGCCGCTGTGGAAGGCGCGGTGGATCGGCAGGGGCTTGACCGTAACGCCCCGTTGGGTCAGCGTCCGGCTCAGCTTGTCCATCGCCTCCGGCGTTGCGGAGACGGTCGTGTTTTCCGGCGCATTGAAGGCGGCGATGAAGACTTCGATGTCCTCTTCGCGTGTCGTTGCCAGAATCTCGTCCGCGGATGTGAAACAGGCCGCCATCCGCCCGTCCGCGCCATCGCTGTTGGCAAGCTCGCCGCGCGCAATGACAAGATCCAGCGCGTCGTCCAGGGACAGGACCCCGGCCGTGTGGGCGGCGGCGAAGTGGCCGAAACTGTGACCGAACACCACCGACGGCGCAACGCCCCAGTCGCGCCACATGGCGACCAGCGCCACCTGCAGGGCGAACAGCACCGGTTGCGCGACCTGCGGATCGTCGAAGACGCTGTCCGACCCCGCCTCGTCGAACAGCAGGTCTACCAGCGACTTGCCCGCGGACTGGCGCAGAATCGGATCAAGCCTTGCCGCGCATTGGTCGATTGTCTTGGTGAAGGCGGGCACGGTTCCGTAAAGATCGCGGCCGACACCGCCTTGCAGCCCACCCTGGCCGGAAAAGACGAAGGCGGTGCGGGCGGCCTCGTTCTGGTTCGCGCTGCCGGTGACGATCCGTCCGGCCTGCGGTGTCAGGGGGCGCATCAGCAAGGCCTTCATGTCCTGCGCTGTTTCGCCAATCAGCGCGACTCGAAGTCCATGGTGCCTGCGCGTCGTGTTGGCGTTGGCGCAGACGGTCTGAAGGTCGTTGCCGGGCTCCTCGAAAACCTTCGCCAGTTGCCGCGCCTGCGCGTCGAGCGCTTCCGGCGACCGGGCGGACAGGGTAAGGATCTGAGCGGGTCTTTTGGACGACACCTTTGGCAGGGAAGCCGGTTCGGGCGCTGCGCCGATTACCGCATGGGCAACCGTGCCGCTGAACCCGAAGGCGCTGATCCCGGCAAGCCGCGGCGCACATGTGCCGTCGTCAAGCTTGTAGCCGTCCCAGGCACGCTGACGGCTGACGACCTCGGCGTGTGCCGCATCCCAATCGATCAGCGCATTGGGCTCGCTGAAATTGCAGTTGGGCGGCAGAGAGCCATGCCGATGGGCGAGCACCAGCTTGATGACGCCCGCGATGCCGGCGGCGGCTTCCAGATGGCCGATATTCGACTTCGCCGAACCGACCAGCAACGGCCTGCTCTCCGGCCGGTCCGGGCCGAAGACTTCGGCAAGCGCGGCAATTTCGATCGGATCGCCCAGCTGGGTGCCGGTTCCGTGCGCCTCGATATAGTCGACCTCTGCGGGTTTCTTTCCCGCGCCGGCCAGCGCCGCGCGGATCACCTGCGCCTGCGATCTGACATTGGGGGCGGTCAGTCCGTTGCCGCGCCCGCCATGGGCGACGGCAATGCCGTGCACCACGGCCTGGATCCGGTCACCGTCCCGTTGCGCGTCCGAAAGACGCTTGAGCACCACCACCCCGCAGCCCTCGCCGCGGCCGTATCCGTCCGCGGACGCATCGAAGGTCTTGCAACGCCCGTCCGGAGAAAGCGCACCAAGCTCGGAAAGCGCGGCGAAGGTTTCGGGGCCGAGCATCAGGCTCACGCCGCCGGCGAGCGCGAGATCCGCCGATCCGCGCCAGAGCTTCTGGCAGGCCTGGTCGAGCGCCAGGAGCGACGAGGCACAGGCCGCATCGACAATGCCCGCAGGTCCCCGGAGATCGAAAGTATAGGCCAGCCGCCCGGCGGCACAGGAGTGGGCGACGCCCGTGCCCGTATGCGGCGTGATCAGGCTCAGGTCGTCGGAAAAGAGGCTTGCCCGCGCATAGTCGGATTTCTCCAGGCCGATATAAACCGCCGTCTGGGACCCTGCGACCTGATCGAGCGGCAGGCCCGCGTCTTCGAACGCTTCCCAGGCCACTTCCAGAAGCAGGCGCTGCTGGGGGTCCATCGCGGCGAGTTCCGCCGGAGCCAGTCCGAACAGGCCGGCGTCGAAACCGTCGGGTCGCGCATGGAGAAAGTGGCCGCGGGTGGAAGCCAGGAACGCGTTCCCAGGTCCAGCCGTATCCCACCGGTCCGCGGGAACTTTTCCGGACGTGTCCCGGCCGCTGGTAAGCACGTCCCAGAAGGCATCCGGATTGTTCGCTCCGCCGGGAAAGCGGCAGCCCATGCCGATAACGGCGATCGGCTCGCTCTGGCCGGAAAGCGCCTTTTCCAGCTTGTCCTCGAGCAGCGTGATGACCTCGAGCGCTTCTTCCTCAAGCTTCCGATCCTCCTCGGAAGGATAAACGCCCCCGTTCATCTATATTCCTCCAGTTTGCGTCGCAGCGCCTCCCGCGCTGCGAGCCGGCTGGCTGATGGCTTGCCGGCTTCCCGGGACCCGGGCTCGCACGTTTTGGTTGACGTTACGTCACATTTCGCGGCGCCAAAATCAAGTGTTTCGGCAAGATGAGCCGCAAAACTGCGTATCGTGGGAAATTCGAAGAACCGGGTCACAGGGATCTGGCAGGCAAACTGGGCCTCGATGGCCTTGCGCAATTCGACGAGCGTCAGAGAGCTGATGCCGAGCTCCTGAACGGTCAGGTCCGGATCGAGCCGTTCCGCCGGTGTACGGTCCACCGCTTCGATGATCCCGGCAAGCTCCCGGATGAGCGCCTGCGGCCGTTCCGCCGCCGGTAGAGCGCCAATGCGCGCCAGCGCCTCCCGGGTTTGTACCTTCTTCTCCGGAAGTGCCGCCGGAGTGTCCACCACGGCATCTTCCGGCCGCGCAGCCATCAACTCGCCCAGGCGCAACCGATTGGCCGGATCGGGCAGATGGGCCGTCCATTTCACGGCGTCGAACGCCGCAAGAGCGGCAACGGGCTTGCCGGCCTCCCACACTTCGACGAGCCCGTCGAAGAATGTCTGCGCGCGCAAGGGTGTCATTCCGAGCGCGGCCAGATCGCGGTCCGCCACCGCCCCGCCGGCCGTCATGCCGAGCTCTGCCATCGGACCGAGCTGCAGGCTGAGCGTGGGCAGGCCTTCTCCGGCCCGCAGGCGCGCCAGCGCGTCGAGCCCGCCATTCGCCCCGGCATAGGCGGCCTGTCCGGGCGTTCCGAGGAGGGCCGTGACCGAGGACAGGCAGATGAAATGATCCAGTGGCAGATCGCGCGTCAGCTCATGCAGCAGCCAGCCGCCGGCGATCTTGGGATCGCAAACCTCGCCGATCTGGTCCGGCGTCAGGAAGGGCAGGAAGCTGTCCTGCAGCACACCGGCGGCGTGAACGACGCCGCGCAGGGACAGGACATCGTCCGACAGGCGGTCGACCAGCACGGCCATGTCGTCCCGGCTGGTGGCGTCGGCCACCTCGGCTTCCAGGCGGACGGTCTCCGAATTCAGCCGTTCCATCACGGCCCGGACCTTTTCGTCCGGATCGGAGCGGCCGGAAATGACCACCCTGCCGGCGCCTTCGCCGATCATCCACTCCGCCAGCGCCAGCCCGAGGCCACCCTTGCCTCCTGTGACCAGATAGCTCGCGTCGCCACGCAGCTGCCATTTCCGGACTGGGGCCGCTGCCTCGACCGGAACCACTCGCGCCGACGAGAATTCGGCACCATCGAGATGCAGCTCATCATCGTGGAAGTCGGTCAGGTCGCTGCGCAAGAGGGCTGCGAGCCCCGCGAGATCGGACGGCCGTGTCAGCCGGACGCGCATCGCGTTGAGTTCCGGGTGTTCACGCGCGGCAACCCGGAACAAGGCTTCCAGCGGCTCCGGTCCGGCGCTTTCAGGGGTCGGATCGAACGTCACCAGCCAGAACCTCCGCACTTCTGCAGAAAGCCCCCCCCGGATCGCCGTGGCGACATCCGCCAGCGCCTGGGGCACCTGGCCGGGCGAGGCATCTCCAGCCATATGCACGACCCAGCCGTCCGGCGCCTGCCACCGATCCCCGGCGCGGGAGAGAGGAACGACACGACAGTCCCGGTCGGCTCCGGCAAACTGAAGGAATTTCTGCGCCAGTTGCGCGCTCCGCTCGTCGTCCGCTCCATGGGTGATGGTGATCGGTGGCAGATCGGTTCCGGCCAGCGGCATGTTCAGCGGCCGATCGACGGTCTCATAGATCTGCGCGGCTTGAGTACCGCTCTCGGTCAACAGGACATCCCACGGTCTGTAATCCTCGAGCCAGAAGCGGCTGCGCTGCCAGGGATAGGGTGGCAGATCCGACAGAACGCTTCCGATCGGCAGAAGCTTGTCCCAGTCGGGCACAAGCCCGCGGCAGGTCAGCGTGGCAAGCGTATCGGCGAGGGCGGCTGCACCTGTCTCGCCTTTACGAAGGGTGGCGACGATGCCGTTGCCGTCGAGGCCGGAACCCGCGGCTTCCGCACAAGCCTCGACGGCCGGGCAGAGCGCCGGATGCGGTCCGATCTCGACGATATCCGTACACCCGTCCGCAAGCAGCGCCGCGATGGCCTCGGCGAACCGCACCGGCTTGCCGATGTTGCGGCCCCAATAAGCGGCATCCGCCTCTCCGGATTGAAGCAGGCCACCGGTGACCGTCGAATAGAGCGGGATCTGCCCGGGCAAGCCGCGTAGCGGCCCCAGTTTTTCCGGCAGGGCGGCCGCCTCGTCCGCGACATGGCGTCCGTGGAACGCATAGTCCACGCCGAGATCCTTGTTGCGAACGCCAAGGCTGTCCAGCCGCGCGGACATCGCCTTGACCGCATCCCTGCCGCCAGACAGCACCGCCTGCCGCGGGCCGTTGACGGCGGCAAGGTCCAGCCCCGCGACAGCTTCAAGATGCGGCGCGAGTTCTTCAACGCTCAGGCCCACGGCCAGCATGCGCCCGCGTCCCGTCGCGGCCTGCATGAGCGATCCGCGCTGGGCAACGAGCCTGACGGCATCTTCCAGGGTGAGATGCCCCGCAACGTGGTGCGCGGCGATCTCGCCGACGCTGTGGCCTGCCACCGCATCGGGCATCAGGCCCAGTCCTTCGAGCATCCGCACAAGCGCCACCTGCAGGGCAAAGATCGCCGCCTGCGCCCGGTCAGTGCGGGCCAGCAGAACCTCGGCGTCCTGACCAGTCAGCGTTTCGCGCACGCTCCAGCCCGTAAGCGGTTCGAGCAGAGCGTCGATCCGGTCGATCTCGGCGGCGAAGACCTTCGAACGCTCCAAGAGATCCGTGCCCATTCCGGCCCACTGGCTGCCCTGGCCGGTGAACACGAAAGCCACGTGGTGCAGCCCATCGCTGCGCCGGCGTCCCGTGCGCATTCTTCCCGGGCGGTCTTCGGCCAGTGCCGTCAGCGCCGCGCGTGCGGTGGCGGCATCGGCGACCGCACCGGCGGCGACATGCCTGAGATCGGACCGGTTCCGGGCCGTTGCCGCGCAGATCCGCCGAAGCTCGGTGTCCGGCAGTCCTTCGAGCTGCAGAGACAATTGCACCGCCATGGCCCGCAAAGCATCCTCGCTGGCAGCCGAAATGGCAAGAACCGGCAGCGGCCCGCCTTCTTCCGCCTCGGGCACGGCCGGAACGGCCGTTTCCACGGTCTGCTCCCCGGCCTGTTCAATGACCACATGCGCATTGGTGCCCGAAAGGCCGAAGGCCGAAACCCCGGCCCGGCGCGTCGCGCTTTCCCGAGGCCAGTCGCGCGGTTCGCGAACGACGCTCAGCACGCCGCTGTCCCAGGCGATCCGGTGGTTCGGCTTTTCGAAATTGAGGCTTGCCGGCAGGACCCCGGCCTGGACGCAAAGCACGGCCTTTATCAGCCCGGCGATGCCGGCGGCCGATTCCAGATGTCCGAGATTGGTCTTGGCGGAGCCGATCAGCAGCGGCCTGTCCTTCGGCCTGTTGTCGCCGAACACCCGGCGCAACGCCTCCGCCTCGATCGGATCGCCCAGCGGCGTTCCGGTGCCGTGGGTTTCCACATAGCCGATCTCGCCGGACACCAGGCCCGCACGGGCCAGCGCCCTTTTGATCAGCGCGCTCTGGGCTGGACCGCTCGGCACGGTCAACCCGCCGCTGCGGCCGTCCTGATTGAGCGCGGTTCCCGTGACGAGGGCTACGACCGGCTCACCTTCGGTGATCCGGTCCGCCAGCCGTAGCACGACCGCGCCGCAGCCTTCACCGCGGACATAGCCGTCGGCATTCTCGTCGAACGCGCGGCACTCTCCCGTCGGAGAAAGGGCCGACACCGCCTCGAGCTTCGCGTGCCCGTCTGGGCCGAGGATCAGGTTGACGCCCGCTGCGACCGCCGTATCGCATTCGCCGGCGATCAGGCTCTGCACGGCCAGATGGACGGCAACGAGGGCCGAGGAGCAGGCGGTATCGACCACCATCGCCGGTCCGTTCAGCCCAAGCGCGAAGGCGATCCGGCCCGCGGCGATCGCCGATGCGGTTCCGGTATAGGAATACTGGTCCGGCTTCGCGGTCCGGCCGTTGCCGTATTCTCCCGGCCCGATGCCGACGAAGACGCCAACCGTCCGCTCCCGCCGGTCCGCACCGCTCAATCCGGCGCGTTCCAGGGCTTCCCAGCAAACCTCCAGAAGCAGGCGTTGCTGCGGGTCCATGGCCGCGGCTTCCGCCCAGGAAATGCCGAACGGGTCCGGATCGAACCCGTCGACCTCCTCCAGGAATGCCGCCACCGGCCGCCGGCTCCGGGGCAGGTTTTGCGGAGCGCGGCTGTCCGGCAACCGCCCGATGGCCGAGCGGCCTTCCTTCAGAAAGTCCAGAAAGCCCTCGGACGTCGAGATCCCGCCCGGAAACCGGCAGCCGATCCCGGTGATCGCCACCCTGGGCTGGAGCGGGACGGCTGCGGCTTCGCTTTCGATCGGTGCGTCAGCACTCAAGGCCTCGGCGAGCGCAAGCAGGGTCGGATGGTCGTAAAGCAGCGCCACCGGGATATCACGGGCCAGCGCCTGCCCCGCATCGGCGAGAAGCGCCATGGCGCGCGCCGAACTGAGCCCCTGATCGACAAGCGGTCTGCGGATATCGAGATCGTCCCGGCCGAGAACCCGCGCGGCACCGGTTTGAAGCACGCCGAGGATCTGCCTGATGCGCACCCGCCGGTCTCCCGCGAGCTTGCGCGCGTTCGCACGCATCAAACCGTCCAGCTCCGCGATCGCGCCATCGAATTCGCCCGCCAGGTATTGCTGTCCCAGATAGCTCCGGCGGATCTTGCCGCTCGAAGTCTTCGGAACCGCCTTGACCGGAATGACCTTGTCCACCCGCCAGCCGCCCAGGGCCGCAAGCACGCGCTGCACGTCGCGCGCCAGGCCGGCGAGGTCCGCATCGACCCGGCGGGCATGGAGAAAGACGAGCAGCTGTTCGGACTGCGCGGCGGGGTTGAAGACCGATGTCGCCACGACCTTGCCCAGTTCGACTCCCGGAACGGTTTCCGCCACCCGCTCGATATCGTGCGGATAGAAGTTCTCGCCGCCCTGGGTGATCATCTCCTTGATCCTGCCGGTGATGAACAACCGTCCGTCGCGCAGCAGGCCGAGATCGCCGGTCCGGAGCCAGCCGTCGGACGTGTAAAGATGCTCCCGGGGCAGGTTGAGGTAACCGTCCGCCGCACTGCGGCTTTGAAGCTGCACTTCGCCGATCCGGCCATCGACCAGATCGGTGTCGTCCTCCGCAGCGATCCTGAGCCGCGCGTTCTCGATGACCCGGCCGACATCGACCAGAAGGACTTCGTCCTGGGGGCTTTCGGGCGGCCGCACGACATCGCCGGGTCCGAGCGCCGAGCGGCTCGCGCTGAGCGTCCGCAAACCATCGCCGGGAACCGGCACTGTCACCGCCAGCGTCGCCTCCGCGAGGCCGTATCCCGGATACATTGCCGCGCGCGGAAGGCCGGTTCCGCTGACGAAACGCATGAAGCTTTCCCAAAGCTCCGCCGAGATCGGCTCCGCTGCGTTGAACATCAGCCGGACACCGGACAAATCGTCCTTCAGAGGTTTTCCATCTCCGGTCACCTTCAGGAAATGCTTGAGACCGAAATTGTTGGTGCAAAGAACGGTCGCACCCAGCCTTGCGGCCCGCTCGAGCCAGCGTCGGGGGCGCTGGACGAAGGATTTGGTCTCGATCTGGCCCTGTTCGGCCCCGAGCGCAAGCGGCAGGAGATGCATCAGCACCATGCCCATATCGTGCGTCAGCGGGAACCAGCTCAAAAAGACATCGTCGGCACTCGCCTCGCAGCTCCTACCGAGATCCGCCAGATGGGCGAGGATCCGGCGATGGGTCAGCACCACGCCCTTCGGATCGCCGGTCGAACCGGAGGAAAACTGTATGAAAGCGGTGCTGTCGGGATCGAGCGTCACGGCATTGAGCCGCATGCGCAGAACCGCGTCCTCGGCGGTTGCGGCCAACCCGTCCTGGACCAGATGCCTGGAAATGAGCGCCGCCAGGACGTCCTCGAGGCCGTGGGCCGCGGCGATCCGCTCGAACGGCAGCGTGATCTCGCCTTCGGTGACCAGCCACGGCGTCCCGAGCACCCGCGCCACCCGCAGAACCTTGAGCGCCATTTCGTCGGTCGCGCCGGGCTGAAGGGGAACCGGCTGCGCGCCGGCCAGCAGGCACCCCCAGAAACTTTCCAGAAAATGCCGGGGCGCGCCGATCATCACGATCACGGCGTCTCCCTCGGTGACGCCGTTCGCCAGCAAGCCAAGCGCGATGCGCTCCGCACCTTCAGCAAGTTGTGCATAAGTCTGACGGGAATCGCCCTGAATGCCGTAATGGATGCCCCTGACGGGATCGGCATTCAGCAAAAGATGACGCAGATCGCAGTCCGTCTCACCGAATTGAAACCGGAAAGTCTGTCCCACCGCTTGTGATCGTGCATCGTGGGAGACTCGCGTAGGTCCAGATTTCTGCAATTCGAGCCTCCGGCGATCACGGAGTGGGTTTCGGAGAGGGTTCTAACGAGCTCCGGTGAACTCGTTTCGTCCGGTCGAACCTGCCGATGCCTCATTGGGAGTGGCAGACACTGTTATTAGTGTCAATACCGATAATTCAAGCAATGGTAGGGATAAAGAAGCCTCTCTACTTTTGATTGAGCATCAAGTTGTAGTCGCATTGCTCATGGTAAATACGATTGGCCAGTAGCGGACAGAAGGTTGTAGGGCGTGCACTTAATATCATGTTTGAAGATCCTATTGGGGTTTTACAGAATCTCTCTGAGGTGTTTGACATGTATTATGGGCTGAGTTCTCCCCACGTAAAGCACTAAAATAATTTAGCGCCCATGTATGTCCACCGACTCGGGAAATCGAAGCCTTGCCCGGACCGCGAAAGGGATGAAAACTTTGCAAAGTCAGCCGTCAGGCCTGCCACGCCCCCCGGGACACGTCGATATTTTCACGACGCGCTTTGCGGATCTGCCGGATGATTGCCGGATTTTGAGCAACGCCGAGAAAGAACGCGCCTCCCGTTTCGTCAGAAAATCCGACGCGGCGCGCTACCGGACGGGACGGGCGTGGATGCGCCGCCGAATTGCCGCCGTGCTGGGCGTTTCTCCGGGCGGACTGCCGCTTGCCGCCGGTCCGCACGGCAAACCCGAACTGCCGGGGCATCCGGTGCATTTCAATCTCACGCACACGGAGGAAGAAGCCTGGCTCGCGATTTCGGCGTCACCGGTAGGCATCGACCTCGAGTTGCCTCCTGCCGGCGACCTGGAGCCCCTGTTCCGGCAGATCGCCTCGCCCGAGGAATGGCGCCATGCCGGTACCCACGGGATAACCGTGGAGCGATTTCTTCTTCTGTGGACCGCCAAGGAAGCCGTCCTCAAATTGCTCGGCACCGGGCTGATGGCGGATCCGCGCAGCTTCACGCTCGGCCCGCTGGATACGCCCGGACCGAGATGCTTGGTGATCGACGGCCGGCAAATCTGCCTGCAGCGTCTTCCGGCCCGCCGGGGCGCGGCTGCCCATGTCGCCGCAACAGGCGACAGCCTTGAAATCCGTTTGCACGGCCCGCAGGGTGGGACCGTTTTCTGAGAACGAAAACCAACCGACAGGGGATTTGACGACACGATGCCGAAAGACGACCGCCTGTGAGCACGACCGCCCTCCGCAAAAGCGCGTGGCTTCCCCTTGCGGACCGGCCGACCGCCGCTCCGGCGCGGCTCTTCGTCCTGCCCTTCGCGGGAGGAGGCGCCGCCCAGTTTCAGGCGCTCCGCAGAGCCGCACCGGACTGGCTGGACGTGCAACCGGTTCAGTTGCCGGGACGCGAGAACCGCATGTTCGAACCGCCCGTCAGCAACCTGTCGCAGATGGTCGACGCTCTCCGGCAGGAAATCGAGCCTTATCTCGACAGACCCTACGCGCTTTTGGGCTATTCCATGGGAGGACGCCTTTCGCTGGGTCTCGCGCATGCGCTTGCTGCGGCCGGACAGCCCCTTCCGCGGCAGCTGATTGTCGCCGCTCATGCGGCGCCCATGCTGCCGTCCCGCGTTCCGCATGTCGACTCGCTCGATTCACCAGCCTTCTGGCGAATGATCGCCGGCTACGAAGGAACGCCTGAGGAAGTGCTTGACAATGACGAACTGAAAACCCTGGTCGAACCGACGCTGCGCGCGGATTTCAGCATTTCCAGACAAACGGTGACGCGCGCGCGAACGCCACTGGACCTGCCGATTCTCGCCATTGCCGGACGGCACGATCCTTATGCCGGACCGGGCGACATGCAACCATGGCGCGAAGAGACCGAAGGTGCTTTCCGGCTGGAAATCATCGACGGCGGGCACTTTTTCCTGCGCACCCATCTGGACAGTTTCACAGCGCATATTTTCGAGACATTGAAGCCGTTATCGCCCGGGCACGCAGACACGGCTTGACCGAACAAATCTGGAACAGGCGCGGATTCGACAGCGCTAATCTCGGCAATTTTCACAATCTTAACGGGTTTTTTCATTGTTGTTTCCATGAATATCTTTTAGGCTTTCGCCGCCTTGCTCGATTCTAAGGGCAGATGTTTTGGGAGCCTGCGCGCTGGTGCTCCCACAATAGCCGGTGCGACCAGCACTCGATCATGTTCACGAGCCCCGGCTCGCTAAGGGAAGAGATGGAAATGCCTGTCACCGAGATTGAAGAGCTTGATCGTGCCGATGAGGCACTTGCTATCACCAAACGTTACGCAGCCTATGCGGGCGGCGCGGCGTTCATCCCCATTCCTGTCGTCGATCTAGCCGCTGTCGCCGCATTGCAACTTAAACTCGTAAAAGATCTCTCCGATCTTTACGATGTGAAGTTCAGCACCAATGCCGGCAAGGCGTCCATCACCGCGCTGCTGTCCACGATCGTTCCGGTCGGCGCAGGCGTGACCGCCGCGAGCTTCCTGAAAGCCGTTCCGATCCTCGGCACCGCCCTTGGCGTCGTGACCGCACCGGTCTTTGCCGCAGCAGCGACTTATGCCGTAGGCCGCACCTTCACCATGCACTTCGAATCCGGCGGCACCATGCTGACTTTCGACGCCGAAAAGATGCGTGAGTTCTTCAAGAGTGAATACGATACGGCGACCAAGTCCCGCTCGTCCTCGAGTTCTTCGTCTTCCGCGAAAGCATCCTGACGCGGGATACGCGAATGCTTCGCGTACCGGAAGTCCTTGCTTGATATTCAGGCCCGGCTGCGTGCCCCGCAACCGGGCCTTTTCTGTTTTACCTCTTCCCGGCTGTCAAAAAAGACGAGAACGAAGAGAATTCCTTTACACATCCGTCTTATTACATTTGCAGAAGCGTTTTGACTTTGCATTGAAACAAAACCGGCGTGACCGGGAGCAATCTCGCAGGTCGTAGGTTAGTGGTGAGGAAATGGCCGTCTGCTTCTGAGAGGAAGTAATTCACAAGATCACTTTCCCAAAAAACCTGCCGACTCGATAGCCGTTCACGCGGAATGCTTACGAGCGAGACCACAAGTCCTTCAGGGAAAGCGGGTCTGGCATTCAGGCAAACGAGGGTGGAGCAGACATGTTCGGATCGGAAGGCAACAAGACCGGCTTGGGAGGTTTCTGGGCCGCCGCCGCACTCGGCGCCGGGTTGATCGCATCAGACGCGGTGTCCGCCCAGACTGCCCCGCCGCCGATGGATGTCGGGGTCGTGACCCTGGCAAAAGAGGAGGTCCCCCGCATCCTCGGCCTGCCCGGCCGGGCCGTCGCGTTCCAGCAGGTCAGCGTCCGCCCGCGCGTTACCGGGGTCGTAGAGAAAATTCTCTATAATCCCATGACCGAACTCAAGGTGGGCGATCCCCTTTTCCAGCTGGACGACGGCAATTACGCGGCGGCGGTTGCCGAGGCGGAGGCGAAGGTCGCGACCGCCAAGGTGACCAGCGAGGTCTCCAAATCCTCCTACCAGCGCAAGAAGGAACTCGAGGGAACCGGCGCGTCGCAGGCCGAGGTCGAAAAAGCCAAGGCCACGATGGATTCCGACGCGGCCAGCCTGAAATCCGCTCAGGCTGCGCTCGATTTCGCCAAGACGCAGCTTTCCTGGACAACGATCAAGAGCCCGATCGCAGGCAGGGCGGACATCGCGCACGTCTCGACCGGCGATCTCGTGAGCGCGGGGCAGTCCGACGCCATGACCGTCGTCACGACGCTCGATCCCATCGAGGTCACGATGCAGGAATCGAGCACCAACCTGCTGAAGCTGCGCAAGGAAGTCGAAGCCGGTACGCTGAAGATCACCGAGAAACTGAAGGCGAATCTCGTTCTGGAGGACGGTCAGACCTTCGCGAGCGAGGGAAGCTTCGTGGCGGCCGGAAACACGGTGTCGAGCACCACGGGTGCGACCACGCTCCGGTTCAGGTTCGACAATCCGGACAACAAGATACTGCCGGGCATGTTCATTCGCGGCGACATTCATCTCGGCACCGTTGAAGCGTTCCTTGTGCCCCAGCGGGCGGCAGTCCGCGGCAACACCGGGCAACTCACCGCTTTCATCGTCGACAAGGACGGGACGGCAAAGCAGGTCCAGTTCAGCGACAACGGCAGCTACCGGAACAGCTGGATCGTGAAAGAGGGATTCGAGCCGGGCGACAAGGTGATTGTCGACGGACTGATCGCGATGCGTCCCGGAACCAAGGTCAACCCGGTCCCTGCGACCATCAACGCGGACGGGCTGGTTCAGGACGACACTTCGAAAGACAAGACGGAGAATTAGTCCGATGGCCTCGTTTTTTCTCCGCCGCCCGGTCTTTGCCTGGGTGATTGCGATCGTAACCATGATTTGCGGCGTGTTCGGTCTGAATTCCCTGCCGATTTCCCAATATCCCGAAATCGCGCCGACCACCGTGCAGATCTCGGCAACCTACCCCGGCGCTTCGGCCGAGATCGTCGACAACGCGGTCACCTCCGTGATCGAAAACGGCATGACCGGCCTGTCCGGCCTGATTTACATGACATCCAGCAGCGCGGAAGGCGCGGCAAGCATCTCGCTGACATTCGACGACACCGTCGCGCCCGAAATGGCTCAGGTGCAGGTGCAGAACAAGCTGCAGCTGGTTCAGGCTGGATTGCCGAGCGTCGTGACCACCGCCGGCGTCGTGGTCACCCTGTCGAATTCCTCGATCCTGATGGTCGGTTCGCTGGTGTCCGAAGACGGCACCTACGATTCGGTCCAGCTTGGAAATATCCTCACATCCACGATCCAGAGCCCGCTTCAGCGGGTTGAAGGTGTCGGGTCCATTTCGAGCTTCGGCACGCAATTCGCGATGCGGATCTGGCTCGACCCGTCCCGTCTCTACCAATATCAGATCAGCCCGTCGGACGTGACCCTTGCGGTGTCCGAGCAGAACACCAACGTCACCGTCGGATCGCTCGGCAACCAGCCGGTCGTCAAGGGCCAGCAGATCACCATGTCGCTCACCGCCCAGTCCCAGCTTTCGACGGTTTCGGATTTCGAGCGTATCCTTCTGAAGACGAACAAGGACGGTTCGGCCGTCTACCTCGCCGATGTCGCCAGGGTGGAACTGGCCGCCGAGGACTACGGCACCTCCAGCCGCTACAACGGCAAACCGGCCGCCGGTTTCGGGATCAACCTTGCGGATGGCGCCAACGCCGTGGAGACCGCCAAACGCGTCCGCGCGGAAATCGACACCCTGTCCGCCGCCCTCCCGGAAGGCGTTACGGTCGATTATCCGTTCGACGTGTCGCCCTTCGTGCAGGAATCGATCAACGAGGTTTACCGGACGCTCGGTGAAGCCATCGTACTGGTCTCGCTGGTGACCCTGATCTTCCTGCAGAGCTGGCGGGCAACGCTCATCCCGACCATCACCGTTCCGATCGTGCTGCTCGGAACCTTCGGCGTGCTTGCCCTGTTCGACATGTCGATCAACACACTGACCATGTTCGCCATGGTTCTGGCCATCGGCCTCCTGGTGGACGATGCGATCGTCGTGGTCGAAAACGTCGAACGCCTGATGGAGGAGGAAGGACTCAGTCCCTTCGAAGCCACCGAGAAAAGCATGAGGGAGATCTCCGGCGCGCTGGTCGGCATCGTCCTCGTGCTGTCTGCAGTGTTCCTGCCCATGGCCTTCATGGGCGGATCGACCGGCGTGATCTACCGCCAGTTTTCGGTCACCATCATCACGGCGATGGTGCTGTCGCTTTTCGTCGCGCTCATTCTCACGCCGACGATGTGCGCCCAACTCCTGAAGCCCACTCACGGCAAACGCCGCGCCGCGCCGATCCGCCTGTTCAATGCGGGCTTCGAACGGCTGACCGGCGGATATGGCCACACAGTCGCCCGGCTGGCGCTGCGGCCGTTCCGCATGCTCATCGTGATCGCGGCTATAGGTTACGGATCGTACTGGATTTTCGAGCGTCTGCCGTCGTCCTTCGTTCCGACCGAGGACCAGGGCGTTCTGATGGCCATGGTGCAGACGCCCCAGGGCGCCACCACCGCGCAGACCCTGCAGGCCGTGGAGGCGGTCGAGGACTATCTCCTCAACAAGCAGTCGGCAGCCGTCGACGCTGTCTTCTCCGCGCTCGGCTACAGCTTCGGCGGAGTGGCCCAGAACAAGGCGCTGCTGTTCATCAAGCTCAAGGAATATTCGCAGCGCGAAGGGCTGGATGCCGGCATGATCGCCGCCCAGGCGAACATGAATTTCTTCAACAACCGCATGGGCCAGATCTATTTCCTGCAGCCGCCGGCGATCCAGGGACTCGGCTCGACATCCGGGTTTTCCATGTATCTGACGGATCAGGCGGGCAGCGGGATCGAAGCCCTCAACGAAGCGGCAAACAAGCTGGTTCTGGCCGCCCAGTCCGACAACAGGGTGATGGGCGTGCGCAGCAGCGACAACGTCAAGCAGACCACGCTGCGGCTGAAAATCGACCAGCAGAAGGCCGAGGCCTTCGAGCTCACGCTTGCGGATATCAACGCCATGCTGTCGACGATTTTCGCCGGCGCCTATGTGAACGAGTTCAACCTCGGCAGCGACCAGCGCAAGGTGATCGTCCAGGGCGATGCCCCGTTCCGGATGCAGCCCTCCGATATCGACAGCTGGTCGGCGCGCAACGCCAACAATGAGATGGTACCCTTCTCCAGCTTCGTGGATAAGGAGTGGGCCGAGGTCTATCCGGGCCTGGAACGCTACGGCGACACCCTTGCCCTGCAGATCTCCGGTGCCGCGCCTCCGGGAATGAGTTCGGGTGCTGCGATGGCCGCGATGGAGGAAATGGTCGCCAAACTACCCGGCGGCTACGGGGTCGCCTGGACCGGTCTCTCCTATCAGGAACGGCTGTCCGGCAACCAGCAAACCATTCTTTTCACGCTGTCCGCGCTGATCGTGTTCCTGTGCCTTGCGGCGCTCTACGAAAGCTGGACGGTGCCGTTCTCCGTCATGCTGTGCGTGCCCGTGGGCGTTCTCGGCGCCGTGCTGACGACATGGTATTTCGGCCATTCGAACGACGTCTACTTCAAGGTCGGCCTGCTGACGATCATCGGTCTTTCCGCGCGAAACGCCATCCTGATCGTCGAATTCGCCCAGACCCTGCGCGCTTCCGGAATGGAGCTGATCGAGGCCACGGTTAAAGCGGCGCGCCAGCGCCTGCGGCCGATCGTCATGACCTCTTTCGCCTTCGGCTTCGGCATCACCCCGCTGGTGCTCGCCAACGGTGCGGGCGCCGAGGCGCAGAAGTCGATCGGGACCGGCATGCTCGGCGGGATCATCTTCTCCGCCCTCCTGGGCATCGTGCTGGTGCCGATCTTCTACGTCGCCGTGATGAAGGCGGCCGGTTTCTTCCGCAGACGCAAGGAAGTACCTGCATAAGGCACTGCGTCACCGCGCAAACACCAGCGGGATTTCCAGAAGCAGACAGAGGCCGCCGCTTTTCGCGGCCTCTGTCTGCTCACAAAGGCAACTTCCTTGCCTTCGTCATCCCGGCCAAGCGAAGCGCGAGCCAGGAAGACGGGACATGCGGCTTGGCGCTCCCCCGACAGTGTCACCCCGGGCGAACATAGTGAGACCCGGGGTGACATCGGGATGCGGAGTCCGCTCCTCGAAAAACAGAGTTGATGACGATCTGCAGGCTTGTCAACAAACTGAAGCCGCGGTTTCCCGGCGCTTTTTTCTTGAACCTCGCAACAGGCCAAGGCGTCCACTTCCGTCAAGACTCCTGTTCTTTTTCGGCTACAGCCAGGGTCGGAACGCCGCATTGCGTTTTAATTTATCAAATAATAAATAACGAGCCAAAGACATGCAATACGCAGAAAGGGGAGGACGATGAACCTGACGGGAACCTACGAGGTCGCGGCGCCGAAAACCCGGGTCTGGGAGGCGCTGACCCGGGCGGACAGCCTGGCGCGCATCCTGCCCGGCTGTGAGAGCCTGGAGGAAACCGGCGACAACCGCTTTGCCGCGACCGTCAAGGTCCGGATCGGACCGGTGAGCGCCCGCTTCAAGGGCAAGGTGCGGCTGGAGGATCTCGACCCCTGCAACGGGTTTCGGCTGGAGGGCTCTGGCGACGGCGGCGCGTCCGGTCATGCCAAGGGCAGCGCTGCTATCCGGCTTGAGGAGAACGGGGCCGGGACGAAAATCACCTATACGGCCGAGACCCAGATGGGCGGAAAGCTCGCCGCCCTCGGCGGGCGGCTCGTCGAAGCGGTCTCCATGCGCAACATCCGCCTGATGATGGAAGCGCTGGAACGGGAAGTGACCGGATCGCAAATTCCGGGGCCGGAAAACCTCGCGACACCATCCACCGCTGCACGAACTCTTTCAGGCCCGGTGTCCGCGACTTCGGTCGAGCTGCAGAAAACCCTCTCCGCGCTGCTGGTTCAGTCACGCCTCAACGGTGTTCTGCTGCTGCTGGTGCTATTGACGCTCGTTGGCATCTGGCTGGGCTGAGCCTGGTCAGGAGGAAGCCGGCCGGTCGAAGATTCGCGGCAGGGCTTTGGGAAAGCCGTCGAGGAACATGTTGATGGCATTGTCGACCGCCGCATCGATATCCTCCTCGACCGGAACCTCGTAGATCCATTTGCGGATGCCGCGATAGATGAACGTGCCGTGGAACGACCAGGCGATGTCCGTCTCCTGCGAACTGATCGGGACCTCATCGGCCGATGGCAGGCCGGCCTCGTGCCGCATCTCCAGACACAGCGGCTCGATCAGCTTCTCGCGTACCTGGTCGAGATAGCGCCGGTTCAGACTTTCGCCCTTCATGCCCGCCAGGATCAGAATGCGCACCCATTCGCGGTTGTCGATGACGCGCGCATATTCGCGGTAGACCCGGGTGAGCCTTGTGCGCAGCGGCGTCTCCCGGTCCGTCAGGATCGACTGCCAGTGGTCTTTCCAGCGGCCGACGAACACGTCCTGATAAACCCGCTCGATCAGCGCATCCTTGCTGGCGAAATAGCGGTAGAGCAGCGGCTGGGTGATGCCGATGCGCTTGGCGAGTTCGCGGGTCTGGCCGCCGAAACCGTGATCTGCAAAGAAGGCGATCGCCTCCGTGACGATCTGCCTTTCGCGCAATTCCGGCGATAACCGCTTCTTCTCGTTCACTCGCAAAACCTTTTCTGACACCGCCGCCTAACTAGCCGCTGGCGGGGCCCGTATCAAGCACGACAAATTGCGTGTTGACTTTGGGCTTGCCTGCTGCTCTTATTTATCAAACGATAAACAAGCATGCGGCAAAGGGCCACCCCGAAAGCCGCGCTGGGAGGAAGAGATGAAGGCGGCACCGTTCGATTATGTGCGCGTGTCCTGCATCGAGGAGATGCAGGAGATCTTCGCCGCCTATGGCGACGATGCGCAGGTGATCGCAGGCGGCCAGAGCCTCGTTCCCGCCATGGCGATGCGCATGGCTCGGCCCAAGGTCCTCCTCGATATCGCCGGCCTGCCCGGCCTCGGCGACATCCGCGAGACCGGAGACGGTTTACAGATCGGCGCCATGGCCCGCTACGTCGACATGCGCGAATCCAGCCTGGTCGCCCGTCACGCCCCGCTCATCCGTAACGCAATCCCGCTGATCGCCCATGAAGCCATTCGCTCGCGCGGCACGATCGGCGGCAACCTCGCCCATGCCGATCCTGCCTCCGAACTGCCCGCCGTCGTCCAGGCACTCGGCGCCTCTATCGATCTGCAGGGGCCGAACGGTGCGCGCAGCATTCCGGCAACCGCGTTCTTCCTGGGAACCTACGCCGTGGACATGGAGCCCGGCGAGATCATCATCTCGGTCACCGTGCCTTCCGCGCCGGACGGGCGGCGGTCCGGTATCAGGGAATTTGCCCGCCGCTCCGGCGATTACGCCACCGCAGGCGGCGCCTTCGTGCTCGACATCGAGGCCGGCCGGATCGCCGATGCGCGCCTGGCCTATTTCGGGGTCGCCGACCGGGCCCTGCTGGCGAAAGAAGCTTCGGCCACTCTTCGCGGCCAGCCGCTCGCATCGCTCGACCTGGAGCCGGTGCTGGAAGCTCTGACAGCGGATATCGAACCCACGGCCGATCTCCATACCGGAGCTGCCGCCAAGCGCCATCTCATCGGTGTTCTGACGAAGCGCCTGATCGCGGATCTGGCCTCCGGGAAGGATCCGGCCCATGGATAGCCTCTTTCCGATCACGCTGACGCTCAACGGCAAGACGGTCACCCACGAGGCGCCCCAGCGCATGACGCTCGCAGACTTCCTGCGCCAGGCCGTCGGCCTGACGGCCACTCATATCGGCTGCGAGCACGGTGTGTGCGGCGCCTGCACGGTCTATCTCGACGGCCGCATCGTGCGCGCCTGCCTGATGTTCGCGATCCAGGCAGAGGGCCGCGACGTGCGCACCCTCGAAGGCCTTGCCGATGACGGGCGGATGCAGGCGCTGCAGAAGCATTTCCACGAGCGCAACGCCCTGCAATGCGGCTTCTGCACCAGCGGCATGCTCATCACCGCCCATCAGTATCTGGGATCGGACGAGATCCCCAGCCGCGACGGCGCGCGCGAATATCTGTCGGGCAACTACTGCCGCTGCACCGGCTACCAGGCGATCGTCGAGGCCACGCTTGCCGCTGCGGAGGAGCTCTCCGCCGCCGAAGAGCTCCCCGACGCTGAAAAACAGGAGGCGACGCGTGCTGAAGCGTAACGACGCCCGCTCCGACAGCAGCAACTTCGTCGGCAAGGCCGTGCCACGCGACAGCGCGCGCCGTCTGTCGCAGGGACGCGGCAGCTACGTCGACGACATCGCCTTCCGCAACCTCGCGCATGTCGCCTTCGTGCGCAGCCCGCACGCCCATGCTCGGATCGTCTCGATCGACACGCAGGCCGCCCGTTCCCTCCCCGGCGTGACCGACGTCCTCACCGGCGAGGACATCAAGGCGTTTTGCCGGCCGTGGGTCGGCGTGCTCAATCATTTTCCGGGCCTGAAATCCGCCGAACAGTTTCCGCTCGCCGTCGGTGCCGCCCGCTGGCACGGCGAGCCGGTCGTGGCGGTCCTTGCCGACAGCCGCGCCCTCGCCGAAGACGGCGCGGACCTTGTCGAAGTCGAATGGGAAGCCCTGCCCGCCATCGTCGATCCAGAAACCGCCCTCAACACGGAAACGCAGGCGATCCATCCCGAGCTCGGCGGCAACCTGGCCTTCAGCCTGGAACTCGAAAAAGGCGAAGTCGACCAGGCTTTTGCGAACGCCGCCCATGTCGCCGAAGGCACCTTCCATTTCGGCCGCCACACCGGCCTCACCCTGGAGCCCCGCTCCATCGTCGCCGATTTCGATCCTGCGCTGCGCCAGCTCACGGTACATCACTCCACCCAAACCCCCTTCCAGATGCAGGATATCTTCGCCCGCCATTTCGGCCTGGACGAAGGCAATGTGCGGGTGATCGCACCGGATGTCGGCGGGTCCTTCGGGCTGAAGCTGCATATCTACGGCGAGGAAATGGCCGCCTGCGCGCTCGCGGTCAAACACGGCCGGCCCGTCAAGTTCGTGGCCGACCGGCTGGAAGCCTTCCAGACCGACATCCACGCCCGCGACCACCGGGTCAGGGCGCGCATGGCGGTCTCCGGTGCGGGCGAAATCCTCGCCATGGAGGTCGACGACCTGACCGGCATCGGCCCTTTCTCCGTCTATCCGCGCACCAGCGCCGTGGAAGGCAACCAGGCGGTCCGCCTGATGGGCGGCCCCTACAGGATGGCAAGCTATCGCGGCCGTCTGAACGTCGTCTTCCAGAACAAGACGCCCATGTGCCAGTACCGCGCCGTCGGCCACCCGATCGCCTGCGCTGTGACGGAAGGGCTCGTCGACCAGGCGGCCCGCGCGCTCGGCATCGACCCGCTCGACATGCGCCAGCGCAATGTCGTCACCCAGGACATGTATCCGCACACCTCGCCGACCGGCTACATTTTCGAGCGCCTGTCCCACGAGGAATGCCACGCAAGACTGGCCGCGATGATGGATTACGGCCGCCTGCGCAAGGAGCAGGCGGAAGCGCGCGAGCGCGGCATCCACCGCGGCATCGGCTTTGCCACTTTCATCGAGATCACCAATCCCGGCCCCGCCTTCTACGGCGTCGGCGGAGCGCGCATCTCCGCGCAGGACGGCTGCGTGATGAAGATGGAGCCTTCCGGCGACATCCGCGTCATGGTCAGTGTGACCGAGCAGGGCCAGGGCACCGAAACCATCATGGCGCAGATCGCGGCGACCCATCTCGGCGTGCCTCTGGAGCGCGTCCGGGTCTATACCGGCGACACCCAGACCTCGCCTTACGGCGGCGCCACCTGGGCCTCCCGCGGCGCTGGCGTCGGCGGCGTTGCGGTCATGAAGACGGCACAGGCGCTCAAGGACAACCTGCTGACCGTCGCCGCCACGATCCTCCAGACCGAAGCCGGCACCCTCGATATCCGCGATGGGACAGTAGTCATGCGCGCCGATGGCGAGGAGCGCATGCCGCTCTCCGAACTCGGCCGCATCGCCTATTTCCGGCCCGACACGCTGCCTGCGGATTTTCATGCCGAAATGACGGCCGCGCGCCACCACGTGCCGCAGGGCTATCCCTTCGCCTTCACCAATGGTGTGCAGGCCTCCCATCTGGAAGTGGATGTCGAGACCGGTGCCGTAAAGCTGCTCGATCATTGGGTGGTCGAGGATTGCGGCCGCATCATCAACCCGCTTCTGGTCGACGAGCAGATCCGCGGCGGTGTGGTGCAGGGTCTCGGCGGGGCGCTGTTCGAGGAATGCCTCTACAGCCCCGAGGGGCAGCTCCTGTGCGGCACCATGGCCGACTACCTGACACCGATGGCAGCCGAAATGCCCGACATCCATGTCGGCCACGTCGAGACCCCCACCGAAACCTCGCCGCTCGGCGCCAAAGGGGTCGGCGAAGCGGGCACGGCCGCCGCACCCGCCGCCGTCATGAACGCCATCAACGACGCGCTGTCGCCCTTCGGCGCGAGCGTATCGCACATGCCATTCACGCCGGAGCGCATCCTGCAGGCGCTCGGCAGGATCTGAGGAATGTCCCGGCAGCACCCGGGAAGAGAAGACGAGAATTTAGAGGAGGAGTTTGAAATGAGAGGAATGAAAGCAGCCCTTGCCGCGACAGCCCTGGCATCGCTCTGGGCGGGCCCGGCATTCGCGACCGAGACGATCAACCTGACCATCGCGTCGAGCCATCCGACCACGATCCACTGGGTGGGCGTGATGGACCGGGTGTTCAAGCCGGAGGTCAACAGGTTCCTGGAGGAGCGCGGATCGGATTACCGCGTCGAGTGGACGGAGGCCTATGGCGGCTCGCTCTACAAGTACCGCGAGACCCTGAGCGCAGTGGCGGAAAACCTGACTGATATCGGCTGGATCGGAACGCTTTGGGAAAGTTCCTCCCTGCCGCTCCAGAACGTCACCTATTTCGCGCCCTTCGCCACGGACAATCTGGGGATCGTGCTCGAGGTGGTCGACAGCATCCAGGAGGAATTCCCGGAGATTTCCAAGACCTGGGAAGAAAACAACGTCGTCTTCCTCGGCGGCGCCGGAACGGACAGTTATCACCTTCTGACCAACTTCCCGGTCAATTCGGTGGAAGACCTCAACGGCCACAAGATTTCCGCCCCCGGCGTTTCAGCCACCTGGCTTGAAGGCACCGGCGCGATCCCGGTCGATGGCGGCCTGACCACCTATTACACCGATATCCAGACCGGCGTCTCCGAGGGTACGCTGTCCTTCGCAACCGGCATCCTGCCGACCAAGGTGCACGAGGTCGCGCCCTACATCACCAAGGTGAATATCGGCGCGATGTATCTGGGCGCCATCGGCATGAACAAGGACCGCTTCGACAGCCTGCCGAACGAGGTGCAGGTGGCGATCCGAGTCGCCGGAGAGCTTTACCGCGATGCGCTTGCCAAGGAGATCGCCGAAGGCAGCGACGCGGCCATGGCGCAGATGGAAAAAGAAGGCGCCAAGATCAGCACCCTCCCGGAAGCCGAGCGCAAGAAATGGGTCGACGGTCTGCCGGACATCGCGGCCAAATGGGTCGAAACCAACGAGGCCGCCGGTCTTCCGGCACGGCTGGTCATGAAGGAATACATGGCGCGGCTCAAGGCTGCCGGCCAGGAACCGACGCGCGACTGGTCGGCCGGCCTGTAATCCCGGCCCGCCAGCCAACGATCTTTTGAACGTGCCGGGGCGGTCCGCCTTCGTCCGAACGCGGGCCGCCCCGGCGCAGCACATCATCTTCCGTACGGCGCTACCCACGCCGTGCGGAAAGTCATTCCGGGGGAGGATATGGCGAGCGAGTTCACATATACCGGCAAGCCGGCGACCGGCGGTCTCTGGCTCAAGAGCCTGGGCTTCGCGCTCAGCGTCCTGTCCTGGCTCGGGGGGATCTGGCTCATCGCGCTGATGCTGCTGATCTGCTGCGACGTCATCGGCCGATCCTTCTTCAACGCACCGATCACCGGTGTCGCCGAAATCGCCGCCTTTTCCGTGATCGGCATCGTCAGCATGCAGCTGCCCGAAACCATTCTGCACAACCGGCTGACGCGCACCGACCTGATCATCACGCCGCTCCGGCATCGCTTTCCGGTCGCCGGCAACCTGCTCGAGGCATTGTTCGCCCTCGCAGGCCTTGCCGTATTCACCGTAACGCTGATCGGCAGCGTCGAGTACCTGCAGAAAAGCCTCGCCAGCAATGAATTCTACGGCGTGCAGGGCGTCTTCACCTTCCCGACCTGGCCGGTCCGGCTGATGCTCGTCATCGGCATTGCCGCCTCGGCAATTGCCTTCCTGGTGCAGATGGGCTTCCGCCTCGCCCGGGCCATCCACCCGGAAACCATCGACGACGATGGGGACGATCTGTCCGCACACCAAACGGAAGGGGACCTGTTATGAGCGCGCTCGAAATCGGCCTGGTCCTGATCGGCCTGCTTCTGCCCCTCATCCTGCTCGGCCTGCATATCGGCGTCGCGCTGATGCTCCTGTCCTTCGTCGGGGTCTGGCTGATGCGCGGCAATTTCGACCTGGCGACGCGCCTGGTCTCGCTGACCTATTACGGCGGCATCTCCGACTACATCTTCGCCACCATTCCGATGTTCGTGATGATGGGGCTCTTGATCAGCATCTCCAATGTCGGCAAGGACACGTTCGACGTGGCCGAATGGGGCCTGCGCAAGGTCAAGGGCGGCCTTGGCGTCGCCACGGTCCTCTCCAACACGGTCTTCGCAGCGGTGACCGGCATTTCGATCGCCTCGGCCGCGGTCTTCACACGCGTCGCCGTGCCGGAAATGGTCCGCCACGGCTACCAGCCGAAATTCGCCGTCGGCGCGGTCGCCGGCAGTTCCATCCTCGGCATGCTCATTCCGCCAAGCCTGCTGCTCATCGTCTACGGCGTGCTGGCGGAGGAATCCATCGGCCGCATGTTTCTGGCGGGCGTCGTTCCGGGGCTCGTCATGGCGCTCGGCTTCACGGCGATGATCCTGATCGTCGCCCGGCTCATGCCGGGTGCGGTGAACGTCCCCGGCCACCAGCTCCGCGTCGACCACACCGAGACCCTGTCCTCGGCGGCCTTCAAGCTCCTGCCGATCGCAGCCCTTGTCGTGCTGGTCCTGGGAGGCCTCTACAGCGGCTATTTCACCCCGACCGAGGCCGGTGCCGTGGGGGCCGCCGGCGCGCTCGTTGTCACGCTTCTGAGGCGCAGGCTCAACGGCACCAACGCCCGCCGTATCGTCCGCGAGACCGGCTATATCTCCGTCGGCATCCTGTTCCTGCTGATCGCCGCCGGCATGTATTCGCGCATGCTGACCATGGCGGGCATTCCGATGGAAGTCGGCCGCCTGATTGGCGAACTCGGCCTCGGCACCTACGGGTTCCTGGCGGTCTACGTGCTCCTGGTGCTGCTGCTCGGCATGATCCTCGACAGCACCTCGATCCTCTTGATCGTCGTGCCGATCGCCGCTCCCATCGCCAAGTCGCTCGGCCTCGACCTGATCCATTTCGGCATCATCACGGTGATCGCCGTCGAGATCGGCCTCCTCACCCCGCCCTTCGGCATCTCCGCCTTCACGGTCAAGTCGTCGCTCGACGACGAAAGCATCAAGGTCGAGACCATCTTCCTCGGCGCCCTGCCCTACGTCGCCATCATGCTCGCCGTCCTGACGCTGATCGCGCTGGTCCCGGCAACGACGACGTGGCTGGCGCGCGGGCTGATCTGATGGCCCTCCCGAACGCTGCGGCCGGCTCCGGTGGCAGCTTTCCACAGGAACCGGCGAGGCTGGAGGTTCAGGTCCGGAAATGACGTGCACGCCGCTGCCGCGGCTAACCTCAAACGGTCCCGACGGCAATCCGGGACACGACGGTCTTGCGCGGCGAGCTGCCCGGCACCTCGCACTCGACTAGCGTCTAAATTGCAGATCTCCATGGTTTCGCCTCGACAAGGCCACGTGTAGACTGAGGCCGGGTTCATCTCTGGCTTCGGAGAATGCAATTGTCCTCACAATCGAAAGACACAGACGGTGACGATCCGTCCGATCCGGCAGGCCGTAGCTTCGCGCTGAGCCGGCGGGAGATCTTGCAGGCCGGAACCGGCGCCGCGGCACTCGGCACCCTGTCCACGGCGGCCAGCGCGCAAATCAGCCCGGCTCCGGACGCGGCACCCATCGGCGGGGTGCATGGCGCAAGCCGGACCACGCCGCTCGACCGGCCGTACAACATGGTGCTGTTCATTTCCGACGAGGAGGCCTACCGGCTGCGCCCGGCCGAGGGCTACGCGACCCCGGCACGGGAGGAATTGCAGCGCCGCGGCACGACCTTTCACAACCACTATATCGGCGCGGCGATGTGCACGCCGTCGCGCGGCGTGATGTTCTCGGGCCAGCCGCCGCAGATAAACGGAGTTTACGATCAGATGGAGCTCGGTTACGTGCCGAGCCTCAGCACGGAGAAACCGAGCATCGGCACGGTCTTCAGGAAGCTCGGCTACGAAACCGCCTATTTCGGCAAGTTCGAGCTTCGCAAGGACATCATCACGCCCGAACCCGACATCAACTACACGGAGGCGCTGCGCGAATACGGCTTCGAGACCTTTGCACCCGACGGAGACAAGGTGGGAGGGCCGGATCAGGCCTATGACACGGACACCTACACCGGCGGTGCGGCAATCCGCTGGCTCCGGACGAACGCCAGGGCGCTGAATGCCGAGGGCAAGCCGTGGCTTCTCGTGGTCAGCTTCGTGTCGCCGCACGACATCATGTATGCCGACGCCAACCAGCCAGGCAAGCCCGAGCAGGTGTCCCAGGTCGGCATGAAGCTCACGCCGCCGCCCGACAACACCCATTTTGCCAGAAAATGGAAATTTCCGCCGTCGCCCAGCCACTTCCAGCCGATGGATGCGCCGGGCCGTCCCCGCGCTCATCTCTCCTACATGATCGGCTGGTCCGCCTTTCTCGGCGAGATCCCGGTGGATGCCACGGAGATGTGGACCACCTACTACAACTACTATCTCAATCTCATTCGCGACAACGACCGCAATCTTCAGGCCGTTCTGGACACGCTGACGGCGCTGGACCTCTGGGATTCGACCGTCGTGATGCGCACCGCCGATCACGGCGAACTCGGCGGCTCGCACGGCGGATTGCGGGGCAAGGGCCCGCTGCCTTACGAACAGGAGTGCCATGTGCCGGCCGTCATCGTGCATCCCGAACACGCCGGCGGGCGCGAATGCGAAGCGCTGACCAGCCATATCGACCTGCTCCCGACACTTGTCGGCCTGACCAACGCCGATGCGAAACAACGTGAGGCTGCGGTCGAAGGGCTTCCGGGACGGGATTTCTCATCGCTTCTGCAGGCTCCGGACGACGCTGAAACGGACGCCATCCGCGAGGCGGTGCTGTTCAATTATGTCGGCCTGCAGACGGTCGACACGCTTTACATGATAAGGGTGTGCCGGGATATCGCGGAAGGCCGCTTCGCCCCGCCTTTCGAGGAGGTGCAGCCAGACATGACCAGACGCGGCTTTATCAGCTTCGTGTATGACGGCCGTTACAAGTTCGCGCGCTACTACGCTCCCGACAAGTTCAACACGCCCGAAACCTTCGAGGACCTTCTCGCCAATAACGAGATCGAACTGTTCGATTTGAAAACCGACCCCGACGAGATGGACAACCTGGGCGCCGACCCGCACGCCCACAAGGACCTCATCATGCGCATGAACGCCCTTCTCAACCGCATGATCGCCCGCGAAGTCGGATCCAACGACGGCAGCTTCCTGCCCCAGGCCCTGCGGAAGGCATGAACCACGCAGCCGACGCCGCGGATATCGCTCTGCCGAAAAAACAAAAGCCGCGGAGAACCGCGGCTTTTGTTTATTTAGAATTTGGAGCGGGCGATGGGATTCGAACCCACGACCCCAACCTTGGCAAGGTTGTGCTCTACCCCTGAGCTACACCCGCATAGTGACCGCACCGCCGGACGTTGCCGCCTCAGCGTCGGTGGCGCTGTATATGGACCAAGCCGAGACGGAATGCAACACCGAATTTGCAGAAAAATTTTTAGCTGTCTTTTTGTGGATTTCCCCGGAAAACCGGCCCGAAAAACCGCGGAATTCAGCGGCTTTCCGTCGAAGTTTGCCCTTGTGGTTGCCCGCCAAATCGCGCTAGACCGACGTGTTTTCAGATGAAATCGCCTGAAAACGGAAAAACTGACCGCACCAGGCACGCCGGACGGCGCGCCAGTTTCAAAACCCAGGATAAACCATGCCGGCAACCCGCGACGACCTGATGGCCTTTTTCAAGGAACTCGATATCGACGTCACCACGGTCGACCACCAGCCCGTTTTCACCGTGGCCGAGTCCGGCGACCTCTATGACCGGATCCCCGGCGGGCACTGCAAGAACCTGTTCGTCAAGGACAAGAAGGGCCGGCTGTTCCTGATCGTCACGCTGCAGGAAGCGGAAATCGACCTGAAGCGGGTGCATCAGATCATCGGCGCCCAGGGACGGGTCTCCTTCGGCAATGCGGACCAGCTCATGGACGTGCTGGGTGTGGAACCCGGGTCGGTGACGCCCTTCGGACTGATCAACGACCGGGAAACCCACAGAGTCACCCCGGTGTTTGACGCCGCAATGATGCAGCACAATGTATTGAACTATCATCCGCTCAAGAATGACGCGACGACGTCGATCGCCGTGAACGATCTGATGAAATTCGCCGGGGCTTGCGGTCATTCCGCCCGGATTCTCGCGGTCAGCGAGCAGGCCAAGGCGGCAGGTCTCTGATACTCTGATCAGGGCATTTGTAATTCGGGCGCTGTGGCTCCATGTTATGGGCCAAATCGACCCTTTGACGGACATCACCACGGTCAGGTTGCGGCAGGCACCGGCCGGAAAGCACGAGGCGGCACATGAGCAACGGCAACTACAGCATAGGCGGCCAGGTTGGCGGCGGGTTCGGCGCCAGCATGGGCGGCGGCTATGGCGGCCAGGGAGACGGTTTCGGCGGCAATGGCGGCGGCAACGGCCCCGCGGGCGGCGGTGACCTGATTTTCGACGTCACCACGGAAACCTTCATGACCGACGTCATGGAAGCCTCCCGCCAGCAACCCGTGCTCGTGGATTTCTGGGCGCCCTGGTGCGGCCCCTGCAAGCAGCTCACACCGATCATCGAAGCGGTGGTCAAGGCCGCGGGCGGCAGGGTCAAGCTTGCCAAGATGAACATCGACGACCATCCGGAGGTCGCCGGCCAGTTGGGCATCCAGTCCATCCCCGCCGTGATCGCCTTCAAGGACGGCCAGCCCGTCGACGGCTTCATGGGCGCGCAGCAGGAAAGCCAGGTCAAGGCCTTCATCGAGAAGGTCGCGGGACCGGCCCCGGTCAGCCAGGCGGAGGCGCTCCTGGAAAAGGCGCTGGAATTCCTGGAGGCCAAGGACTACAGCCAGGCCGCCCATCTCTTCGGCGCCGTCATGCAGATGGAGCCGGACAACGTCAAGGCCGTCGCGGGTCTCGCCCAGTGCTATCTGGGCGCCGGCGAGCCGGAACGGGCGAAACAGGCGCTCGAGCTTGTGCCGGAGGAAATCCGCACGGACGAGACCTATATTGCCGCGAGAGCCGCGCTCGAGCTCGCCGAACAGGCGGCCTCCCTCGGCGACCTGGCCGAACTCCAGGCGAGGATCGACAAGGATCCGCTGGACCTTCAGGCCCGGTTCGACCTGGCCCTGGGGCTGAACGGCAAGGGCGACAGAAACGGCGCCGTCGACCAGCTCATCGAGATCGTTCGCCGCGACCGGGAGTGGAACGAGGACGGCGCCCGCAAGCAGCTCCTGCAGTTTTTCGAGGCCTGGGGGTTCAAGGATCCGGCCAGCGCCTACGGGCGGCGCAAGCTTTCCGCGGTGCTGTTTTCTTGACGACCGGCAGAATTGACACACATTAACCGTGAAGCTCCCTGCGTGGTCGAGACCGCGCAGGAACGGGGTCCTTGACAAAGACAAAAAGCAGGCGGGGATATGCAGGCGGGAAATGCCATTTACGAGACGATTGCGGATCTGCCGCCGGTCCTTCCCGTTTTCCCGTTGCCCGGGGCTCTGCTTCTTCCCAGAACCCAGCTTCCGCTGAACATTTTCGAGCAGCGCTATATCGACATGATCGACGCGGCACTTGCCGGCAACCGGCTGATCGGTATGGTTCAGCCCTCCCCCGACAGGCATTCCGAGGATCCGGACAACCCGGTTCTGGCAAGCGTCGGCTGCGTCGGCCGCCTGACCAGCTTTCAGGAAACCGGCGACGGCCGCTATCTGATCACGCTGCAGGGCGTCACCCGCTTCGCTCTCGGCAGGGAACTCGCCTCCTATACCAAGTTCCGCGAGGTGGAATGCGACTTCGCTCCCTTCGCCCATGACCTCAGATGCGGCCAGGGCGAGGAGGATGTCGACCGCAACGGCCTGTTGAAGACCCTGCGCGACTACCTGGACGCCAACAACCTGGAAGCCGACTGGCGCAGCGTGTCGGAGGCGGAAACAGAAGTCCTGGTGAACGCGCTTTGCATGATGTGCCCCTATGGCCCGCAGGAAAAGCAGGCTCTCCTGGAAGCCCGCGACCTGAAGACCCGCGCCGAAACGCTGATCGCCATCACCGAAATGGATCTCGCCAGATCCCAGAACGACGGCGGCTCGACGCTGCAGTGAGTCCGGCGCCACCGACAGAAAGACAGACCCTATGACAGGCCCCATGACCGACCCCGCAGAACGCCCCGTCGACCGGAAACTCCTGGAACTCCTCGTCTGTCCGGTGACCAAGTCGACGCTGGAATATGATGCGCAAGCGCAGGAGTTGATTTCCCGCTCGGCCAAGCTCGCCTATCCGATCCGCAACGGCATCCCGATCATGCTGCCGGACGAGGCCCGGAAACTGGAAGACTGACCGGGGGCGGGAGTTCTTGCTACGCCGCAGCTCTCTGCGCCGTCATTCCAGACAAGCGCAGCAAAGCTGCGCGCCGATCTGGAATCCAGAAATCAGCGCGAGCGAAGCGAGCACTTTTAATCTGAAAAAGCCGCGCCTGCGGCGCGAAATATGTCTGGCAACTGTGTTTGTTGTCTCATGGAGCATAAGGTTTTTGGTCTCTGATGACGGCGTTTGCG
>ENA-ORCZ01000069-ORCZ01000069.1-marine-metagenome-genome-assembly--contig:-NODE-69-length-146478-cov-9.744797_pt1 | contig 146478 bp, 128 predicted proteins | sample MGYA00237785_ERZ508519 | MGnify/ENA primary metagenome ERZ508519 (study PRJEB26189, sample SAMN06268790) | marine metagenome | isolation source: Bioluminescent Bay, La Paraguera, Puerto Rico | place...
TGCATTGAGAGCAAGGCCTAGAAGGCGTGGCTTGCCGAAAGACGGTGGTGAGCGCTCGGTCATTATGCCGAATGTTCTGGATCGTCAGGTCGCGGTAGACAGACCGAACCAGAAGTGGGTGGCCGATTTTACCTATTTATGGACGGCTGAGGGCTGGCTCTATGTGGCCTGCGGTCATCGACCTGTTCTCTCGCCGTGTGGTCGGTTGGGCGATGAACAACAGCATGACCTCCCAGCTCGTAACCGACGCGCTGATCATGGCCATCTGGCGCAGAGGCAAGCCGGATGCGCTGTTGCATCATTCGGACCAGGGTAGCCAATACACCAGCGAGCAGTTCCAACGCCTCATGGCCGACCACGGTATCACCTGCTCGATGAGCCGGTCTGGAAATGTCTGGGACAATGCTGCGATGGAAAGCTTCTTCTCATCCCTGAAAACAGAAAGGACGGCACGTAAGATTTACAGAACCCGAGATGACGCCAGGGCCGATGTGTTCGACTACATCGAGCGCTTCTACAATCCGAAGCGTCGGCATTCGACACTGGGTTATCTCAGCCCGATGGAATTTGAAAACAAGGTGGGATTAGCTTAACTCGGTGTCCGAAAAACCGGCAGCAGCTCTCCCCCAGTGAGTTGGTCCACCGTTATGTTAATGAAAACGGAGGATCAAAGATGGGAAACAAGCGACACAAACCGGAAGAGATTGTCACGAAGTTGCGGCAGGTTGAGGTTCTTATCGGCCAGGGAATGGCGCGGATCGATGCGATCCGACAGGTTCGCACGACCGAGCAGACCTACTACCGCTGGCGCAAGCAGTATGGCGGCACGGGAACCGACCAACTGAAGGAACTCAAACGGCTGCAGAAAGAGAACGAGCGACTGCGCAAAGCCGTCTCTGATCTCACGCTCGACAAGCTCATTTTATCGGAAGCTGCACGGGGAAACTTCTAAGCCCCGCTCGTCGCCGTGCCTGCATCAATCATGTTCGTTGTCAGATTAAGGTCTCCGAGCGTCGTGTTTGCCGCGTGTTGGGTCAACATCGCTTCACGCAACGGCGCCGACCGCGAGGTCGTGCCGATGAGGTGCTTCTGATCGCAGACATGGTCGAACTGGCTCGTCAATATGGGCGCTATGGCTACCGTCGGATTGCTGCCCTTCTGCGAGATGCAGGCTGGCAGGTGAATGACAAGCGTGTCGAGCGGCTGTGGCGTCGGGAGGGGCTGAAGGTGCCTGGAAAACAACCAAAGAAGGGGCGGCTCTGGCTGAATGATGGCTCATGTATCCGTCTCCGGCCGGAGTATCGCAATCACGTATGGAGTTACGACTTCGTCCACTGTCGCACCGATGATGGCAAGGTCTTCCGGACGCTGAACATCCTCGACGAGTTCAGTCGCGAGTGCCTGACGATCCGGGTTAAGCGAAAGCTGAACTCGACCGATGTCATCGACGCCTTGAGCGACCTGTTCATCCTGCATGGTGTGCCTGCGTTCATACGTTCCGACAATGGTCCGGAGTTCGTTGCTCATGCCGTGCGGGACTGGATCAAGGCCGTCGGGGCCAGGACGGCCTACATCGAGCTAGGCTCACCATGGGAGAATGGATACTGCGAAAGCTTCAAGGCCAGATTCCGCGATGAACTGCTCGACGGCGAAATCTTCTACCGGCTGCGTGAAGCGCAAATTTTGATCGAACAATGGAGGAAGCACTACAATACCAAGAGACCTCACAGTGCATTGGGCTACCGTCCGCCGGCTCCCGAAACAATCGTCCATATAGACCGAAGACAGGCTATGCACTAACAATCAGCATGGATCACTCAGGTGGGGCTGATCAGGGGGCGAGGATCTGGACCTCACCGGGTCCCCGCAAGCAGGGCTTTAGCCCGACGCAGAAGAGCAGAAATGTTCAAATCCAAACCCCGAAACCAAAAATAACAACCCTGTCAGGCCTCCTGGCAGGGTTTTTTGTGCTGATCTGCACCCCAACGCACGCTCAAACGACAGGCAGGCAGTTCCGACCGCGAAAGTTGCTCGCGCCGAATAACATTACGTGTTTTCTGAAAAATCCGGTATTCTGTCACATATTGAAGACAGCGGAGGTTTCCAGGGAATGGGTGCGGCTGCGTTCGGCGACGTTCTGGAGACGGTTCTGGCGCCGGAGATACCGCGGGCTCCGGCCTTTATCGTGACGATCTACGGCGATGCGGTGGAGCCACGCGGCGGAACTCTGTGGATGGGCGACCTGGTGGCCTGTTGCGCGGTTCAAGGCATCAGCGAAAGCCTGGTGCGCACCGCCGTGTCGCGGCTGGTTGCGGGCGGCAAGCTGCTTGGAGACCGGATCGGCCGTAAAAGCTACTACCGCCTGACCGACGAGGCGCAGGCGGAATTCCGGGATGCTGCTCGTATTCTCTATGATCCGCCGCCGCCAGCGCGCGGCTGGCTGATTGCCTTGCAGCCGGGAGGTGAGGCTCTGCCGCCGGGCTGGGCATCGATGGGCCAGGGAAGTGCCATGGCCCCGCACCGGGAAGACATCCGGCAGGTCGACGGTCCGGTCCTGGCCGCCGAAGCGGTCAGGAATCCAGGCGGATTGCGCGCCTATGCCGCCGAACGCTGGGACCTCCAGACGGTTGCCGGCAGATATAGGCAGTTTTTGGACCGGTTCGCAGCGTTGGGCGGTCTGCTTTCCAGAGAAGAAGGCAGGTTCGACATCGGCGGCGAGCTGGCGCTCGCGCTCCGCCTGCAGCTCGTCCATCACTACAGGCTGGCCGCCCTCAAGGATCCTCGCCTGCCGCGCGAGGCCTGGCCCGCGGATTGGCCGGCAGAGGCAGCCCGGCGGCTGTTCGTCAGGGCCTATCTCGCGCTGGCCGGAGCGGCGGACGAGCATATCGGCCATTCGTTTCGCGATTCCGATGGCCTTCTGCCGCCGGTAACCGAAGCGACCGTGCTACGCCTGAACCGCCTGGCGCGCGAAGCCGTGAGGTAAGGGATTGAAGAAAAACAAAAATTTCCTGCATCCTTAAAAGCATCACATTTTTGCGCAAAAAATGTTTTCAAGTGTGATGTATCGATGATATAACGCTGACCGATCGGTCGGTAAAAGTATTGGCCGGGAGGAGTTTCGGGAGGATTGGATGACGGACGCCTTTATCTGTGATGCCGTGCGCACGCCCATCGGACGTTATGGCGGTGCCCTGTCACAGGTGCGTGCGGACGATCTCGCCGCCGTCCCGATCGAGGCCCTGATGAAGCGCAACCCGGATGTGGATTGGGACGCCGTGAGCGACGTGATCCTCGGCTGCGCCAACCAGGCTGGCGAGGACAACCGCAATGTCGCGCGCATGGCCGTGCTCCTGTCCGGTCTGCCCGTTTCCGTGCCCGGCACCACCGTCAACCGTCTGTGCGGCTCCGGAATGGACGCGATCGGCCTTGCCGCCCGCACCATCAGGGCCGGCGATGCCGCCATGATGCTGGCTGGTGGCGTGGAAAGCATGAGCCGCGCGCCGTTCGTCGTCGGCAAGGCGACTTCGGCTTTCTCGCGCAACGCTGAAATGTACGACACCACGATCGGCTGGCGCTTCAAGAACCCCAAGCTGGAGCGCGCGTTCGGCACCCATTCGATGCCCGAAACCGCAGACAATGTCGCTGAGGACTACGGCATATCCCGGGAAGACCAGGATAGCTTCGCGGCCGAAAGCCAGCGCCGCTGGGACGCCGCGCAGAAGGCGGGGATCTTCAGGGACGAAATCGTTCCGGTCACCATTCCGCAGCGCAAGGGCGATCCCCTGGTCGTCGACACGGACGAGCATCCGCGTCCCGGCACGAGTGCCGAGGCCCTGGCCAAGCTGCGAGGCGTGAACGGCCCGGAGCTGACCGTGACCGCGGGCAACGCGTCCGGCGTCAATGACGGGGCGGCGGCAGCGATCGTCGCCAGTGAAGCGGCAGCGAAGGCAAATGGTCTGAAACCCATGGCGCGCGTCGTCGCGATGGCAGCGGCCGGCGTGCCGCCGCGGGTGATGGGCATCGGCCCGGTGCCCGCGACCCGCAAGGTTCTGGAACTGGCGGGGCTCGGCCTCGACCGGATGGACGTGATCGAATTGAACGAGGCCTTTGCGGCACAATCGCTTGCCGTCCTGCGCGAGCTCGGCCTCGCTGACGACGCGCCCCATGTCAACGCCAATGGCGGCGCGATCGCCATGGGCCATCCACTCGGCATGTCCGGGGCGCGGCTGGTCCTGCATGCCGCCTACCAGCTGCGGCGCACCGGCGGCCGCTATGCGCTCTGCACCATGTGCGTCGGTGTCGGACAGGGCATCGCTCTTGTCCTGGAGCGGGTGTAGCCTGTCGCTTGAGGCGGAGGCCTGAACGTGATGCGCCGGAGATCCGAGCCGGCCGAACTGGAGGAATTGCCATGTATGCGCAGCTCGTGAAATCAGATGCCCTGAAGTCCCGCGAGGAGATGTCGCCTGAGGAACAGGCCTTCCAGGACCGCGTGGACAATGGCGAGAAGATCGAACCCAAGGACTGGATGCCGGAGGGCTACCGCCAGACCCTGGTCCGCCAGATCGGTCAGCATGCCCATTCCGAAATCGTCGGCCAGTTGCCGGAAGGCAACTGGATCACCCGGGCGCCGACGCTGGAACGCAAGGCGATCCTGCTCGCCAAGGTGCAGGACGAGGCCGGTCACGGGCTCTACCTCTATTCGGCCGCCGAGACCCTCGGCGTGTCCCGCGACGAGCTTCTGGAAAAGCTGCATTCGGGCAAGATGAAATACAGCTCCATCTTCAACTATCCGACCCTGAACTGGGCGGATATGGGGGCTGTCGGCTGGCTCGTGGACGGTGCCGCGATCATGAACCAGGTGCCGCTGCAGCGCACCTCCTACGGCCCCTACAGCCGCGCCATGATCCGCATCTGCAAGGAAGAGAGCTTCCACCAGCGCCAGGGCTACTCGATCATGATGAAGATGGCCTTCGGCACGCCGGAGCAGAAGGAGATGGCCCAGGACGCGCTGAACCGCTTCTGGTATCCGGCGTTGATGATGTTCGGGCCGTCCGACAAGGAATCGGTCCATTCCGCGCAGTCCATGGCCTGGAAGATCAAGATCAACACCAATGACGAGCTGCGCCAGAAATTCGTCAACGAGACCGTGCCGCAGGCGGAATATCTCGGCCTGAGCGTTCCGGACGACAAGCTCGCCTGGAACGAGGAAAAGCAGGGTTATGACTTCTCCGAGCCGGACTGGTCGGAATTCTTCGACGTGCTCAAGGGCAACGGCCCTTGCAACCGCGAACGTCTCGGCGCCCGCGTCAAGGCCTGGGAAGACGGCGCATGGTTCCGCGACGGCCTGAGCGCCTATGCGGACAAGGCCGCGGCGCGCCGCCAGGCAGCCTCCGTGGCTGCGGAATAATCGAGTTTAACCGGGTTTCGAGGGAGGACCTGCGATGACCAAGAAAGAATGGCCGCTTTGGGAAGTGTTCATCCGTGGCCAGCACGGGCTGAACCACCGTCACGTTGGCAGCCTGCACGCGCCGGATGCCGAAATGGCGATCAACCACGCCCGCGACGTCTACACCCGCCGCAAGGAGGGCGTGTCGATCTGGGTGGTGCAGTCCAAGGAGATCACCGCGTCGAGCCCGTCGGAAAAGGGCCCGCTGTTCGACCCGGCCGAGAGCAAGACCTATCGCCATCCGACCTTTTTCGACATACCCGAAGAAGTGGGGAAGATGTGATGTCCGCTCCCGAAACCGCTGCCGCGGCGGCGCCGGCCGATCCGTTCGTCACGGATGCCGGCCTGCGGCCCCAGTTTTTCGAATGGCTCTGCCGGATGGGCGACAACGCGCTGATCCTCGGGCACCGGACGTCCGAATGGTGCGGGCACGGCCCGGTGCTGGAAGAGGACATCGCGCTTGCCAACACGGCGCTCGACCTGATCGGCCACACGCAGATGTGGCTGGGCCTTGCCGGAGAGGTCGAGGGCGAGGGCCGGGACGCAGACAAGCTCGCCTATCTGCGAGACGTGATGAAATTCCGCAACCTGCTGCTGGTCGAATTGCCGAAAGGCGACATGGCCGTCACGATGATGCGCGAATTCCTGTTCGACGCCTATCATCACCTGCTGCTGACCTGGCTGGCGGAAAACTCCACGAGCCCGCGCGTCGCGGAGATCGCGGCCAAGGCGCTGAAGGAAGTCAACTACCATCTGGACCGGGCCTCCGACATCGTCGTCCGTCTCGGCGACGGCACGCGGGAAAGCCACAGGCGGATGCAGGACGCCCTCGATCTGCTCTGGCCCTATTCCGGCGAGATGTTCGCGGGCGATGCGGTCGACGCCGCCATGGCCGAAAAAGGCATCGCGCCGGATCTCGAAGTTCTGCGCGGCGCGTGGGAAGCCTCGGTGGCGGAGGTGCTCAAGGAGGCCACGCTCACCATGCCGACGGAAGGTGCCCTCGTGCACAAGGGCGGAAAGCAGGGCCGGCACACCGAGCATCTTGGATATATCCTGGCCGAGATGCAGTTCCTGCAGCGGGCCTATCCGGGCGCGACCTGGTAGGGGCGGAACGATGTCCACAACGCTCCACCCGGCACCGGAACAGGTCTGGGACTGGCTTTCGGAAGTCCCCGATCCGGAAATTCCGGTCGTTTCCGTCACCGAGCTCGGCATCGTCCGCGAGGTCCGCTACGAGGGCGACACGCTCGTCGTCGCGGTCACGCCGACCTATTCCGGCTGTCCGGCGACCGCGGTGATCGATCTGATGATCGAGGACAAGCTGCGCGAGAAGGGCCTGTCGGACCTGCGCCTGGAACGGAGGCTGTCGCCGCCCTGGTCGACCGACTGGGTCACCGCGGAAGCGCGTGAGAAGCTGAAGGCCTTCGGGATCGCCCCGCCGGTCGACGGCACGGCCTCCGACGGCATGAGCGCGAAGGCCGCGCGGCTGTCGGGCAAATCCGGCCTGACCGTCGCCTGCCCGCGCTGCGGATCGGAAAACACTGAACGCATCAGCCAGTTCGGGTCGACACCCTGCAAGGCCGCCTGGCGTTGCAGGGACTGTCTCGAGCCGTTCGACTATTTCAAGTGCATCTGAGCATTCAGCGCGCGCATGAGCGCTCACAAGAAATTCCAAACCCTGGAGGAGGGGTTCGCCCATGGCACGATTTCATTCTCTGGAAGTGACCGACATCCGCCGCGATACCCGCGATGCGGTCGTGGTGACGCTGAAGCCGAGCGATGCCGATCGCGACGCCTTCGACTTTACCCAGGGCCAGTACCTGACCTTCCGCAGGGATTTCGACGGCGAGGAACTGCGCCGCTCCTATTCGATCTGCGCCGGCAAGGACGAGGGCTGCCTCAAGGTCGGCATCAAGCGGGTCGAGGGCGGCGCCTTCTCCACCTGGGCGAACGAGGCGCTGAAGGTCGGCGACAGGCTGGAAGCGATGACGCCCATGGGCCGGTTCTTCACCGAGCTGGACGCCTCGAAGGCCAAAAACTATCTGGGTTTCGCGGGCGGTTCCGGGATCACGCCGGTCCTCTCCATCATCAAGACCGTCCTGGCGCGCGAGCCGAAAAGCACCTTCACGCTGATCTACGCCAACCGCCAGACGAGCTCGATCATGTTCCGCGAGGAGCTTGAGGACCTGAAGAACCTCTATCTCGGACGGTTCTCGCTGATCCACATCCTCGAAACCGAGTCCCAGGAGATCGAATTGTTCACTGGCCGGATCGATCCGGAAAAGATGGAGATGCTGTTCCGTCTCTGGATCGATGCCGAGGAGGTCGACACCGCCTTCATCTGCGGCCCGGAACCGATGATGCTGACCATCGCCGACAGCCTGCGCAAGCACGGCCTCAGCGACGACCAGATCCGCTTCGAGCTGTTTGCCTCGTCCCAGCCCGGCCGGGCCAGGACACGCGCTGTGTCCGCCTCCGCGGCCGCCGGAGCGGGCACCTGCGAAGTCTCCGTCACGCTCGACGGCACGACGCGCAGCTTCACGATGGAAAAGGATGGCACCGCCGTTCTGGACGCCGCGATCGCCAACGCCATGGACGCACCCTATGCCTGCAAGGCCGGGGTCTGTTCCACATGCCGCGCCAAGGTGATCGAGGGCGAGGTGGAAATGGAAGTGAACCATGCGCTGGAGGATTACGAGGTGCGCGCCGGCTATGTGCTTTCCTGCCAGTGCATCCCCGTTTCGGACAAGGTGGTGATCAGCTATGACGAATAAAGCAGCCCTTCTCGACGACGAGACCATGTCCCTTGCCGACTACCTTTCCCGTGGCGGCAGGCTGACCTCGCCCGACAATGTGCCGCCGCGCTACCGGGGCGAACTGCTGCGCCTGATGTCGTCCTTCGTCGACAGCGAACTGGCCGGATCGGCCGGGTTCGCCGATGCCATCAACTGGGCGCCGGGCCTGAAGGAACGGATCGCTGCGAGCCGGATCACCCTAGAAAAGGTGGATCATGCCGAGCGCGTGCTCGACCTGATGAGCGATTTCGGCACGGACAAGGCGCTCTACAACAAGGCGCATTCCTGGTCGGCTCGCCTGCCGCGGGACACCCATGTCGATCCGAAGCGCCAGGGCGGCGACATGCGCCTGTCGGTGTTCCACTATCCGCTTCAGAACTGGACCGACGCGGTGGTCATGAACCTGCTGATGGGACTGGCGACGGTGCATCAGCTTCAGGAGCAGTGCCTGACCTCCTATCAGCCGCTCGGCGAGGTCTTCCGCCAGATCCTGCCGCGCGAGAAGCGGCATATGGAGCTGGCCCTGGAAGGCCTGGAACGCCTTGCCGGCGACGAAGCCACGGCCGCGGAAGCGCGTGCCTCCGTCGACTACTGGATGCCGCGCGTGGCCGAGACCTTCGGTCCGGCACAGTCCGCCCGGTTCGAGCGGCTGCACCAGCTCGGCTTGCGCCACACCGACAATGAAACACTGCGCACCGCCTGGAAGGCCGACGCCGAAGCGCGTCTCGCCGGGCTGGGGCTCGCCTGAATACTCTGGAAAAAGGAACGTCCATAATGGCAACGGGGACGACAGCGCGCCGTCTGGAAAGCTATGTCGAAGGGGCCTGGCGCCGCGGCGAGGGCGACGGCAAGCCGGTGCTGAATGCCGCGACCGGAGACATCCACGCCCTGATCGGTACGGACGGGCTCGACTTCAGGGCGGCGCTGGAATGGGGCCGCGCCACGGGCGGACCGGCCCTTCGCGCCATGACGATCCACGAGCGCGCATTGGTGCTCAAGGCAATCGGCACGAAGCTGATGGACCTCAAGGAGGAGTTCTATCTCGAGAACTTCGCCACCGGTGCCACGCGGCGCGACGGCTGGATCGACATCGAGGGCGGCATCGGCACGCTGCTGACCTTCGCCTCCAAGGCGCGCCGCGAACTGCCGAACACGCGCGTTCTGACGGAAGGCCCGGTCGAGCCGCTGTCCCGGGACGGTTCCTTCGTGGCCCAGCATATCCTGACCCCGCTTCAGGGCGTCGCCGTTCACATCAACGCCTTCAACTTCCCTGTCTGGGGCATGCTGGAAAAGATCGCGCCGTCGCTGATCGCGGGCATGCCCTGCATCGTCAAGCCGGCCTCTCAGACCGCCTATCTGACCGAAACGGTCGTGCGCCGCATCCTGGAAACGGGCCTGCTGCCGGACGGGGCCCTGCAGATCGTCACCGGATCCGCGGGCGATCTGCTGGACCACGTCACGGAACAGGACGTGGTGACCTTCACCGGGTCCGCCTCCACGGGCCAGAAGCTGAAATCAAGCCCGGCGGTTCTCAAGCATTCCGTGCGCTTCACCATGGAAGCCGACAGCCTCAATGCATCCATCCTCGGCAGCGACGCCGCACCGGGATCGGAGGAATTCGACCTCTTCGTCCGGGAAGCCGTCCGCGAGATGACCGTCAAGGCGGGGCAGAAATGCACCGCGATCCGCCGCATCATCGTGCCGAAAGCGCATGAAGCCGCTGTTGTCGAGGCAATCTCGGCAAGCCTTGCGAAAACCAGGGTCGGCCTGCCGGACGACGAAGCGGTGCGCATGGGTGCGCTGGTGTCGCTGAAAGACCGGGAAGACGTGAAGGCCAAGGTTGCCGTGCTCGCCGGGGAGGCGGAGATCGTGTCCGGATCGCTCGACGAGGTTTCTCTCGTCTCCGGCGATGCCGGCAAGGGCGCCTTCATGGCGCCGGTCCTCCTGCGCTGCGCCGACCCGATGAAAGCCGAGGCGGTGCATTCCGTCGAGGCCTTCGGCCCGGTCGCGACCGTGATGGCCTACGAGGACACCGGCGAAGCGGTGGCACTTGCCCGCATGGGCCGGGGATCTCTGGTCTCCTCGCTGTTCACCAATGACGGCACTGTCGCCCATGACGTTGTGACGGGCCTCGCCCCCTTCCACGGCCGGGTGCTGATCGGCAACCGCAAGTCCGCGAAGAGTTCCACCGGCCACGGTTCTCCCCTGGCACCGCTTGTTCATGGCGGCCCGGGCCGGGCCGGCGGCGGCGAGGAAATGGGCGGCATGCGCGGCGTGAAGCATTTCATGCAGCGGACCGCCATCCAGGGCACGCCGGACATGCTGTCTGCGGTCACCGGCCAGTGGGTCGAGGGCGCGCCGGTGCGTACCGATATCCATCCGTTCCGCAAGTCGCTGGCCGAGCTTAAGGTCGGCGACCAGATCGTCACCAAGGCCCGCGAAGTCACAGAAGCCGATGTGGAACATTTCGCCGAATTCACCGGCGACACCTTCTACGCCCATATGGACAGCGACGCGGCCAAGGCGAACCCGTTCTTCGACGACCGGGTGGCGCACGGCTATCTGATCGCGTCCTTTGCGGCGGGGCTCTTCGTCGATCCGGATCCGGGTCCTGTGCTTGCCAATTACGGCGTCGACAACCTGCGCTTCCTGACGCCGGTCTACTTTGGCGACAGCCTGAAGGTCCGCCTGACCTGCAAGGAAATCAATCCGCGCGAGAACGCCGAACATGGCGAGGTTCGCTGGGACTGCCAGGTGACCAACCAGAAGGACGAGATCGTCGCCCAGTACGACGTGCTGACCATGGTCGCCAAGACCTGGCCGCAGGCGGCGTAGGGACGCTGCTGAAAAAAGCGGGCGAGGCCCGGGCGTGGCAGGTCCCGGATCGACTCCGGGACCGCGCGATCGGGTTGGATTGGCGTTGCCTCGACTGCCGTCGTCAGCCTGTGAGGCCCATCGGTCACAGCTGCTGTTTCGCGGGTGGAAAAGCCTGCTTGTGCGTCAGATTTCGCACCGTTCAATCAAGGATTGAAAGCAGCATATCCACATTACGTAAAACAGCCTTGGTAGAAAGGACTATAATTTACAGTTGATTTGGTACTTATGTGATTTTTTTGTCGCTTTCGGGAAGTTTTGCTCTCAGCCGGATCGACTCAAACCGATTTTATCTTACAATCAATTTTGTGTTGCACCGCACCCTCCCATGCGGCGCCACGCTGAAAAGGACCAGATCCAATGCTGTACTCCGCCTTTGTGGCTGTGTGCCTTGCATCGACACCGGTCCAGGACTGCAACAAGGATACGGCACTCAACTGGATGGTTGCGCCGGGGTCTTACAACTTGTCCTATTGCATGGTCCACGGACAGCAATTCGCCGCCACTTCCGGCATTGTCAGGGACGGCGACATTGTGAAGGTCTATTGCAGGCCGCAGGCCACAACAGAACGGCCGGCCGACAGGCATCCTCCCGCCTGAACGCCACCTCGAAATCCGGGCGCTCCGAAAGCAGCGTCCGGCTTTTCCCCAGATGGTGGACTGGTGCAGAAAACTAGCTGACGACTCCCGCCGAAAGGGCATAGCGGATCAGCTCCGTGGTGCTTTTTGCGCCAAGCTTCTTCTTGATTGCCGAAGACGCGTTGGCGGCGGTCTTGTAGCTGATCCGGAGCGCATCGGCGATCGACTGCAGGTCTTCGCCTTGCCCGAGCAGGCGCAGAACCTGATGTTCGCGGTCCGTCAGCAGGGAAAGCGGGTCGGCATGTCCGCCGATCTTCGAGGTAGCGACCGCGACGGCCATGTCATGTGCGAGATAGATTTTTCCCGCTTCCAGGGTCCGGACCGCGTTGAGGAAGTCTTCCGGCCCCGAGTTCTTGGTCAGATAACCGGAAGCGCCTGCGGCGAGCGCTTTCGAAACGAAGGCGGCCTGTTCGTTCATCGAAAAGATGAGGATGCGGGCTTCCGGCACCTGGCGCAACAAGGGCTCGATCAGGTTCAGGCCGCCGAGACCGGGCATGCCGAGATCGAGCACGATCAGATCCGGAGCATGGGTCTTTGCCTGCGACAAGGCTGCCTGATCGGTCAGCGCCTCCAGGACCGGGTCGTAGTCCAGCTCGCGCAGAAGCTGACCGCAGCCCAGATGGGTGACCGGGTGATCGTCGATGATAAGCGCCGATTTCATGAGACCGCCCGCAATTCCCCTGTGCCGCCGGACAAGACCAGAAGCGGGACGCGGGACACCAGCCTCGTTCCGCCCCCCTCGGTCGTTTCGATGCTCAACTGACCGCCCACGGCCTTGATCCGGTCGCGCATGGCGGTGAGGCCGCGTCCTTCGTGGCGCTCGTCGGTCATGCCCGAGCCGTCGTCCTCCACAACAAGATGCAAAAACGGCCCGGCGTCGGAACTTTGCTGGGCCAGGGACACCCTGATCTGGCCGGGCCTGCCGTGACGCAGCGCGTTCGTCGCCCCTTCCTGAAAGAACCGGTAGACCGTGAGATCGATGATCTCTTGCGTCTCGGGCATTGTTTCCGGTAGTTCCACCCGCCAGTCGACTCCGGGATGCGTCTTGCGAAACGCTCCGAATAGGTCCTGAAGGGCATCGACCAGTGGCAGCTGACCGATCGCCATGGGTCGGAGCGTCGTCAGCAGGCGGCTGTTGGACGCCTGGATTTGCGCGACAATCGACTGGATGGCCGCCGCGTCCTCCGCAAGCTCCGGATCCATGTTCGTTTTCGCGGTACGGGCGATCGCGGAGGCTTTGACTTTCAGGCCGAAAAGACAGGGCCCGAACTCGTCGTGCAGTTCCATGGCGATCGTGCGCCGCTCGGCATCGCCGAGTTCGACGATGCGGCGGTTCAACCGTGCCCGGTCCGCCTCCGCGGTCTCCAGGGCTTCGGAAAGGTCGTCGAACCCCTCGAAGATGGGCGCAAGGTCGGCGCTTGCGCTCCGGCCGATCCTGACCGAATGATCCCCGCCCCGCAATTGAGCAAGCGCCAGGCGCAGCGTGTCCAGGGGACGAAGCGTCCTGTTGACCAATCCGACCATGATCAGTGCGGAGACCGCCGCTGTCCCGGCGACGATCCAGAAAATGCCGGAGACATCGTGCCAGACCTCGGCGATCTCGTCGCCGGGCGCCGTCGTCATCGAGACATATCCCTGCATCATCCCGTTCGACGTCACCGGTATCCGGGTTTCCCGCGGTCCGGGAGTGACCAGTTGCGCAAACCAGCCGGGTGCCTCGGCGAGCCTGTCCGCTTCGGCGGACTGGCGCAGCGGCAGGACCCCCTGGCGCGCATCGACCAGCGCGATATTGACGTGCCGCGGTTCCACCAGAGTTTCCGACAGGCGCGGCAGGACTTCGGAAGGCGCGGATTGCTGAAGGGCGTAACCGAGGGTCGCCAGGACGAGCGCCCTTGCGCTTTTCGCCCCGGCATCGATTTCGAGCCGGACCGCATCCCGCGCGTTGGTCACGAGAATTGCCGTCGTCAGGGTCAGTGCCACCAGGTGAACCAGGCACAAACTGAGGACCACCTGATGTTGCAGATGCATGCGTCCGAACACTGTTTCCTCCACGTTTCGGCAGGAGATCGTAGCGCCGGGAACGCCGTCCGTCGATCAAAGAACCACAGTTCGGGAACAATTGGCATCCGGATTGCCGAATATTCCCAAGGCCTTTTGGGAGGCACGGCGCAGGAGACGGGTGCTAGCCTCCCAATGGTGAAAGCAATGGGAAGGAGTTGGGAAAATCGCTCGACCGGTCACACAGTGGAGAACTCTGGCACACAGGCTTCAAGGCTTGGGACAGGGGCTCGTTCTATTCAACCTCCTGATGATCGCAGCCATGCTCCCGGCAGCGGCATCAGATGTTCGGGCTGCCGTCCTTCGGATCGATTATCCCGCGCTCCTTCCCCTTTCCCGGCTGGATCTTCCCAAGGAGGACCGGGCTTTTGCCGGCGCCGCGCTGGCGACCGAAGACAATCAGACCACCGGCCGGTTTCTCGGGCACAGCTTTGAAACCGCGACGGTGGCCACCACGCCGGAAAACGCCCTTGCCGATTTCCAGAACCTGCTGGAGGACGGATACCGCCTGATCGTTGTTCTCGCCGAGGCGGACGAATTGCAGGAACTGGCGGATACGGCTCCGGATGACGCGCTTTTATTCAACGCGTGGTCCGGCGATGTGTCCCTGCGGTCTGAAAGCTGCAGGGCGAACGTCATTCACACGGCGGCAAGCGACGCTATGCGCGCGGACGCGGTTGCCCAGTTCCTGGTCTGGAAACGCTGGAACCGGTGGTTCCTGATCGGCGGATCGAACGAGGCAGACAAGCGTCTTGCCGAAGCCTACCGTGCGTCTGCGGAAAAATTCGGTGCGCGGATCGTGGAGGAACGCACCTTCGAGGACACCGGCGGGTCGCGGGTCTCGGATTCGGGCCATGTGCTGGTTCAGCGGCAGATCCCGGTCTTCTCGCAGGATGCGGCCGCTCACGACGTCGTCGTCGCCGCCGATGCAAGCGAGGTTTTCGGCGAATATCTGCCTTACCATACCTGGGATCCAGCCCCGCTCGCCGGGTCCGCCGGCCTGCGCCCGGTGACCTGGGACCCGACTCACGAAAGCTGGGGGGCGACCCAGATGCAGCGCCGCTTCGAGAAGCTTGCCGGGCGGCATATGGAGGAGGCGGACTACCAGACCTGGCTGGCGCTCCGCCTGGTCGGTGAAGCGGTCACGCGGACCGGCGCCGGAGATGCCATGGCAGTGCGTGACTACATCCTGTCCGACGAATTCGAACTGGCCGCGTTCAAGGGCGTGCCGGTGACCGTGCGCCGGTGGAACGGTCAGGTCCGCCAGCCGATCCTGTTGTCGAGCGGCCGCATGACCGTGAGCGTCTCTCCGCAGGAAGGCTTCCTCCATCAGACATCGGTGCTCGACACGCTGGGGATCGATGCTCCGGAATCCCGATGCACCGCATTCGAATAAGGAGCGCCCGATGACCGGCCGTCTGTTCGCCAGCCTCTGCCTTTCCGCCCTGCTCGCCACGCCTGCGCTCGCCAACAAGGTCTTCGTGAGCAACGAGAAGGGCAACACCGTCACCGTGATCGACAGCGGCACCTGGGAAGTTCTGGAGGAATTTCCCGCCGGCCGCCGACCGCGCGGCATAACCGTCAGTCCGGACGGAACGCTGCTCTATGTCTGCGCCTCCGACGACGATGCCGTGCGCGTCTTCGACACCGGGACCTATGAAGAACTCTACACGCTTCCCTCGGGCCCGGATCCGGAACTCTTCATCATCCACCCCTCGGGCAATCCGCTCTACATCGCCAACGAGGACGACAACCTCGTCACCGTGACCGACACGCAAACGCGCGCGGTTCTTGCCGAGATACCGGTCGGGGTGGAGCCCGAAGGCATGGGCATCAGCCCGGACGCGAAATGGGTCGTGAACACGTCCGAGACGACCAATATGGCGCATTTCATCTCCACCGAGGACTACCGGATCAAGCACAATGTGCTGGTCGATCAGCGCCCGCGCTATGCGCAATATTCCGCGGACGGGAAGAAGCTCTTCGTCACCGCCGAGATCGGCGGCACGGTCAGCGTGATCGAGATCGACGAAGCCGGTGCACCGGATCTCGTGCACAAGATCACCTTCGCCGTGCCGGGCGTGCTGCCCGAATGGCTGCAGCCGGTGGGCGCCAGGATCACTTCGGACGGCAAATGGCTTTTCGTGGCCCTCGGCCCGGCGAACCGCGTCGCGGTGGTGAACGCCGAGACCTACGAGGTGGAGAAATACATCGTCGTCGGCCAGCGCGTCTGGCAGCTCGCCTTCACGCCGGACGAGAAATACCTGCTCACGACCAACGGCAACTCCAACGACGTCACCGTGATCGATGTGGAGGCGCAGGAGGCGGTCATATCCGTTCCGGTAGGACAACAGCCCTGGGGCGTTGTCGTGCAGCCCGACTGACAAGAAAAGGGAGAGAGACTTTGATGAAGCGCATATTTGCTGCCGCGGCCGTGGCGGCGCTCACGGGCCCCGCAATGGCCGCACCGCTTTGCGACGACCTCGGCTTTGCCGGCTTGCTGGCCTCCTGCAACCGGGGCGAGCCGATCGAGCTGACGCTTGCCTCCGGCCAGCCGCTGTCGGAGCAGGGCACCTACACCCTTCAGTCCGGCGCCTATTACAAGCTGTTCATCACCGCCGACGGTTCGGCCGAACTTGCCGTTTCGGGCCCTGGCTTCTTTCGCGCGATCTGGATGAACGAAATCGTCATCAACCAGATCGAAGTGCGGCCGATGGCCATCGACAGCATCGAATTCGACGCGGCCGGAACCGCCGAGCTGTCCTTCATCGCCATCAAGCCCGGCAGCCACGTGCTCAGCATTCCCGGTTCATCCGGCGCATCTCAAAAAGTCACGTTCAATATTCAATGACGGGGGAACATCCAATGAAGACATCGATCTTGGCCATTGCCGCAATGCTTGCCGTTTCGACCGGCGCTTATGCCGCCGAGGAGGTCAGCGCGGAGACCGAAGCCGCGATCATGGCGAAGCTCGAAACCATGGAGTGCCAGATGGATCCGGACGATATAGAGGTCACCGAGGACGGTTACGAGCTCGACGACGTGATCTGCAAGGGCGGCCAGCAATTCGACATCGAACTGGACAAGCAGCTGAACGAAACGGGACGCCGGGCTGAATAGAGCGGGTAAAAAAGGGTCTTCGGGCGACAGGCCGCCCGAAGACCCGGCCAGCCGTCGACCGGCGATCCTCAATTTCTTTGTTCGTGAATTTCCCGGCTTTGCATTAGAGACGTTTGATGAGCATAGCCAGCATGCGTGCAAGAATTGAGGGGCCGGAAGCCGATGAAGGAGAGCAGACCGACAAGCAAGGGCGGGATTGCGGCCTCGCCGGATGAAGTCGTCGATGACGCCGTCGGATTGTTTCTTCGGAAAATGGTCGAGGCGGAACACTTTTCCGGGGTCGCGATGGTGTCGCAGGGCGGCAACGTTCTGCACAAGAGGGCCTACGGGCCTTCCGCCGAGGGGCGGCAGAACAGGCTTGACGCGCGGTTCCATGTCGGCTCGGTGACGAAGCAGTTCACTGCTGCGGCAATCATGCAATTGGTGGAAAAGGGAAAGGTGACCGGCGGCGATCCGGTCAATACCCTGCTGCCGGATGTCTACAGATCGGAAATCTGGGCGAAGATTTTGCTCCATCATCTGCTTTCTCATACCAGCGGCATTCCGGACTACGCAGTCATTCGCGACTATTATGAAGTGACCGACGGTTGGGCGTTCGATGCAACGATCGACGGCATGATCCGCGAAGCGATGGAAAGCCCGCTGAACTTCGCGCCGGGGGCACAATTCCAGTATTCCAACATCGGCTACACACTCCTCGGCAAGATCATTGAGGCGCAGACCGGCCGCAGCTACGCGCGCTATATCAAGGAAGAGCTTCTGGATCCTCTCGGGATGAAGCAGTCGGAGATCCACGATGAGCATTACGTGCCGTTGTCAAACGAAGCTTCAGGCCTGAGGTGGAACGAGGAACTGGGCAGCCATACCGGCGACGATATCGTGTCCCTGCCTGTCACGCCCGCTGATGGCGGTCTGGTGACGACGCTGGACGATTTTGCCCGATGGGTGACCGTCTACAGGCATATGGCACACCCCAGACTGTCGAAAGCGTCCTTGGAACGGATGCTTCAACCGATTGTGCCGATCGACGCAAACCGCTGGCCCGGCCGCGACCTTCGCGGCCGGGCCTTTTACGGTCTCGGCCTGATGAGAAGCGGCGATCTGGTAATGCATGAAGGCAGTATCGTCGGTTTTCGAAGCTTCTTTATCTACAGCCTCGATGACGATTTGCTGATCGCGATTTTCTCCAACAACACGGCAAACGATGTCTTCCGGATAGCGGAAGGGGTGTTCAAGCTCGCCGGTCGCCCAGAGGCGGCCCGGGTTGAAGCCTGAAACGCCCTGAGTTGCGATTTCCGATTGCCATGACAGCCCCGGTAGAATCTGGCAGGCTTTTTGAGTCATTGATCTGGGAACTCCATGGCCCTGCCCGGCGAAACCCGGACTCTGACGACATTTCCCGCAGCGGCAGCATCGCGATAGCAGAAATCAAGAAAAACTCTTGTTGTTTGATGATTCGCAGAAGGAGTGCAGCGATCAGAAGAAACTATTCTGGTCTAGGTTTCTTTGAAAGTGCAGAGGTGTTCACCCGGACAGGTCAAAACACCAGCATCATCGCATTACCAGAGACACATTATGCCCCTATATTGACCGGAAGAATACATTGCCAGGTTGCATGAAAAATTAGGCGTGGAGCGGAGCTCGGCTCGGCAGGTCAAACCCACGCATGACTGGAGGAGGTCCCGCTTGTGCATGAACAATTGCGCGTTTTTCCATTACCGCCATCGCAGTGGGATCCGTCCCTGAAGCATGTCATTGACGACATGCACGGGTCGCCGATCAACGTCCACGCCCTGATGGCCAATCATCCCGGGCTGCTCGACGCCTGGTGGAACTTTCGCAACTATTCGGTCCAGGGCGGCGATCTCGGCCGGCGCAAGGGCGAACTGGTCATCCTGCGCACGGCGATAAACCTGAAGGCCTGGTACGAGTGGGGCGCCCATGTCGAGCGCGGCATGGCCTGCGGCATTACAATCGAGGAGATCGAACGGGTGAAACAGGGGCCCGGAGCCCCCGGATGGGAGGAAAGCGAGGCCCTGTTGCTGGCCGGGGTCGACGCACTCGTCGCTGACCATGCCCTGTCGCCGGACCTGCATGCCCGCCTGCGCGACCACTACACCGTGCAGCAGATCATGGATCTCATGGCGATCACCGGCATGTATCTGATCCTCGGTTTCATGATCAACACATGGGACCTCGAGCTGGACGCCGGAACGCAGGCAAAGCTGCCGGAGGGCGTTACCAAAGCGAACTTCGAAACCGAATTCCCCCGCTGAAAGAGGCAGATCATGCGAGACGTCAGGAAAGTCGCCGTCCTGGGAGGCGGTGTCATCGGAATGAGCTGGGCCAGCCTGTTTCTGGCACGCGGGTTCAAGGTCGTGGTGTGCGATCCGCGCCCCGAGGCCGAAGCGGATCTGAAGGCCTTTGTCGAAGAGGCGTGGCCGATGATGAAGGCCCTGGGTCTGACGAAGAGCGATGCCGTTCGGCAAGCTGATTTTTCGACCGACATCGGAACGTTGACCGATATCGATTTCGTCACCGAGTGCGGACCGGATCGGGTGGACATCAAGCGCCAGATGGTCAGGCAGCTCGAGGCCGTGATCGATCCCGACGTACTGATCTCCTCAAGCACCTCGTCCCTCATGGCCTCCGACATCCAGGAGGAAGCCGTCCATCCGGAGCGTATTTTCGTCGGCCACCCGATGAACCCGCCGCATATGGTGCCGATGGTCGAGCTGGTCGCCGGCAGCAAGACGAGTGAGCAGACGATGGACGACGCCCAGGCCTTCTACGAGACCGAGATGGAGCGCGTTACCATTCGCGTCCGCAAGGAGGTGGTCGGCCATCTCGCCAACCGGCTGACGTCTGCGCTCTACCGCGAGGCGGTCAATATCGTCGCCCAGGGCATCGGATCCGTCGAGGATGTTGACAAGGCGGTCACCTACGGTCCCGGTATGCGCTGGGCGCTCATGGGACCGCACCTGATCTACCACCTGGGTGGCGGCAAGGGCGGATACCGCCACTATCTGGACCATCTCGGGCCAACCCAGGAGGCGCGCTGGAAGGAGCTCGGCACGCCCAGCCTCACCGACGATCTCAAGAATGAGCTCGTCGCGGGCGTGGACCGCGAGCTGCAGGAACAGGATGCAGCCACGCTCGCCGAGCGGCGCGACGAGGCTCTCGTGGCGTTGCACCAGCTGAAACAGAAATTCGGGTTCTAGGTCAACGGACGTTCAATCGTTTCCGATTGAACGTCCAGAAGTGGGTCGACCTCAGAGTATTCTGCGTTCACTTGAACCCCGGATGCTCCAGATCCGGCCCGCGGCTATCCGGTCAAATTCTGGATTTACCGGGCAGGGTATTGATAAATTTGGAAAACGTCTGTCCGCTGGGCTGCGGGACATGGCAGGAGATATCCTCGGTTGCCTTCCCGGACGCAGCGAAGCGGAGATCCGGGATCCAGTAGCCTGAGGAAGATCTGTTTCGCAAACAGAGGTGCTTACTGGGCCCCTGCCTGCGCAGGAGCGGCCAATGTGATGCTGTGTAGGGAATTAATCCGGCCAGCAGCGATATGACTGTCTGAAGGGCGCGGAAACACGCTCCGGTCCACACGCTACATCAGAGCGCGGACCTCCTCGACCGTCGGTACCTGGAAGTCGACCGGCACCGGGATGTCCAGTTCCAGCATCAGGCCGCTGAGCGACTTGCCGTGCTTGTCGTGGCGAAGCCCGGCCACGACACCGCCATCGAGCGCGGCATGCAGGACAAAGATGAACCCGTAAGGGGTCTCCTCGCGTTCCACCAGCCCGCGAACGATGTCGCAGAAGGCACTTTGCACGTATTCGGCCGTCAGGATGCCGCGCAATAAGTCGATATGTTCGGGCTTGTACGGCAGAACGGCGATCAGCGACGTGTTGAACTTGTCCCCGGTCCGCGCGTGGGCCAGTTCGTAAAGCTTGACATTCTTTCTCATTGACCCGCTCCCACCATCATCACCGATCCATGAACTTCTTCGCGTGGTATCGTCAGGGGAATCAGCGGGTCATAGCGATGAACCGAGGTTTCGACACCTCCCCCGCCATAGGCGCCGTTCAGGTAGAACCCCATGAACGAGCGCGCGATGTACTCCGCCTCGTCGCGATCCCTGACGATCGCGCTGTAGCGGAACTCGACATATTTCGGGTCGGGATCGTCCCTGAGCGCGGCGGCACGCGGCAGGTCGTTATAGAGGTAGACGCTGTCGAGGATGTTGTTGGCGGAGTGGCGCAATCTTTCCGACCACACGTCGCCGATGAGCAGGGCGCGCTTCAGCGCGTTATGGCCGCGGAAACGAAGGGCCAGGACGATATTGTATCCGGCCTTGTAGCCGAGCAGAACCTTCAGGGTCGCGGGACGCTCACGGCCGACGAAGCCGGTCACCTGCACCCGGTTCTCGCCCGCCTGCTCCACGCGCACGTGGCGGAACTCGGCGATGACGTCGGGGGTTATGTATGACGAAAAACTGTGAACCTCGTAGTGAAGCTGCTCCAGAACGGTGCGCTTCGAGAGGTGTCCGCCGCTGCCGGGCAGCTTGGTGATGATGACTTCATTCTTTTCGTCATCAACCTCGGCGATCGGATAACCGATATTCGCGAGATCGGACGCGGGCTTGCGCTCGCAGTCGGTGAAGTAGCCGCCCGTTGAGTGGCCGCTGCACTCCAGGAGGTGTCCCACGACCGTTCCCATGGCGATCTTGTTCCAGTCGCCGGCCTTCCAGTTAAAGGAATGGGACAGCGCCGCGACGAACATGGACGGATCCGCGACGCGGCCGGTGATCACGATGTCGGCACCCTGATCGAGCGCTTCGCGAACCGGCTCATGATAGAGGTAGACGTTCGCCGAGCCGAGATTATCCCGGATGGTGTCTGGATCTGTCGGCAGGAAGGCATCGCTTCCCGCAATGATCTGGTAGATTTGTGGCGTAAAGATCTCATCCTTGTGGGTCTCGTAATACGCCTTTACGTCGTCACCTTCCACGACAGCAATCTTCGCGGTGACACCGTTCTGCCGCAAGAAGTCATCGAGCCATTCAGCCGCGGCGCGCGGATTCGCCGAACCGTCGTTGGTGATGATCCGAATACCGCGGCGCAGGCAGGCGAGCGCGCAGCGGCGCATGCGCTCTTCGAAGAGCATGCCATAGCCGGGGTTGACGCCCTCCTCGATGCGGATATGGGCATCGTGGATCGTTCGCTCCGCAAGCGCCTCGAAGATGAGGAAGTCGATCTCCCCGTGGTTTGCCAGGTCCTCCGCCGGCTCGACAAAGTCTTCGCTGAATCCGGAACCTGAACCGATGCGCACGACCCGTCCCATGGCGCTCGTCCTCCCTGCTTCTGATGGCTTGATTGAGAATATGTTTGCCGGTGCGTCCTCAGGCCGGCATTTTTCACATGGTGGTAGTTTTGACAGGGTACCATCAAGGGTTTTGACGGACGAGTCCAAATTGGCACCGGGGACGCACGCCGAACGGTATTTTCCGCTCCCCCTGCGTCACCGCCGAGACGCTCTTCGGAACCCGTAGGCAGGCCGCTTTCACCTGCCGCCGGTCAGGCCTCGGACCGGACCGCATGGCCGGTGTTGCCGGCGGTCCGGTGGTTCGAGCCGGTGATGTCGCGCAGCATCGGTGCCAGTTCGGGATAGCGGAACGCGAACCCGCATTCCGTCAGCTTGGATGGCACGACACGTTGACCGCCGAGCATCGTTTCGCGTCCCATGTCTCCGAGGACTGCCGCAAGCAGCCAGCCGGGAAACCGCAGGAAAGCGGGCCTGTGCAGGGCTCGTGCGAGGGCGCGGGTGAAGTCGGCGTTGCGGACGGGTTCGGGGGCCGTGGCGTTGACGGCGCCGCGGATGCGATCGTCTGCAATCGCGCGGGCAATCACGCGGATCAGGTCGTCCAGTTCGATCCAGGACATCCACTGCCGCTCGTTCCCCATCGTACCGCCGCCAGCGAATTCGAATGGCGTCAGGAGCCTGGCGAGCATGCCGCCGTCAACGCCGAGCACCAGACCGGTCCGCAGAAGGACGACGCGAACGCCCTCCTGCGCGATCCTGTTTGCCGCTCGTTCCCAGGCGTCGCAGACGTCGTGGACGAAGGCCGGTGCCGGAGCTGCATCCTCGGTGAGCACGTCATCGCCGCGCAGCCCGTACCAGCCGATGGCCGAACCGTTGATGACACACCCGGGCTTGCGGTCCAGACGTTTGATCAGGGCATGCAAGGCCTCGGTCATGTCGACGCGGGACGTGATAATGCGCGCACGCTTTTTCGCGGTCCAGAGCCCGTTGGCAATGGGGTCCCCGGCCAGGTTCACGATGACGTCGACCCGGTCGGCATGATGGACCTGGTCAAGGCTTGAGATGATCCGGACGGGATGGGCAAGCCGGTCGGCCTTGCGCGGATCGCGGGTCAGGACGGTGACGAAATGACCAGCCGCGACGAGGGCCTGTACCAATCGCTGGCCGATGAAACCGGTCCCGCCGGTGACGAGAATATGCTGGCGCGGGGGAAGGCCGGCGACCAGCTCCGCCGGGTCGCCGCGGCCCAGGCGGTCGCTGCGCGCGGCGGCAAAGAGGTCGCGGGCGCTGAAGACGCCGACACCTATCGCCGACAGGGTCGCCATCACGCTCCACCAGCCGTAGCTTACGGGAACGATCGCGCTTGGCAGGGCCGACCATGCCCACAGGTAGGGCGCGGCCAGGGCCAGGATCGCCCCGTAGTTCAATGCCAGAAGCGTGTGGTTGATGCGTTCCGTCCAGGGCAGTTTGCGGGTCATGTCCTCTTCGACAAAATCCCACAGGGTGATCAGCACCTCGGCCACGAGGATCGCGGCAAGCGTGATGGTGAAGGCGCCATGCGGCTCGAGCCACGCGAAGCACAGAAAGATCACCGCATAGAAGAAATTGCGCACGCCGTGCAGCCGCAGTTCCGTCTTCTGCGAGACGCGCCAGGCCAGCCGCTCGCTGCCTTCGTGATGCACGAGCGTGTCGAAGGCGCCCATGAAGACCTGAATGGAGATCAGGATCCAGAGTACGGGATTGTCCATGACTATTCCTCCATGTCGTGAAAGAGCGCGTCCTGGTGGATCAGTTCGCCGAAGAGGCGGCTCTCGAGGGAGAGGGAAAACAGAAATCGCGTGTCGCCAAGGTCACGGTGGGTGATGGTCAGGAGGCCGGGCTGGAGCCACGCGGGAAACCGCAGCCGCCACCCGGCGGCTTGCAGGAAGTAGTGGTCGCTTTCGAAGCACAGGCTGTTGCTCCGGGTGCTGACACGCAGCGCGATGCCGATGCCGGATCCGATATATTCCTCGATGCCGGTCGGGCCGGCGAACCGCTTGGAGCTGTGGATGACCTGCGGAAAGCCTGCCGCCCGGCCATACTGGCGGGTCCAGAACTGGCCGTCGCCGGCACAGTCTTCGGTGACGGAAACGACAGCCGGCTGGTTGATCGACGACAGGTCGTGGGGCAGCGGTCCGCCAACCAGGCGGGCGAGGTGTGCAAGAACGCGCCCGGCGACGTTCATCCGCATTGCAACGACCACGCCCTGGTAAACGGCGCTCGATCCATCGGTCAGCCGTTTGCCGAAACGCTGGCGCACGGCAGCCGGCAAGGCGTTCCAGGCCGTCTGTCCGATGAGATCGCTGAAACGGTGGTCACTGATGACGTTGCACTTTGGAAGAGAGCGATCATACTGCATGTTGCACCTGATACTGTTATGTCTGGTATTTCTGTATAAAGAGAAATAAGACGTCAAAAATTTTTTGATCTAGCCGGTGTTCTTTGTTCCGATCTTGAGCAGCGACAGGACCTTGTCCCCCATCTTCATAAGGGTGGCGAGTTTTGACTTCGGCACACTCAGCATTTGAGCCGACCAGCGGTCGGCCGTCGTCAGAAACGCGTGCATCTCCTGCATGCGCGCGAGAACGACAGGATGAAGACCCGGTTCGGTTTCTGCCTGGGTGACGCATATCTCGATCGCGCGGATGGCGGGATCGATTTCGCGCTCCTTGCGGCCCTTGGCGATGAGCAGGGCCATTTCCCAGACATCCGTTACCGCGACGAAATGCTCCCGCCGGTCGCCCGCGACCGGAACCCTTTGAATGAGCTTCCAGCCGACGAGCTCTTTCAGCGAATTGGACACGTTCGAACGCGCGATGCCCAGGTCTTCGGAAATCTGTTCGGCATTCAACGGGGCGTCGCTGAGATAGAGCAGCGCATGTATCTGCGCCACCGAGCGGTTCACACCCCATTGGCTGCCCATGTCCCCCCAGTAGAGGATGAACTGTGCCTTCGCCGAAGATACGCTTGCGTCGGAAATTTCTGTCATGACAGAAATATCTGTTAGCCTCGAAAAAGAGTCAAGCCTAAACCTTCCCGGGAGATCCAGCCGCCACTGGCAAACGTCCATCCATTGCGAACGGGCCGCTTGTGCTATCCCAGGGGACCGGGAGGACCGGCGTTAGCGGCGATCGTCGCCACGTGAACGAGATCGAGCGCGTCCCGGTGGCGCTGCATCGAACTATACGGCATGGATCCGATGCAGCCAGCCTGCATGGCTTGCGCCGGTGAGAGTACCCTCAGAACCTGTCAGGCAGATCCCCGATCCTTAAGTCGTTGATGGTGGTGGCTGACGGTAGCGGCGAGGGTTTCTCTCGTCACCCCGGCGACAGGGGCGTGGATGCGCAGGGTCTCGATTTTCTCGCCCGGCCGCATGATGCCGATAACGGTCTCGATGCCGGGACAATCCTCATCCCGGCAGGTGAGTTCGGTGATCGATACGATGGTCTCGTCATCGAGATTAAAGAGTTCCCGAACCCAATCCTTTATCTGCCGGGTCTTTTCAGGCACAGCCCGTCGAGGGGCAAACGGATTTTCGAGACGGTTCATGCCAGTCTCGACAGGGAAATATTGTGCTGGAAGCCAACGTAGCCAGTCATGAAATCCGGAGCCTACGCGTTCAGCATCTTCACCGGTTCCGCACTGGCCCGGCAGTTCCTGAAATCGTCCTCGAACATCTCCTTTGGCAGGTTGCGCCCGATGAAGACCAGCCGGGTCACGCGGGGTTCACCTTCTCTCCATGGCCTCTGGTGAGCGCCCTCGGTCAGCATGTGAACCGCCTGCACCACGAAACGGTCGTCATCATCCTTGAAGGAAACGATGCCCTTCATACGCAGGATGTCCACACCGAAGCGCTGTATGATCGTCTCCACCCATGACAGGAATTTCCGGGGGTCGAGCGGCTCTTCGCTCACCAGGGAGAAGCTGGTGACATGATCGTCATGGTCGTGATCGTGATCACCATCGAGGAAGTCCGGCTCGACCTCGAGAACGCGATCGAGATCGAAGGCATTGCGGTTGAGCACCTGGTCGAGCGGTATGTCGCAGCGCGTGGAATGTTTGATTGCGGCGGTCGGATTGATCTTGCGGATACGGGCCTCGACGGCGGCCAGTTCCTCCGGCGTTACCAGATCTTTCTTGTTGAGAATGACGATATCGGCGAAGGCAAGTTGCTCTTGCGCTTCGTGGGCCTGGTCGATCTCGCCAAGCAGGTGCATGGCATCGACCACGGTGACGATCGCGTCGAGCTTGGTCTTGTGGCGGACGTCATCATCGACGAAGAAAGTCTGCGCGACGGGTGCAGGGTCGGCCAGACCGGTTGTCTCGATCAGGATCGCATCGAACCGGTCCTTGCGCCGCATCAGACCCTCGATGATGCGGATCAGGTCGCCGCGGACCGTGCAGCAGATACAGCCGTTGTTCATCTCGAACACTTCTTCCTCCACACCGACGATCAGATCGTTGTCGATGCCGACCTCGCCGAACTCGTTGACGATGACCGCATATTTCTTGCCGTGTTGCTCGGAGAGGATGCGGTTGAGGAGCGTCGTCTTGCCGGCGCCGAGATAGCCGGTAAGGACGGTGACGGGCGTCGGATCAGCAGGTTGGGCGGACATTGGTCGTCTCCAAATGGTTCGTTGTGTTCATCCCGTGAAGGCGCGTGCCAAACGGGCCGTCCCGGACCAGACCGTGTCTGCGGCAGCCCTGGCGAGTTTTCGGGGTAGGTCGCTTGCGTTGATGGATTGCCGGTCGAGTACGGCTTCGAAAAACCGCTGCACCGGCTCCGTGTCGAGGCCGTCCGTAATGAAGACAAGCCGGGTACGGCGATCGTCGCTCGGCCAAGCTTCGAGGATGGCCGGCTCATGGACGGCATGCTGGACGACATGAATGACGCGCGGCCGTTCGGGTTCGTCCAGGTCCTGGACGAGACCCTTCACGCGCAAGAGCCGCGGTCCGGCTGACCTGGCGAGCAGGTCGAGAAACGTGCGAAGGGCTTCCTGTTGCACAGGCTCCTCGCGGATGATCGCGAAGGTACGGATCCGTCCGCCATGTCGCTCGACCGGTGTATCTGCCGTCGCCGTCGTGGCCGGCCCGGTTTCGCGAAGGGCTGCGTCAAGCGCCAGCCAGCCGGCGACATCATCACCGAGTGAAGCGGGGGCATAAACACGTGGCTGAAAGAGGGTGGCCGGATCGAAACCCGTTTCATGGGCATCGGCGATCGGAGCGGCCGGGTTGAGTTCGGCAAGCTTCACCCGAAGGAGATCGACGTCGCAGATCGTGGCGGGGTCGCACGCCAGATCGGTCTTCGTCAGGACAAGGCGATCGGCGAAGGCAATCTGCTTGGCTGCCTCGAAATGGTTTTCGATAGACAGTTCTCCCGTCACGATGTCCACGAGTGCAATCACGCCCGCCAGTACGAAACCTTGGGTAACCTGGTGATCGCGCAGTCCGGGTGCTGGCATCCCGCCCGGTATCAGCTGGTTTACCAGCGGGGCGGGATCGGCGAGCCCGGTGGTCTCGACGATGACCCGGTCGAAGGTGATCTCACCGGCCTCGGCCAATCCCTGCAGTTCGTGCAGGGTGGAGCGGATATCGCTCCCGGCCGTACAGCAGAGGCATCCCGTAGTGGTGCGCGCAATCTGCGTCCTGCCAACGCGCACCAGATCATGATCGAGGGCGATTTTGCCGAATTCGTTGATGATGATTGCCGTATCCGCAAACGCGGGGTCGGCAAGGAGCCGGTTGAGGAGGGTCGATTTTCCGGCGCCCAGAAAGCCGGTCAGGATATGGACAGGCGTCTTATCCATGAGAACATGTCTCGCATAGGCCCGTGAGTTCGACCGTTGCCGCGCTTGCGCGGAACCCCTCCTTCTGGGCGAGCCGGCGCAGCACGTGACCCAGTTCCCCGTCGTGGAACTCCCTGGTCCGCCCGCACCTGTTGCAGATCGTGAAGGCGGCATGGCCGCTGCCGTCATCCATATGGGTGCGAAGGACGAATGCCCTCAGGCTTTCGATCTTGTGGACGATCCCGTCCAGGATGAGCTGATCGAGTGCCCGATAAACCTGGAGGGGTGAGCGCAACCCGTCTTCCCGCAGAAGCTTGAGCAGGTCATACGCACCCATCGGGGCTCGCGCCTGCGCGAGAGCGTCGAGGACAAGCTGGCGATTGCGCCCCTGCCTGCGATTGGAGCGCCGTTTCAAGTCGGGTCTGAGAACTGTCATTTGTAATGATATAACATTTTTGATTGACGAATGTAATAACATTACCTATTCGGTCGTCAAGGGCCAACCAGGCCCTGGCGCGACACCGGGAGATGAGGCGAACATGTCAGTCTGCGTAAAATTCACTGACCTGACACTGGGCTACAACAGCCATCCCGCCGTGCATCATTTGACCGGCACCGTGCAGGCGGGATCGCTGACGGCCGTCGTGGGGGCGAACGGATCGGGCAAATCGACGCTGATGAAAGGCATTGTCGGAATGCTTCGGCCTTTGTCCGGGAGCTGCACGATTGCTCCTGGTATCCGGCTGGCCTATCTGCCGCAGCAATCGGAACTCGACCGGTCGTTTCCGGCCCGGGTCATCGATCTCGTCTCGCTTGGTCTCTGGCCCAGGCGCGGTCTACTCGGCCGCCATCGCCTGGAGGACAGGGAAATGATCTCGAAGGCGCTCTCGGCCGTCGGTCTCGAGGGTTTCGACGAGCGCCCGATCGACACGCTGTCGGGCGGTCAGCTGCAGCGTGCGCTGTTTGCCCGTGTGCTGGTGCAGGACGCGGATCTGATTCTGCTCGATGAGCCGTTCAACGCGATCGATTCCAGGACGGTTGTCGACCTGATCGAGCTGATCAAGCGCTGGCACGGCGAGAACCGCACCATCATGGTCGTCGTCCACGATCTGGATCTTGTCCGCGAGCATTTCCCGGAAGCGCTTCTCCTGGCGCGCCGGCTGGTGGCGTGGGGGGATGCGCAGAAGACCCTTGCTCCGGACAATCTCCTTCGTGCCCGGCAGTTCAACGAAGCCTGGGATGAAGATGCGCCTTGGTGTATGTCCGAAGGCGGCCATGACCATGACAGGGCAGTCCTGCACAAGGGAGGCCATGCGGGGGAGGCGGGCCGCCGGGGCGCGGCCTGATGACTGCCCTTTACGATGTTCTGATCGGGCCCTTTGTCGAATTTGCCTTCATGCAGCGGGCGCTGGCCGGCGCGCTGATGCTGTCCGTCAGTGCCTGCCTGGTCGGCGTATTCCTGATGTTGAGGCGCATGAGCCTGATGGGTGACGCCATGGCGCATGCCATCCTGCCCGGTGCCGCCGTCGGTTTCCTGCTCTACGGGCTGCAGATCGTTCCGATGACCCTTGGCGGTCTCGCGGCCGGGGTGATCGTCGCGCTCGGCGCCGGCGTGGTGTCCCGTCTCACCATCCAGAAGGAGGATGCCTCGATGGCGGCCTTCTATCTGATTTCCCTGGCATTGGGCGTGCTGATCGTCTCCCTGCGCGGTTCCAATGTCGATCTCATGCATGTCCTGTTCGGCACCGTGCTGGCGCTCAACAACGAAGCCCTGACGCTGATCGGCACGATCACGGTGATGACGCTGGCGGTGCTCGCCGTTTTCTGGCGCGCGCTGGTGGCGGAATGCCTCGATCCGCTGTTCCTGCGTTCGGTGTCGAGGCTCGGGCCTCCGGTGCATTTCATCTTTCTCGGGCTGGTGGTGCTCAATCTCGTTGGCGGGTTCCAGGCCCTCGGCACGCTTTTGTCGGTCGGCCTGATGATGCTGCCGGCCGCAGCCGCCCGTTTCTGGACGAGCCGCGTCGGGCCGATGTGCCTGCTGGCCGTCGCGATCGGCGCTGTCTCATGCGTCTCCGGCCTGCTGCTGTCCTACCACGCCTCACTGCCTTCGGGCCCGGCGATCATCCTGTCCGCCGGTGCGATCTACATCGCTTCCATCGTTGCCGGCACGCGCGGCGTGCTCGCCACGCGCGTCCGGCACGCTTCCCACCGTACTGCCTGAACAGAAGGAGTTTATCGAATGTCCAGACTTATCAAGCTTGCCGCGGCTGCGAGCTTCATTGCTCTCGGCCACACGGCATCGGCGTCGGCGGAGAACCTCAATGTTGTCGCCAGTTTCTCGGTCATCGGCGATTTCGCGAAGAATGTCGGCGGGGATCGGGTCGATATCACCACGTTGGTAGGACCGAACGGCGACGCGCATGTCTACGAACCGAAACCGGCCGACGCCGCGGCCGTTGCCGCCGCTGACGTTGTTCTCGTCAACGGTCTTCAGTTCGAGGGTTTTCTCCAGCGCCTGGTGGAAGCCAGCGGCACAAAGGCCCCCATCGTGGAACTCACCACGGGTGGCGAGGTCCTGAAGATGGCCGACGAGCCGCATCCGCACGAAGAGGCGGATGAGCACGATCATGACGAAGCCGCAGAAGGCGACCACGATCATGACCATGACGACCATGACCATGAGCACGAGGAAGGTGAAGAGCACGCGCATGAAGAGGGGCATCACCATCACCACGGTGAATACGACCCGCATGCCTGGCAGTCCGTCCACAATGCCGAAGTCTATGTGAAGAACATCGCCGATGCCTTCTGCGCCGCCGATTCAGACGGCTGCGACATCTATAAGGCGAATGCCGAAACCTACCTTTCGAAGCTCGAAGCTCTGGACGACGAGGTCAAGGCTGCGGTCGCCGAAATCCCGGAGGACAAGCGCGTCGTCATTACCTCACACGATGCTTTCGGCTATTTCGAGCACGAGTACGGACTGGCGTTCCTGGCGCCGGAAGGCATCTCGACGGAATCGGAAGCGTCCGCCGCCGACGTCGCGGCCCTGATCAGGCAGGTCAAGGAAGACAAGGCCTCTGCCATCTTTGTGGAGAATATCACCAACCCGCGGCTGATCGAGCAGATCGCGTCGGAAACGGGCATCAAGATCGGCGGAACCCTCTATTCCGACGCACTCTCCGGCTCAGAAGGCCCGGCAGCAACCTACATCGATATGATGGAGCACAATGTGAACACGATCAAAGGCGCCATTCTGGGAAGCTGACGGTTCTTCCGGTTCACGATCAAAAAAGGCGGAGCGATCCGCCTTTTTTCGAACTCGGACGGGCTTGCCGCAAGTTTCGCCGGCAGGGAGATTTCTCCCGTTTCGGGACTGATTTTCAGGCTCCCTAAAGGAACCACCCTGCTTTCCCGCTCCCCTACCTGACCGCCTTGACCCCCTCCAGGATCAGCGTCGTCGCCACCCTGGCGTAGTCCTCGCGGGAGATCTGACCGCCTTCCTTGAACCACATGTAGACCCAGTTCATCATACCGAAGAGCGACATGGTGACCGGCATCAGCAGCGGCCGCTCCGGCTTGTCGAGCTGCGGGTGGATGTCCTTCAAGGCTTTGGAAAAATGGCGCACGATCCGGCGCTCGATGGCGACGATTTCGCCTTTCTGTTCGTCGGACAGCGCCGGACCGGCATTGAGCTGCACCTTGTGCTGGTCGTCGGCGCCGCGATAGGCGTCGAGCACCGTCATGACCAGCTTCTGCAGCCGCTCGTCCGGCGGCAAGGTCGGGTTGTCCGCCTTTTCCAGGGCGTCGTCGAGCGTCGCCAGATGGGACTGGATGATCGCGAAGATGAGCGCATCCTTGGACGGGTAATAGTGATAGAGGAGGGACTTGGAGACACCGGCCTCCTGGGCGATCTGCGACATGGACGCCTTTTCCATGCCCTGGGACGCAAAGACATTGGCCGCCGTCAGCAGCAGGCCATGCTGTTTTTCCTCGAAATCACTGGCGCGGGTTCTCGCCATGCGCTTGGAACTCCGTATTCTTCAGGTGTCGAAATCCGGGCGACTCATAGACTTTGCAGCCCTGGTTGACCAGATGTGAGCTTTCAACAGGGCGTCCTTTGAATTGCATGCCACAGGTTCTGCCTCTTCCTGAGGAGGGTGCTGATGGGCCAGGCTGTATGCGTATTCCGGGGTCTCCCTGGGTAAATGAAGCAAAGCTATTCCTTTGGCCTGTTGTCCACGACGCGCTTGGCCTTTCCGGCGGAGCGGTCCACGCCTTCGGGCTCGTGCACCTCGATCTTGCTGGAGATGCCGATGGTGGACTTGATGTGATGCGCGAGTTCCTTCGCGAGCGCGTCGCGGGCGTCGCTGCTGCTGTGCGTGGGGACGGCCTCGGCATGAACGATCATCGCGTCCATGCGTCCCGCGCGCACAAGCTCGATCTGGAAATGGGCGCTCAGGCCCTCGCATTTCAGGATCAGCTCCTCGATCTGCGTCGGGAAGACGTTCACGCCGCGCAGGATGATCATGTCGTCGCTGCGGCCGGTGATCTTCTCGATCCGGCGCATGCTGCGCGCCGTGCCCGGCAGGAGCCGCGTCAGGTCGCGGGTCCGGTAGCGGACCATCGGCAGGCCTTCCTTGGTGAGCGTGGTGAACACCAGCTCGCCCATTTCGCCGTCGGGCAGCACCTCTTCCGTCACCGGGTCGATGATTTCCGGATAGAAGTGGTCCTCCCAGACATGCAGGCCGTCCTTGGTTTCCACGCATTCCTGCGCGACGCCCGGTCCCATGATTTCCGACAGGCCGTAGATGTCGACGGCGTGCATGTCGAAGGCCTGTTCGATCTCCAGGCGCATGGAATTGGTCCAGGGCTCGGCGCCGAAGATGCCGACCTTCAGGGACGACTGCCTGGGGTCGAGGCCCCGGCGCCGGTATTCGTCCAGGATGGACAGCATATAGGACGGCGTGACCATGATGATGTCGGGCCTGAAGTCCTCGATCAGCGTGACCTGGCGTTCGGTCATGCCGCCGGAGATCGGCACGACGGTGCAGCCCAGGCGTTCGGCGCCGTAATGGGCGCCGAGGCCGCCGGTAAACAGTCCGTAGCCATAGGCGTTGTGAAGGATGTTGCCCTTGCGCCCGCCGGCGGCGCGGATCGAGCGCGCGATCAGGTCCGCCCAGTTGGAAATGTCGTTGGCCGTGTAGCCGACGACGGTCGGCTTGCCCGTTGTGCCGGACGAACCGTGAATGCGGACCAGTTCTTCGCGCGGGGTGGCGAACATGCCGAACGGATAGGTCTCGCGCAGGTGCTGCTTCACCGTGAAGGGGAATTTGGCGAGGTCGGCGAGCGACTTGAAGTCGCCAGGATGAACGCCATGCGCGTCGAAACGCTTCTTGAAGAACGGCGAATTTTCATAGGCATGGTTCAGCGACCAAGTCAGCCGTTTTTCCTGGAGCGCGGAGATCTCGTCGCGGCTCGCGGTCTCGACAGGATCAAGGGTCGCCCGGTCAGGGGTCAGGTCGATCATTTGTTTCCTCCCTCGGCGCAGGTTACGCCGTTGCGGTATCATCTGGCAAAAAGGTGCGGTTGATGGTGCGGGAATGGCCGCGGAATTCCGCCAGAACCGTCCCGTCCTCCCGCGTCACTCGGATATCGTAGATGCCGGAGCGTCCCTTGCGGGACACTTCTCGGGCGTCGGCCGTCAGGACGTCGCCCAGGCTGCCCGGCGCGATATAGGTGATCGAGCAGTGCTGCGCGACGGTCATCTGGTTATAGGTGTTGCAGGCGAAGGCGAAGGCGCTGTCGGCCAGCGAGAAGATATAGCCGCCATGCAGGTTGCCGTGACCGTTGGTCATGTAATCCGCGACCGTCATCGTCAGCGTCGCCCTGCCGGGCGCCACGCCGAGAACCTTGATGCCGAGCTGCTGCGAGGCCCGGTCGTCGTCCCACATCAGCCTTGCGCAGGTCTCGGCCAGTTCCTGCGGGCTCATCTCCGAAGCACTCTTCATGTCATTCACCCCGGAATGCGGCGGCGCGCTTTTCGAGAAAGGCGGTGACGCCTTCGGCGTAATCGTCCGTGTGGCCGGCGATCCGCTGGCAATCCCGCTCCATGTCGAGATGGGCGTCGAGATCCTGGGTGGCAGCGGCCTGGATCAGCCGTTTCGTCAGGCCGAGGCCGACGGTCGGTCCGGCGGCGAGCTTTTCGACCATCGCCGTTGCTTCGGACATCAGCGCGTCGTCGTCCACCGCTTTCCAGATCAGGCCCCAGCCGGCGGCCTGCTCCGCCATCAGCGGCTCGGCGAGCAGTGCCAGCGCCTTGGCCCGCGGCTCGCCCAGGATGCGCGGGAGAGACCAGCTCCCGCCGGCGTCCGGGATCAGGCCGATCTTGGAAAAGGCCTGGATGAACTTGGCGGAGCGGGCGGCCAGAACGATGTCGCAGGCAAAGGCGATATTCGCCCCGGCGCCGGCGGCAACGCCGTTGACGGCGCAGACGACCGGTTTTTCCAGGCTGCGGATCAGCCGCAGCGTTGGATTATAGAAGGTCTCGAGCGTATGGCCGAGATCCGGCTTCTCGCCGCCCTTGCGCGGATCGCGGTCACCCAGGTCCTGTCCGGCGCAGAAACCGCGGCCGGCGCCGGTCAGCAGGACCGCGCGGACCGATGCGTCCGCGTGAGCGCGCTCGATTTCGGCGCGCAGAGCCAAGTGCATGTCCTCGTTGAAGGAGTTGAGTTTGTCCGGACGGTTCAGCGTCAGACATAGAACGCTATTTTCGAGCGAAGATTTAACTGTCTGATTTTCGGTCACTTTTTCCTCCCGGGCATCACTTTCCTCCTGTGCCGCTAAAACAAGTTGTTGCATAAACCGTCCGGTCGGTCAATTATAAGTCTTGTGCCGGCGAAGACGGGCAGCATCTGGGAGGATAACAAATGTCGCAGCTTTTGGATCGCCATCGTGCATTGCTTGACGATGCGCTGAACGCGATGAGAACGCGCGCGTTCTGGACGCCGTTTCCCGAAGTTCCTTCCGGCAAGATCTACGGGGAGACCGCCCGGGAGGATGGACGGGCCGCCTTCTCCGCCCTGCTCGGCAAACCTTTCGACATTCCGGGGCACCCGGAAGAGCGCCGCCTTGGCGCGGAACAGTCCCCCTGGGGCCTTGACCTCGAGCTCAGCTATCCGGCCGCATCCTCGAAAACCCTGATCGCCGCCTCCGAAAAGGCGTTTGAGACATGGTCGGAAACTTCGGTGGAGACCCGCGTCGGCGTTCTCCTGGAGGCGCTGGTCCGGCTCAACAGGCAGAGCTTCTCGATCGCGCATGCGACCGTGCACACCACCGGCCAGGCGTTTCCGATGGCCTTCCAGGCCGGCGGTCCGCATGCCCAGGACCGGGGGCTGGAAGCGGTTACCGCGGCCTATGCCGAAATGACGGCGGTCGCGCGCAACGCGGTCTGGGAAAAACCGCAGGGCAAGCAGGCGCCGGTCGTCCTGGAAAAGCACTGGGAAATCGTGCCGCGCGGCGTTGCCCTGATGATCGGCTGCAACACCTTTCCGGCCTGGAACGGTTATCCGGGTCTGTTCGCAAGCCTGGCAACCGGCAACACGGCGATCGTCAAACCGCACCCGATGGCCATTCTGCCGCTGGCGATGACGGTGAAGGTCCTGCGCGAGGTGATGGCGGAAGAAGGCCTGCCGGCGGACGCGGTCCTGCTTGCCGCCGACGAGCCGGATGCACCGGTCACCAAGGAGCTGGTCGAAGCGCCCGAAATCCGGATCATCGATTATACAGGTTCCTCGGAATTCGGCGGCTGGATCCGCGCTCACGCCCATAACGCGCTGGTCTTTACCGAGGAAACCGGCGTCAATTCCGTCGTCATCACCGGCACCGATGCCTTCAACGCGATGTGCGCCAATCTGGCGTTTTCCGTCTCCCTCTATTCCGGGCAGATGTGCACCTCGCCGCAGAACATCTATGTCCCGAAGGCAGGCATCGAGACCGAAGAGGGGCATAAGTCCTTCGACGCGGTGATCGAAGGGATCGCGGCGGCCGTGGACAGGCTTACCGCCGATCCGGAACAGGCGTCGGGCATCTGCGGAACCATCGTCAATCCTGCGACCTTGGCTCGTATCGAGGCGGCAAGGTCTACCGGGCGCGTGATACGCGACAGCGCCGGGACCGGTTCCGGGCGCTCGGCGACGCCTCTGATCGTCGCCGTCGGGGAAGACACCCGGATGCACGAGGAGGAATGTTTCGGCCCGGTTGTCTTCGCCATTTCCTGTGAAACGGCGGAGGACGCGATCGCTCAGGCCGCGGATCTCGCGCGCAGGAAGGGAGCAATCACGGCGGCGCTTTATGCGACCGATCAGGCCCTGATCGCGAAGGCGGGCAAGGTCTTCGCCCGCGCCGGTGTCAACCTGTCGGTCAATCTCACCGGCAACATTTTCGTCAACCAGTCGGCGGCGTTTTCGGATTTCCACGTCACGGGTGCAAACCCGGCAGGAAATGCCAGCCTGACCGACACAGCCTTTGTCGCGTCCCGATTCCGGCGCGTCATGATCCGCTGGCCGAAATCCGCTTGAGGAAGGGCGGCACGCCAGTTCGGTCCACCAAGGGAGGAAACCCATGAAAGTCACATTCACTGCAATCGCCACGCTGATGGTTCTCGGTGTCACGTCCGCTGCGCACGCGGACATCAAACTGGGCGCAAGCCTGTCCGCCTCCGGCGGCGCCGCGTTCCTGGGCGATCCGGAAGCCAAGACGCTGGAAATGCTGGTCGACGAGGTCAATGCCGCCGGCGGCATCGATGGCGAGAAGATCGAGCTGGTCCTCTATGACGACGGCGGCGATCCGAACAAGGCCCGCACCTTCGCGACCCGCCTCGTGGAGGACGACGAGGTCGTCGCGATCATCGGCGGTTCGACGACCGGCACCACCATGTCGATCCTGGCGGTGGCCGAAAGCGAAGGCATTCCCTTCATTTCGCTGGCCGGCGCGATCCAGATCATCGACCCGGTGCGCGATTTCGTCTTCAAGACGCCGCATACGGATCGCATGGCCTGCGAAAAGATCTTCACGGACATGCAGAAGAACGGCATCACCAGGATCGGCTTGATCTCCGGCACCGACGGCTTCGGCGCGTCGATGGAAGCCCAGTGCAAGGACGTCGCAGGCAGTCATGAAATCGAGATCCTGGCGCAGGAAACCTATGCGCCCCAGGATGCCGACATGACGCCGCAGCTCACCAAGATCAAGTCCACGGACGGCGTTCAGGCGATCCTCAATCCGGGCTTCGGCCAGGGACCGGCGATCGTCACCCGCAACTACGCCCAGCTCGGCATCGACCTGCCGCTCTACCAGAGCCACGGCGTGGCGTCCGATGGCTTCATCGAGCTTGCCGGGGCTGACGCTGCAGAGGGCGTCCGCCTGCCGGGCACCGCGCTCCTGATCGCCGATACGCTGGCCGACGGCGATCCGCAGAAGGAGGTCGTTACCGCCTACAAGACCGCCTACGAGGCGAAATACGGCGAGGACGTCTCCACCTTCGGCGGCTACGCCCACGACGCCTTCCGGCTGATGGCCGATGCCATCGCCCGGGCCGGCAGCGATAACCCGAGCGACATCCGCGATGCGCTCGAAGCCACCGACGGACTTGTGGGCACCACCGGCACCTACACCTTCCGCGCGGACGACCACCTGGGCCTCGACCTGAGCGCTTTCCGCATGCTGGAAATCCGCGACGGCGGCTGGGTCTCGATCGACTGATCGCCCGAACGCTAAGAACGTTTCAGGCCGGGAGGCGCACCTCCCGGCCGCTTTCTCCGACATGCATGCACGGGAGACGTCCATGGACGCCTTTATGCAGTTCATCTATTCCGGCCTGACGGTCGGCGCGGTCTATGCGCTGGTCGCGCTCGGCTTCACGATCATCTACAACGCCTCCGACGTGGTGAACTTCGCCCAGGGCGAGTTCGTGATGCTCGGCGGCATGATCACGGTGTTCGCCTTCGATGCCGGCCTGCCCCTGCCGCTGGCCGCCGTCATCGCCATCGCGATCACCGCCGGAATCGGTGTCGCGCTCAACAAGCTGGCCATCGAACCGGCCCGCGGCGCGCCGGTCGTCTCGCTGATCATCATCACGATCGGGGCCTCCATTCTGATCCGCGGCGCTTCCCAGATCGTCTTCGACAAGCAGCTGCATCGCCTGCCCGCCTTCTCCGGCGACGACCCGATCCACGTGTTCGGCGCCACCCTGCTGCCGCAAAGCCTGTGGGTCATCGGCGGCGCCTTCGCCATCTTCATCGCACTCTGGCTGTTCTTCACCCGCACGCTGCTCGGCAAAGCCGTCCTGGCAACCGCCAACAACCGCCTGGCCGCGCAGCTCGTCGGCATCAACACCGGCTTCGTCATGACGCTGTCTTTCGCCCTTTCCGCCGCCATCGGCGCCCTGGCCGGCGTGCTGGTCACGCCGATCACGCTGGTGAGCTATGACGTCGGCGTCGGGCTGGCGCTGAAAGGCTTCGCCGCCGCGATGCTCGGCGGCATGGGCAATCCGAAGGGCGCGCTCGTGGGCGGCCTGCTTCTCGGCCTCTTCGAAGCGCTGACCGCGGGTTACATCTCGTCCCAGTACAAGGAAGCCGTGGCCTTCATCGTGATCCTCGCGGTGCTCTTCGTGATGCCCCAGGGGCTCTTCGGCGCGAAGAAGACGGAGAGGGTCTGATCCATGTCCGGCAAAAACAAATGGATCCAGCTCGGCATGCTCGCCGTCATCATGCTGGTCCTGCCCGCCTTCTTTCCCTCGGGCTATTATTACCGGGTCGGCGCGCTGATCTACGTCAACGCCCTCTCCGTTCTCGGGCTTGTGGTGCTCATCGGCTATGCCGGGCAGATCAGCCTCGGGCATGCGGGTTTCGCCGGCATCGGCGCCTATTCCTGCGCACTCGCCCCAGTCCATCTCGGCATCCATCCGGCCCTGGCGGTTTTGCTCGGCGCGGCCGTCTCGGGTGTCATGGCGCTCCTGATCGGCCGGCCCATCCTGCGCCTCAAGGGCTATTACCTGGCCGTCGCCACGCTCGGCTTCGGCATTCTCGTGACCATGGTCCTGTCGAACGAGCGCGGCCTGACGGGCGGACCGGACGGCATGCCGGTGCCGGATCTCGGCCTGCGCCCGCTGTTGCGGGACTTGGGGCTCAGGCTTTCGGGCGGCGAATTCTGGTACATCGCCAACGCGGTCGTGCTGCTGATCGGTGCCTGGATCGCCCTCAATCTTTTCCAGAGCGCGACCGGCCGGGCGATGCGTGCCCTGCACGGGTCGGAAACCGCCGCGCGCACGGTGGGCATCGACGTCGCCCGCTACAAGCTGCAGGCTTTCGTGATCTCCGCCGTCTATGCGTCCGTCGCCGGCTCGCTCCTGGCGCTTCAGAACGGCTTCATCACGCCGGATGTCGCGGGCTTCATGCATTCGGTGGAAATGGTCACCATGGCCGTGCTCGGCGGCGTCGGCTCCGTTCTGGGCGCGACCCTCGGCGCGGCCATCCTGACGCTGCTGCCTCAGGTGCTGACGGTCTTTGCGGACTATGAGCAGCTCGTGCTCGGCGGCGTCATGATCCTGGTGATGATCTTCCTGCCGCTCGGCCTTCTGCCGTCCATTGCCGCACGGATCAGATGGAGGGGCGTGTGATGGCCATTCTCGAAGTCAGCGGCCTCGGCATCGGCTTCGGCGGCCTGCGCGCCGTCAACGATGTCAGCTTCTCGGTCCGGCCCGGAGAAATCGTTTCGGTCATCGGCCCGAACGGCGCGGGCAAGACCACGCTCTTCAACATGATATCCGGCGTCTATGTGCCAGGCGACGGCCAGGTGAAACTGAACGGCGAGGACGTGACCGCGATGGCCCCGCATCTGCTGGCGGCCAGGGGCCTGACCCGGACGTTCCAGAACCTGCAGATCTTCCAGGAGATGACGGTCCTGGAAAACGTGGTCGCGGGCTTTCACCTCGTGGAACGCCCGTCGGTCCTGAGCGACCTGCTGTCGCTTCCCGGCGCGAGGCGCCGCTCAGCGGAGGTGCGCGAAAAGGCGTTCGCGTTCCTGGACAAGGTGCGCCTGACCGGGGCGGCCGCAGAAGAGGCCGGCAATCTCTCCTACGGCGCGCTGAAGCGCCTGGAGATCGCCCGCGCATTGGCCGTCGGGCCGAAGGTTCTCCTGCTCGACGAACCGGCGGCTGGCTGCAACGCGGTGGAAACCGAAGAGATCGACGAACTGATCGCCGAACTCGCGAAATCCGGCATCGCGATCCTCCTGGTCGAGCACGACATGAAGATGGTGATGCGCATCTCGAACCATATCGTGGTGCTCGATCACGGCGAGAAGATCGCCGAGGGCACGCCGGAGGTCGTCTCGAAACATCCGGACGTTATCGCCGCCTATCTCGGCACCGAGGAGGAGCCTGCTCATGCTGACGGTTGAGGGATTGCGCTCGGCCTACGGTCACATCGAGGTGCTGCACGGGATCGACCTCGAGGTCTCCTCGCGGGAGATCGTCACCGTGGTGGGCGCCAACGGCGCGGGCAAGACGACCCTGCTCAAATGCCTGTCCGGCACCCAGCCGGTGACGGGCGGCGACATCCGTTTCCGCGGCGATTCCCTGACGGCCATTCCCGCCTACAAGCGGCTGCGGCGTGGGCTGTCCCAGTCGCCCGAAGGTCGGCAGATCTTCACCAACCTGTCAGTGGAAGAAAATCTCCGGCTTGGGGCATTCCTCTTCACCGACGAGAGGGTCGACAGGGACATGGAAGACGCCTTCCAGATGTTTCCGGTCCTGCGCGAAAAGCGCAACCTGGCCGCGGGCGGCCTGTCGGGCGGCCAGCAGCAGATGCTGGCCATTGCCCGTGCCCTGATGGGCCGTCCGCACTGTCTTCTGCTCGACGAGCCGTCCATGGGCCTGGCGCCGCTCCTGGTCGCGCAGATATTCGACGTGGTCAAGTCGCTCAAGGAAAAGGAAGTGACCGTGCTCCTGGTCGAACAGAACGCCTTCGGCGCGCTGAAGATCGCCGACCGGGGCTATGTCATGGAAACCGGCCGCATCACGCTCTCCGGCCCGTCCGGCGACCTGATCGCCGACCCGCGTGTCCGCGAAGCCTATCTGGGTCTTTGACTGCAAGTGTTCACGGGACGAAATCCCAGGGAGAAACCATGTCCGTTCTGACCGTCAGGCATGAGGGCGAAATCGCCGTCGTGACGCTCGACAACCCGCCGGTGAATGCGATTTCGGAGGAGGTCCGCAAGGGTCTCGTCGATCTCGCCGGGCGTCTGGATGCGGACGACAGCGTAAAAGCCGTGGTGCTGATCTGCGCGGGCCGAACCTTCATCGCCGGGGCGGATGTGCGCGAATTCGGCAAGCCGCCGCTGGAACCGCATCTTCCCGACGTGGTGACGCGCCTGGAACGGGCGAAAAAGCCCTGGGTCGCCGCGATCCACGGCTCGGCGCTGGGCGGCGGCTTCGAAATCGCCGTGGGCTGCCGCTTCCGCGTCGCTGCCGAAGGCGCGAAGGTCGGCCTGCCGGAAGTGACGCTCGGCGTCATTCCCGGAGCCTCCGGCACCGTCAGGACACCGCGCCTGGCCGGCATCGAAACGGCGGTGGAACTTGCCACCACCGGCAAGCCCCTGACCGCCGCCCGGGCGCTGGAAAAGGGCCTGATCGACAAGGTTGTTTCGGGCGATCTTCTGGACGGCGCCGTCGCCTTCGCGCGGGAAGCGCTGAACAAACCTCTGCCGCTGCCGGTTTCCGACAGGCCGGTCGAGGCGAAGGATGATGCCTTCTGGGACACTGCTCGAAAGGATGCTGCGAAGGCGGGTCACCGGGCGCCCCTGGCTGCGCTGGACTCCATCCGCTTCGCCGCGAACCATTCCTTCGACGAGGCTGTGGCCCATGAGCGGCAGGCCTTCCTGGAGCTGCGGGCCTCGGACGAGGCGGCCGCTCTCCGAGCCGTCTTTTTCGCCGAACGCGCCGCGCCGCGTCCCGACTTTCTGAAAGGAACTGACCCTCGGCCGGTCTCCACGGTTGGCGTCGTCGGCGGCGGCACCATGGGCTCCGGCATCGCCTCCGCCTGCCTGTCTTCCGGGTTCGACGTGGTCCTGATCGAGCGCGACGGGGAAGCACTCTCCCGCGGCATCGCAAATGTCGAGAAGACCTTCGACGGCGCGGTAAAGCGCGGCAGGATGAGCGAAGAGGACAAGGCCGCCCGGATGGCTGCCCTTGCCGCTTCGACGGATTATGCCGTCCTGGCCGGATGTGATCTGGTGATCGAGGCCGTCTTCGAGGAAATTTCCGTCAAGCGCGAGGTCTTCGAAAAACTGGACCGGCATTGCCGCGCCGATGCGATCCTGGCGACGAACACCTCCTATCTCGATCCGCGGGAGATCGCGACCGTTCTCTCGGACACAAGCCGGTTCCTTGGGCTGCATTTCTTCAGCCCGGCCAACATCATGAAGCTGCTTGAGATCGTGCCCGTGCCGGAAACCGCTCCGGATGTGCTGGCGGCAGCCTTTGCGCTGGCCGGGAAGCTCGGCAAGATCCCCGTCCGGGCCGGCATCTGCGAGGGCTTCATCGGCAACCGCATCCTGAAGCGCTACCGCGCCGAGGCCGAAGCGCTCGTTTGCGAAGGCGTCGCGATCGCTGACGTGGACGCGACGATGCGCGGTTTCGGTTTCAAGATGGGGCCGTTCGAAGCGCAGGACCTGGGCGGGCTGGACATCGCCTTCCTGCAGCGCGAGGGCGCCCGGAAGGAAGGCCGGGACGTTCCTGAAACGCTCGGCGACATCCTGGTGCGTTCCGGCTGCGCGGGCCAGAAGTCCGGCGGCGGCTGGTACGATTACGAACCGGGAGACCGGACGCCGCGCGCCTCGGAAACGGTTGCTGGACTGCTCGCATCGAAGATCACTGGAACCAGTGAGCTCTCAGCCGAGGACATTGCGTCGCGACTCGTCGGCACCATGGCCGAGGAAGGCAGAGCCATCCTGCAGGAAGGCATTGCCGTTTCCGCCGGCGACATCGATCTCGTCGAAATTCACGGCTACGGCTTTCCCCGCTGGAAAGGCGGCCCGATGTTCTGGAGCGAGCGGCAAACCACCGGCTGATATTACTGGATCTTCTTCAACAGGCGCACCAGATTGCGCTGTTCGGACGCGGTCAGCGGCGCGAGCGTGTCGGCGGAGACTTCGAGCCCGGTCGCCGCATTCGCCAGGAAGTGGCTCCAGCCCTTTTCGGTCAGGGAAATCAGCTGGCGGCGGCGGTCGTGCGGATCGCGCCGCGAGCGGACGAGCCCGTTGCCGGCGAGCCGGTCGACCACACCCTTGGTGGTCGCAACATCGAGCCCGACCGTGCGGCCGAGCTGGTTCTGAGAGACGGATCCGAGTTCGGTCAGCCGCGCCATGACGGCAAACTGGGTCGGGGTCAGGTCCTGGATCTTTTCGGAAAACAGCACGGCGTTGCGCTGATACGCCTTGCGCAGCAGGTAGCCGATCTGTTCGTCCAGAACATAGCCGTGGTCGGGCGCAGCCGGAGAGCTGTCCGGTCCGGCGTCTTCGGGTTTTTCAGGCGAAACGTTGTCGGCTTGGTCGGTCACACTGTCGTCCTGGTGCGGTCAGCCGGCGATTGCGGCTAAAGCGTCCGTTGATCTAGACGGAAAGGTATGCATCGCGGATCTCCGGCTGTTTTTCAAGGTCGGCGAAGGTCCCGTCGAACTTCTTTTCGCCGCCCTCGATGATCACGGCGCGGTCCGCGACCATCCGGGCGAAATGCAGGTTCTGCTCGGAAATGATCACGGTCAGGCCTTCTTCCTTGAACCGGAGAATGGTCCGCGCCATCTGCTCGACGATCACCGGCGCGATGCCTTCGGACGGCTCGTCGAGGAGCAGGAGTTTCGGGTTGCCCATCAGTGTGCGGGCGATGGTCAGCATCTGCTGCTCGCCGCCCGACATCGCCTTGCCGCGATTGTGGCGCCGTTCGTGAAGGTTCGGGAAGAGTTCGAACAGGTCCTCCACCGCCCATTTCGGCGCGCCTTCGCGGGGCGGCTGGCGGCCGACCTCGAGATTTTCCAGGATGGTCAGGTCCGTGAAGATCCGGCGCTCCTCGGGAACGTAGCCGATGCCGAGCCTGGCCACCCTGTGGGAGGGCAGGCCGGTGATCTCGGTCCCTTCGAAGCTGACGCTGCCGGTCTTCGGGCGCACGAGCTGCATGATGGATTTCATGGTCGTCGTCTTGCCCGCGCCGTTGCGCCCCAGCAGCGCGATCACCTCGCCGCGCTCCACCTTAAAGGCAAGGTCGTTCAGGATATGCGCCTTGCCGTAGAAACTGTTCAGGTCGGATACCTCAAGCATCGGCCGGCTCCTGATTGTAGAGGGTTCCGCCGCCAAGGTAGACTTCCTGCACATTCGGATTGTTCTTCACTTCCTCCGCCGTCCCGTCGGCGATCAGTTCGCCCCGGTTCAGCACCATGATGTGATGGGAATGGGCGAACACCACGTCCATGTCGTGCTCGGTGAAGAGCACGCTTACGCCCCGCTCGCGGACGATATCCGCCGTCAGCTTCATCAGGTTGATCCGCTCCCGGGGCGCCATGCCGGCGGTCGGTTCGTCCATCAGCAGCAGGCGCGGCTCGTTGGCGAGCGCGATGGCGAGTTCCAGTCGCTTCAGGTCGCCATAGGCGAGGATCGCACAGGCCCGGTCCGCCTGGTCCGCCATGCCGACGACCGCGAGCAGTTCCAGCGCCTCCTCGCGGTAGACCTTGTAGGCGCGCGGCAGGATGGAAAACAGCTTCCGGTGATGGGACATCAGCGCCATCTGCACGTTTTCCGCCACCGTCATGCTCTGGTAGGTGCCGGTGATCTGGAACGTGCGGCCGACGCCACGCCGCCAGACGTCGCGCGGCGGCTTGCCGGTGATGTCCCGGCCGTTCAGGAAGACCTTGCCGGAGGTGGGCTTCAACTGTCCCATCAGCATGTTGAAACAGGTGGACTTGCCAGCGCCGTTCGGGCCGATAAGCGCCTTCAGCTCGCCCGGAGCGACCTCGAAGCTGACGCCGTTGACCGCCCTCAGGCCGCCGAAGGTGCGGACGAGATTTTCGACCTTCAGGACAGGTGCGTTTGAAGAGCTCATCGCATGAACTCCTCTGTGCGGCGCAGGCCGATGCGTTCACCGGCCTTGCGCAGGGTGCCGACGATGCCGTCGGGCGCGATGATCACCACGAAGATGATCAGCAGGCCGAGCACCAGCCGCCAGTATTCCAGCCGGGTCAGCCAGTCCTTGACGCTTTCCATGAAGGCCGCGCCGACCACGCCGCCGGAAAGCGTCTTCACGCCGCCCAGGAAGACCACGATCAGCGCGTCGAAGCTCTTGCCGATTTCCAGCTCGTTGGGGAAGATCGATCCTTTGGAGAAGACGAACAGCCCGCCCGCGAGACCGGCCATGGCGCCGGCGGTGGCGAAGCCGGCCCACTGGACCAGTTTGACGTTGATCCCGGTCGCCTCTGCCTGGCGCGCGCTGTCGCGTGTGGCCCGCAGCGCATAGCCGAACGGTGCGTGGATGATGTGGCGCAACAGCAGGATCCCCCCGATGCCGACGATCAGGGTGAAATAGTAATAGGTGGTGGTGCCGGAAAGCCAGTCCGCGGGCCAGATATTGACCAGCCCGTCGTCGCCGCCGGTCACGTCGTACCACTGGAACACCAGCGACCAGACGAGCTGGCTGAAGGCGAGCGTCAGCATGGCGAAATAGACGCCGCTCAGGCGGATGCAGAACCAGCCGAAAACGATGGCGAGCAGGCCGGCGGCCAGCGGCGCGAACAGGAAGGCGAGTTCCATCGGGCTGTCCGCATAGGTCACCAGCAGGGCGGCCGCGTAGGCGCCGCCGCCGAAATAGGCCGCGTGGCCGAAACTGACCAGCCCGCCGGTGCTCAGCATGAACTGCAGCGAGGCGGCGAACAGGCAGGCGATCAGGATGTCGGTGATCAGCACCTGGGTGAAGTTGCCGCCGACGAACGGCACGACGGCAAGGCAGGCGATGAGCACGGCGACCAGGCTCCTGCCGACAAGCCCGGCCGGACGGATGGGCCGGTCCGGTTCCCCGACCTGGCCGTGTTCGCCGGCTTTCTCCTCGCGGCCGAACAGGCCATAGGGGCGCACCAGCAGGACGACGGCCATGACCACATACATCAACACCAGCGTGCTCTGCGGGAGATAGGCGACGCCGAAGACGTTGAGCACGGAGATCAGCACGGAGGCGACGAAGGCGCCGACGATGGAGCCCATGCCGCCGATGACCACGACGACGAAGACGGCGGAGATGATGTTGAGGTCCATCAGCAGATCGGCGCCGCCCTTGGGCAGCTGGATGGCGCCGCCGAGCCCGGCGAGTGCCGAGCCGAGGAAGAACACGCCGGTGAACAGCCAGGACTGGTTGACGCCGAGCGCACCGACCATCTCGCGGTCCTGGGTCGCCGCCCGCACCAGGATGCCGACGCGGGTCCTGGAGATCAGCCACCACAGGACGAGCAGGATGAACGGCGTGATGGCAATCAGGGCGAGATCGTATTGCGGCACCGGTTCGCCCAGGATCCGGACGACCGATTTCAGCCCCGGCGCCCGGGGTCCCATCTGGTCTTCCGCCCCCCAGATCATCAGGGTCAGGTCCTGGACCACCAGGATGACGCCGAAGGTGGCGACAAGCTGAAACAGTTCCGGCGCGCGGTAGACCGGCCGCAGCACGAGGATTTCCACCAGCATCCCGATCAGGCCGACGATCAGGCCGGACAGCACGATGGACGTCCAGAAGCCGAACCCTCCGGTCAGGTGGTCCATCAGGGTGACGCCGAAATAGGCGCCGAGCATGTAGAAGGAGCCGTGCGCGAAATTGACGATCCGCGTGACGCCGAAGATCAGCGACAGGCCGGAGGCCACCAGAAACAACGCTGCTGCATTTGCCAGCCCGGTCAGGAGCTGTGCCACTAAAAGACCCATGACGATCTATCTATCCAGGAATTCGGGAACCGTCGTCCGCCGCCAAGGGGAAGAGGCGGCGGACGCTTTCTGAGCCGGGCTTATTCAGCCGGGCGCATGGACTTGATTTCGTCGTCGCTCGGCATGTAGGGGACCGGGTTCTTGTATTCCCAGTCGACCATCACGCCTTTGCCGTCCTCGACCGCCGTGGTGCCGACATAAGCGCCCATGGTGGACTGGTGATCGAGCCCGCGATAGACGATTTCGCCCATCGGCGTCTCGACCTTCAGGTCCTTGAAGGCTTCCAGAAGCGCGGCCGTGTCGGTGGAGCCGGCCTTTTCCAGGGCGGCGGCGATGCTCTTGGCGGTCATGTAGCCGACCAGCGAGCCGATCTTCGGCGTTTCGTCCGGATAGGCGGCGATATAGGCATCGACGAATTCCTTCGCCGGGCCGTCCTCGAAGCCGTACCAGGGATAACCGGTGACGAACCAGCCTTCCGGAGCCTCGTCGCCGAGCGGGTCGAGATATTCCGGTTCGCCGGTCAAGAGGCCGTAGACCTTGCGTCCGTCGAACAGGCCGCGGGTGCTGCCCTCGCGGACGAATTTCTGCAGGTCGGTGCCGAAGGTCACGTTATAGATCGCGTCCGGCTTGGCGGCTTCGATCGCCTGGACTTCCGCGCCGGCATCGATCTTGAAGAGCGCTGGCCACTGTTCGGTGACGAACTCCACTTCCGGCTTCAGCTTCTTCAGGCTTTCCTTGAAGGCCGCCACTGCGGCAGTGCCGTAGGCGTAGTTCGGCGCAATGGTGGCGTAGCGGACCGCGTCGGTCTTGGCGGCTTCCTCGGCAAGCATTGCGGCCTGCACGTAGGTCGAGGTGCGCAGGCGGAAGGTGTAGGGATTGCCGGATTCCCAGACGAGGGCGTCGGCCAGCGGCTCGGCGGCGAGATAGAGATAGCCCTTTTCACCGGCGAGCGAGGAAATGGCGAGGCCGATATTGGACAGGATGGTGCCGGTCAGCATGACAGCGCCGTCGCGGGTCATCAGTTCCTCGGCGATCTTGACCGCGTCGCCCGGTTTGCCGTCGTCGTCGCGATAGATGAATTCCAGCGGACGGCCAAGAACGCCGCCGCTGCCGTTGATCTCGCCGACGGCGAGCTCGATGCCCTTCTTGTAGGGTTCGGCGAAGGCGGCCAGTCGCTTGTAGTGATTGATTTCGCCGATCTTGATGCTGTCGGCGGCGAAGCTTGGCGCGGCTGCCGCCGCGAGCATGGCGGCGGCGGCCACCAGTGATTTGAGTTGTTTCATGTTTTCCCTCGTTCTGGTCGGTGATGCGGCGGCCTTTGCGGCCGCTCTTTCTCTGTATGTTATATGCCCGCTGCCGGTTGATCCGGCTATTTCCGGGTCAGTCGTGATAAACGTAGGCCGGGGTCGGACTGGACGCGAGATCGTGGGTCCGTTCCAGTTCCAGCAATTCGTTGATGCGCTTGCGGTAGACCATCGGTCCCTTGTCGATGGCGATGCGGATCGGCCGCCGTTTGGCCGGCCGGTCCTCTTCCTGCTGGATCGCCTCGAGCACCTGCTTGTCCTCCTGGAAGGCGATCCGGAACATGGCATCCATGCTTTCCGACGCGCTGTCGTCGTCGATCGCTGTGTTGCGGATGTGCATCCAGCGGTCGATCGTGTAGTCGGCCGTGACCGGCGTCATGAAATGCAGGGCGAAGATACGGTTGCCCTTGTCGCGCTCGTCCTCGGCGATGTTGTCTTTCGTCAGGGCGCTGCCGAAGTCGATCACCGCCGTGCACGGCGTGTAGAGATAATAGTAGTGCCAGCGGTCGACGTTTTCCGTGAAGCCGCCGAATTTCTTGAAAAAGCCGATCGGTTCGGAATCGCGGATCCAGCGCCAGGCGACGATGGCCTTGCCGTCGGTGGAGACATGCACCGGGACGTTTTCGGACGACGCGTTGCCGAGGGTCGTCGGGTGGACGAAGCTGACATGGGCCGGATCGACCAGGTTTTCGGCGACGTTGAGATAGTTCGATTTCAGGTGCAGGGCGTCGCCCTGATGCACCGCCCAGTTGGGGTCGTCGAATTCCGGCATGTCGAAGATGTCGTCGACATTCGCCTTGTCCTTGTCGCCCATCCAGATCCAGACGATGTCGTGGCGTTCATGGACGGGATAGGCGTCGACATAGGCGGAAGCGGGCAGGTTGCTCTGCCCGGGTATGCGCACGCATTTGCCGTCGCAATCGAAGGTCATGCCGTGATAGCCGCACTGGATATTGTCGCCGATACGTTTTCCGAGCGACAGCGGCAGAAGCCGGTGCGGACAGCGGTCCTCCAGCGCCGCGATGCTGCCATCCGACTTGCGGTACATCACGACATGTTCGTCGAGAATCGTGAAGCGGCGCAGTTCCTCGTCGATTTCCGAGGACCAGCCGGCGACATACCAGGCATTGCGAACGAATTCCATGGTTCTACTCCCTCACGGATTGGCTATCTCAGTCCGTCTTCTCCAATGATGTCCTCATGCTTCAAACCGCCCACCCGAGGCAGAGGACGGCCTCGGGGAGCCAGCGCTATGGCGATCAGGATTTCGGAGCCGCGCGGTCCGTCCGGGACGCGGATCGGCATGCCGTCGAAATGCGAGCGCACATAGGCGGCGTCCTTGTGGCCGAGCGGCACGTCCAGCGTGTCGCCCGGTCCGCCCATCTTCTTCGAGGACGGCACCAGCGCCTTGCCACCGCCCAGAACGGCTCTGAGCGGAGCGCCGAGGGTCGGATGCAGCACGGCGGCCGCATGTTCGATCTCGCCGTTCTCGCCGACCATCGCGGCCTTGCCGAAGCTCTGGATGTCGTCCGGTTCCAGGCCCGAAAGCGTCAGGCAGCGCTCCGCGAGCAGCCGGCCCATCTCCGCGCCGATTTCCTGCAAGGGGGCGAGGTCCTCGACGTAACGGCCCGCGCAGGGGTTCTCGACCACAGCAGCCGCACAGATCCGGATCGCGGACGGCGTCACGGGGCGGTCGAACTCGCGTTCGACGCACTCCATGAAACTGACGATTTTCCGGATCCTGGACATCATCTGAGACCGTCTTCCCCCTTGATCTCAGAGGTCCTCAGGCCGCCGACGCGGGCATGGATGCGCGGACCGGTCGTCATGACCAGGGCAAGCAGCATCTCGTCCGCCTTCGGCCCGTCGGCCAGGCCCACTTCCATGGCGTCGAAATGCGAGCGCACGTAGGACGCGTTGCAATGGGTGACGGGAACGTCGAGCCGGGTGCCGGGGCCGCCGATCTTCTTCGTCGAGGGTACGATGGCGGCGGAGGCCGGCAGGATTTCCCGCATGGAATAACCGCCCGGCACATGCCAGAGCGCTCCGTGCTCCAGTTCGCCGGCGGTTCCGACGATGGCGCCCTTGCCGTAACCTTCCACGGCGGAGGCGTCGCCGCCGAGCGCGTCGACCAGGCGCCTTGCCATGTCGACGCCGAGAGGTTTCAGGTCATCCATGAAACCGGCGATGTCTTCGACATACTTTCCGGCGAAAGGGTTCTTGATGACGGTCAGGATGGCCGCGCGGCGCAGGGGCGTTTCCGCGGTGGGTCCACCCTCGTGATAGATCTCTTCCACTATGATGGCGCGTTTGCGAATGACCGGCTCAGGCACAGGCCGCCTCCCTATAGTCCGTTATCTGTTCTTGTGTGTCTGTGATCGCCCGGTAGTCACCCGAAAGTCCGATATAGGCGGCGCACAGGAGACCGCGCGACCGGTAGTTTCTTGCGGTGCGTTCGCCCGCGTCGAGGGCGGTCCGGGTTTCCGATGGCGTGAGGGCGCCGACATGGGTGGTCACCGGACGGCTACCCAGATCGCTGTCGGGGGTAAGTTCGCTTGCCGGCGTTCTGCCAATCCTGGAAGAGCCCGGAAGGTCGACCCTGTTGGCGATCATCGTTGCCGCGGCATCGGCTTCCGCCGCGGTCGAGGCCAGGACGGTCACCGCGTCGGCGATGCCGAGCGAATGGGAACGTCCACGCCAGCCGCTGGTGGCGATGCCGCCGATCCCGTCTTCGGGAGCAAGCTCGACGATGCCGCCTGCCGCTCCGGTCACGGGGTCGGTACAGATGCCGACCCGGAAGGAGTCCCTGGCAAGGTGGAGCGCGATATCGCCGCCATTGTTTACATAGGCCTTGTCCAGCGTGCGCCCGGCGCACAGGACTTCCAGAACCGCATCCGCCACGCTACCCGCAACGGCGGCCATCGGTGTGATGAACTCCGGCTGAAAGCCTTCGACCGCCGCGACCATGCGCCTGGCGATCCGGCCTTCCGGCAGCGGTCCTGTTTGGGACCGCAGCCGCGGCAGTTCGCCGGCGAGGTCCGGAAGGATCGCGGGAAAGAATGCGGCGGCCTGGTGATAGGCGCGCAGAACCTCTTCCTGCGACCCGAACGCTTCCACGATCAGGTCGATCGGGCCGTGCTGCAGATGCAGTCTGCGGCCGTCGGGGAGAAGGTGCGCGCGCGCGCTTTCTGACCAGGTCCTGGCGCTCATCCGGCGATCTTCCTCCAGGGATAGTTGCCGGGGCCGGTCGGCCAGGGATTGTCGCCCTCGGGAGTGACACCGCGGCGGCCTTTCAGGATGTGGTCGTTCTGGGGGCCGGTCTTGCCGGACAGGGCCTCCGACAGCGGCATGACATAGTTCATGTGGCCACCGAGCGCGCGGTAGTCTTCCGCCCGCATGGTGAACTCGATCGGCGCGACAAGAGCCGGTGTCGGCACGTAGCCGAAGGCGTTTTTGGGCAGTTTGGTCACGTCGGCCATGAAGGTGATGCCGCCGCCCGGCCAGATATAGACCGGCGCGCCGCCGCAGCTCACATAGGTCAGCGATTTCTGGACAGAACGGGTCAGGCCGACCGGATGTTCGGTGACGCCGGAGCGCAGCGATCCGCCGGCCCCCGCCATGAACAGCACAGATGCGAGCGCCGGTTCGCAGTTTTCCTCGATCCGTTTGACCGAGAAAAGCAGGCGCTCGGGCATGTCCTTCTGTTCGGGAACGAGTTCGTCGTTCAGCTCGAAATAGGCGGAATGCTCGCCGGTCGTGGACACCATCAGAAGGGAGAGGCCGGGGCGCGCGGCCTTCGGGTCGAACTTGCCGAGGATCGCGAGCGGGTCCTGCAGGTTCGTGCCGCCCCAGCCCGTGCCGGGTTCGGCGACCTGGAAGTAGCGCCCGGGCGTCGAGCGGCGGCCGTTGATCTTGATGCCGGTCGGCTCCCAGCCGATCACCTTGCCGGCCTGGTGCTCCGACATGACGCCGGTGATGTGGTCGTCGACGACGACGACCTCGTCGACGAGGCCCTTCCACTGCGCGGCGAACATGCCGACGGTCGCCGAGCCGCAGCCGACCCGCATGCGCTCTTCCGGCTCACCGTTGATGACGGGCGCCTTGCCGGCCTGCACTTTCAGGCTGGCGCCGCCGTCGATCTCCAGATCGACCTCTTCGCCGTTGCACAGTGCCAGCAGGGCCGAGCAGGTGACCCGGCCCTCCTTCTTGGAAGCGCCGGTCAGGTGGTGCACGCCGCCGAGCGACAGCATCTGGCTGCCGTATTCGGACGTGGTGACATGGCCGATCACCTCGCCGTCGGCGCGCACCGGCGCGCATTCGATGCCCAGGTGGCGGTCGGTGTCGATTTTCACCTTTGCGCCGCAATAGCTGAAAATCCCCTCGGTGACGACAGTGATCATGTCGACGCCATCGACCTCGGAAGACACGATGAAGGGAGCGGGCTTGTAATCCGGATAGGTGGTGCCCGCGCCGATGGCGGTCACGAAGCCGTCCTTCGCAGTCACCAGGTCGCCGTCCCAGTCCCGTTCCAGGAAGGGAACGACGTCGCCGTTCGCGGCTTCGGTCTTTTGAAGGATCTTGAGCGGGTCGAGGCGGACGAGCTGGCCGTTTTCGTTCGCATAGCGGTCGCATGCGCCGGACCGCCCATCGGCGATGTAGCACATGACCGGGCACGCGTCACAACGGATCTTGTCTGGTTTGGCTGCTGCTGCCGTCACCGTCCTGGCTCCTCGAATGCAGGTCTGCATTTCGTTAGTATGCAAACAGTCTTCAAAATTTCTGTCAATCAGATTTGCAAGCCGCGATCGCTGAATTGCTGGGCAGGCTTGCCGCAAATCGCATCACCCGGTCAGTCGACGAATGCGCGTTCCACGACAAATTGCGCCGGCTTGTTGTTCGCGCCTTCCTCCAGGCCGTGGCTCAGGCACAGGTCCTTGATGTCCTTCAGCATGGCCATGGAGCCGCAGATCATGCCCCGGTCCTCCTCCGGGTTCATTCTCGGCAGGCCGAGATCGTCGAAGAGCTTCCCGCTGGCGATCAGATCCGTCAACCGGCCCTGGCGGGCAAAGTCCTCGCGCGTGACGGTCGTATAGTGAAAGAGCTTGCCATCCACGAGCTCGCCAATGAGCGGGTCCGACTGGAGCGCGGCGACCAGGTCCTCGCCGTATTTCAGCTCCGCGACAGTGCGGCAGCCATGGGTGAGGATGATCTGGTCGAATTTCTCGTAGGTTTCCGGGTCGCGGATCAGGCTGGCGAAGGGCGCAATGCCCGTGCCGGTGGAAAACATCCAGACCCGCTTGCCGGGCAGCAGCGCATCGTTGACGAGGGTACCGGTCGCCTTCTTGCGCATCAGCACGGTGTCACCCGGCTGGATCTTCTGCAGGTGTTCGGTCAGCGGACCGTTCGGAACCTTGATGGAATAGAATTCCAGCTCCTCGTCCCAGGCGGGGCTTGCGACCGAATAGGCCCGGAACACCGGCTTGTCCGCGTTCGGCAGGCCGATCATGACGAACTCGCCGGAGCGGAAACGGAATTCCTGCGGCCGGGTCAGACGGAAGCGGAACAGGGTATCGGTGTAGTGCTGCACGTCCCTTACGGTCAGCGCGTAGCAGCCCGCAGGGACCGGAAAGGGGGACGGTTTTCCCGCAAGAATGGGCGTTTCGATGTCGAGTGTCTCTGACATGGCGTGATCTCCTGTAAAGTCTGCAGGCGAACTCCGTCGCGAAAATTTGTTAGCATACAAACGAATTTTTTTGCCGAATGCAATGGAAAAGTGCGTGCGCAAAACTTGAGCACAAATTTGAATCTCGTTGCTTGACAGATCTTCTCCGATCTGGATCTAATTCGTTAGTATGCAAACGAACTGCATTGAGGACGCCGATGCAATTCCACAGACCGGAAACGGTAGAGAACGCCCTGAGTTTACTCGCCGACGGAACCGTCAGCCTGCTGGCCGGCGGGACGGACTTCTTTCCCGCCCGCATGGGCCGGACGGCGCAGGAGCCGGTTCTGGACCTCACCCGGATCGCAGCGCTGAAGGGCATTTCGAAGACGGGCGATAGATGGAGGATCGGCGCCACCACCACATGGTCGCAGATCCGGGACGCGGACCTTCCAGCCCGATTCCGGGCCTTGCAGCAGGCGGCTGCCGAAGTGGGCTCCGTTCAGATCCAGAATGCGGGCACCATAGCGGGCAACATCTGCAACGCCTCGCCCGCCGCCGACGGCGTGCCGCCGCTCCTGACCCTGAACGCGACCGTGGAAATTGCCGGTCCGGGCGGAATCCGGACTGTTCCCCTCCCGGATTTCATCACCGGCGTGCGCAAGACCGCGCTCCTGCCCGGAGAGATCGTCACGGCCGTCCTGATGGACGATGAGCCGGGCGAGGTGTCCGCTTTCCTGAAACTGGGCGCGCGGCGCTACCTGGTGATTTCCATCGCCATGGTGGCCGTCAACGTGGCGCTCGCTGCGGACGGAACGATCGGCCGGATCGCGATTGCCGTCGGCTCCTGTTCCGCTGTCGCGCGCAGGATTGCCTCGCTCGAACAGGTCCTTTCCGGCGTGGTGCCGGGGTCGGAGGCTTTCGCCGAAATCCTGGCGCGGGTGGATCTGCCCGAGCTGTCGCCGATTGACGACGTCCGCGCGACCGCCATCTACCGGATGGATGCGGCAAAGACACTGATCGGCCGGGCCGTCATGCTGGCCGCCGAAGGGAGGGCTTGAGCCATGGCGCTCACGGACTATGACATTCAGGCCGGTGTCGCTTTCGATCTGAACGGCAGGCCGGTGACTGTCGAGGCATCGCCCGCCGAACGGCTGTCCTTTTCCCTGCGCGAGCGCGCCGGCGCAAAGGACGTCAAGGTCGGCTGCGACGCGGGCGATTGCGGCGCCTGCACAGTGCTTGTCGACGGACTGCCCGTCTGCGCCTGCACCACCGCGCTCGGACAGGTCGAGGGCGCGAAAATCGAGACCCAGGCCGGCCTGTTCGCACAGGAACCCTTGGCCGAGCGCCTGGCCGTATCCTTTCAGCGCCATCAGGCCGCCCAATGCGGCATCTGCACGCCGGGGATGATGGTTGCCGCGGTGGGTCTGCTGCGAAACAATCCAGAGCCCGCCGAAAAAGAGGTCAAGGACGCCCTTGGCGGCGTGCTGTGCCGCTGCACGGGCTACCGCAAGATCATCGACGCGGTGATGGATTGCGGCAACAATGTTGAAGCGCCCACGGGCGGCGTCGGCGTTCCCATGGCCCGCATCGACGGCCTGCCGAAAGTCTCCGGCATCGAACGGTTCGGCGACGACGTGGCGCCCGCCGACGCCCTGACCCTCAGGCTTGTGCGCTGTCCCCATCACCGGGCGGCGTTCGAGGTCGGCGACCTGGAAGCCTATCGCAAGGAACACGGGCTGGATCTCATCCTGACCGAGCAGGATGTCCCGGGCCATAACCGCTTCGGGGTCATTCCGGGTTTCATCGATCACCCGATGTTCGCGGAAGAGGAAACCCGCTTCCGGAACGAGGCGGTGGCCGCGGTCGTCGGCCCGGCCGATATCGTCAACGCCCTCGACCTCAGTCTGTTTCCGGTCACCTATACCCCCCTGGACCATGCCCTGGTCCCGGGACACGCCACGACCGTGCCCGACCTTCACGAGGGCCGCGAGGACAACGTGATGTGCCGCGGGTTCGTCAAGCGGGGCGATGCGGAAGGTGCGATGAAGACGGCCGCCGTCGTCGTGGATGGGCATTTTTCGACCGGTTTCATCGAGCACGGCTACATCGAACCGGAGGCCGCCAGCGCGATCCGGGTCGGAGACCGGATCGAGGTGCATTGCTGCACCCAGTCGCCGGTCATGAACAAGGAGGGGCTTGCCGGTCTGCTGGACCTGCCTCTGGACAGCATCCGGGTGATCCCGACCGCAGTCGGCGGCGGCTTCGGCTCCAAGCTCGACCTGACGACGCAGCCCTATGTGGCGCTGGCGGCATGGGTCCTCAACAAGCCGGTGCGCATCACCTACAGCCGCTTCGAATCCATCACCACGACCACCAAGCGCCACCCGGCCGAGATCAACATGCGGATCGGCGCCGACAACGAGGGAAACATCGTTGCGGCCGAATTCGACGGCGTCTTCAACACCGGCGCCTATTCGAGCTGGGGACCGACGGTCGCCAACCGCGTGCCGATCCACGCGTCCGGACCCTACAAGACCCCGAATTATGTCGCCCGGAGCGCCGGCATTCACACCAACACCGTCTCCTCCGGCGCATTCCGGGGCTTCGGCGTGCCGCAATCCGCGCTCGCTCAGGAACCGCTCTACGACGACCTCGCCAATACGCTCGGCATGGACCGGCTGGAATTCCGCCGGAAAAACGCGCTGGGCAACGGTGATCCGACCGTGACCGGCCAGGTGTTCGACAAGGGCATGGGCATCGCCGACTGCTTCGATGCGCTCAAGCCCCATTGGACCCGTGCACTCGCCGAAGCGGAAGCCTTCAATGCCAGGGGCGGCTCTGTCCGGCGCGGTGTCGGCGTGGCCGGCGGCTGGTACGGCTGCGGCAACACCTCCATGTCCAACCCGTCGACCATTCGCGCGGGCGTGACCCTGGACGGCCGTATCGTCCTGCACCAGGGCGCGACCGATATCGGCCAGGGCTCGAACACGGTCATCACCCAGATCTTCGCCACCGCGTTCGGCGTTCCCGTCGATCGGATCGACCTTATCGGACCGGACACCGACCTCACCCCGGATGCGGGCAAGACCTCGGCCAGCCGCCAGACCTTCATCACCGGCAACGCCGCCCGGCTTGCGGGCGAGGCCTTGCGGGCGCGCATCCTGCGTCTGGCGAATGTCTCCGACCGGGCGGAGATCCTTCCGGGAGACGGCGTGCTTCTGGTCAGGGACAGGGACGGCGAGCACGAGATCCAGCTCGAAAACCTTGCCGCCGACAACGAGACTTACGTGCTCGAAGCGATCGAATCCTACGATCCGCCCACCAAGCCGCTGGACGAAAACGGTCAGGGCAATCCCTATGCGATCTTCGGAACGACCGCCCAGATGGCCGAGCTCGAGGTCGACATGGAACTCGGCACGGTCACGCTGCTCAGGATCGTCGCGGCCCATGACGTCGGCAAGGCGATCAACCCGCTCCTGGTCGAAGGCCAGGTACACGGCGGCGTCGCCCAGGGCATCGGTCTCGCACTGATGGAGGAATTCCTTCCCGGGCGCACCGAAAACCTGCACGATTACCTGATCCCGACCATCGGCGACGTGCCGCCCATCGAGACGCTGATCATCGAGACGGGCGACGAGCACGGGCCCTACGGCGCCAAGGGGCTCGGGGAACACTGCCTGATCCCGACGGCGCCGGCCGTGGTGAACGCCATCAAGGATGCCTGCGGCGCCCGTGTGGCCCATCTTCCGGCGACGCCGGACAAGATCCTGGCCGCGATCAAAGCCGCGAAAGCCTGAATGAGACCCGGCGGGACATCACCGGAACTGCCTTGCGAGAACGAGCCGACATGAACGTGCCAACACCGATCGTCCAAGCCCCGACAGAGGGTGACCAAGTCCGAAACCTCGAGACGTCCAATGTCGCCGGGGTGGATGTCGGCGGTACGTTCACCGATCTCGTCCTCTATGACGCGCGATCGAAGACGGTCCGTCTGGCAAAGACCCCGACAACCATCGACAACCAGGCCATCGGCGTCCTGAAGGCGCTCGAAATGGCCGATACGGACCTGGCGACTCTCGATCTGATCGTCCATGGTACGACGACGACGACCAACGCCGTGCTCGAGCGGAAAATGTGCAGGACCGGCCTCGTCACCACGCAAGGCTTCCGGGATATTCTGGAACTCGGGCGCAGGACGCGGCCGAACCCATACGGCATGAAAGGCGAATTCGTACCCGTCATTCCGCGCGATCTGCGCCTGGAAGTGCCCGAGCGGCTGTTCGCCGACGGCTCGGTCTACAAGGGGCTGGACGAGGACGCGCTGAAGACCGCGTTGACGTCGCTGATCGACGCCGGATGCGAAGCGCTCGTCATCCATTTCCTGCATTCCTACGCCAATCCGGCTCACGAGATCCGGGCGGGAGAAATCGCCCGGGAGATCTGGCCGAACGAGAACATCACTCTCGGCCACGCGCTGCTGTCGGAAAGCCGGGAATTCGAACGCGGTGTCACGGCGGCTATCAACGCCTCGGTCCAGCCGCTGCTGCGCCGTTATGTCGAACGGCTGGCGGATCAACTCGCCGACAAGGGCTATCGCCACGACGTCCTGGTGATGAACGGCAACGGCGGCATGGTCTCCGCCCGCCGGGTGTCGGTCGAGGCGGCGAAGACCGTCATGTCCGGCCCGGCTTCCGGCGTCATGGCCGCTGCCTATACCGGGCGGCGCGCCGGCATTCCCAATCTCCTGACCTACGACATGGGCGGCACGTCCACCGACGTGGCGCTGATCCGCAACGCGGAACCGGCGGTCTCCAACGAGATCGAGATCGAATATGCCATGCCGATCCATGTGCCGATGGTGGATGTGCGCACGGTCGGGGCGGGCGGCGGATCGATCGCCAAGATCACCGAGTCGGGCCTGCTGCAGGTCGGACCGGAAAGTGCGGGATCGACGCCCGGCCCCATCTGCTACGGCCGCGGCGGGGCGGAACCCACCATTTCCGACGCCAACCTTCTGCTCGGCAGGATGAATCCGGACAAGTTGAACGCGGCCTCCGCGGTCGTCTCTCTCGCCGACATCGATGCGATCTTTCAGGAAAAGCTCGCCGGTCCGCTCGGCGTCAGCGTTCAGGAAGCGGCCGGCGCGGTGCTGCACATCGCCAACACCCGCATGGCGGATGCGGTGCGCATGGTGTCGATCAGTCTCGGCGAGGACCCGCGCGACTATGCCCTCTTCGCCTTCGGCGGCGCCGGCCCGCTGCATGCGACCGCCATCGCGCGCGAACTCGGGGTTCCGCGCGTTCTCGTGCCGTCGCGGCCGGGGATCACTAATGCACTCGGCTGCGTGGTCGCCGATCTTCGGCAGGATTTCGTCAACACGGTCAACAAGCCTCTGGCAGATCTCGATATCGCCCAGGTTCACGCGATCTTCGATCAGCAGACCGGCGAAGGCCGGGCCCTCATCGAACGGGAGAAAGTCGAGATCGAGGATCTGAAGGAGATCTATTCGGTCGACATGCAGTTCATCGGACAGACCCACCTGCTCAGGGTGCCGCTGCCGGGACCGCGCCCAAGCGTGGAGGATCTGCAGACCCTGTTCGAAAAGGCCTATTTCTCCCGGTTCCACGTGGAACTGCCGGAAATCAGGGCAACGCTGGTGAACGTCAATTGCTCGGTGATCGGCCGCCGGGCCGATGTCGACCTGTCGCTGCTGATCGATCCGAAGGGACGGAGATCCACGCTTCAGGATGCGCAGGTGGGAATGCGCCAGGTCTGGTTCGGCGGCTTCGTCGAAACGCCGATCTACTGGCGCGATCATCTGCCGCTGGATGCCGGGATAGAAGGTCCTGCGATCGTCGAACAGATGGACACCACCATCGTCATCGATCCGGGCGACAGGGCCGTGCAGGACGCGGATGGCAACATCATCATCGAACTGGGAGCGGGCGCATGACCATCGATCCGATCACCCTGAGCGTCATCCAGTCCGGTCTGCAGCAGGTCTGCGACGAGATGGACCTGAGCTTTTCACGCGCGGCCTTCTCGCCGGTGATCGCCGAGGCCAACGACCGTTCCGACGGCATCTATTCCGCCGTCGACGGCTCGTTGATCTCCCAGGGTGCGCAGGGCCTGCCGGTCTTTGTCGGCACCATGCAGTATTCCACCAAGACGCTGATCGCGATGATCCGCGACGGGCGGGTCGCGGCACCCAAGCCGGGCGACATCTACATCGTCAACGATCCCTATCTCGGCGGCACCCATCTGATGGATGTCCGCTTCGCCATGCCGTTCTACCGCAATGGCGAAATCTTCTGCTGGCTGTCCAACACCGGCCACTGGCCGGATACCGGCGGCGCCGTGCCGGGTGGTTTTTCCGCGTCGGCCACGTCGGTCGAGCAGGAAGGCCTGCGTCTGCCGCCGGTCCGGCTCTTCAAGGAAGGGGTTCTGGATCAGGAAATCTATTCGATCATCTGTTCCAACATCCGCGTGGCGGAACAGCGGATCGGCGACGTGAAGGCCCAGGCGGCCGCGCTCCTGGTCGGCGAGGAACGCCTGAACCGGATTCTCGACCGCTACGGCGACGACGTGGTCCGCGAGGCGATCGCGGAACTGCGCCGCCGCGCCGCGGAACAGATGCGGGCCAACTGCCGGATGATCCCGGACGGCACCTACCGTTCGCTCGCCTATGTGGACAGCGACGGCGTGGTCAACGAGCCTCTTGAGATCCGCCTGGCCATCACCGCGCGCGACGGCGAGCTGAGCTTCGATTTCACCGGCTCCTCGAAACCCTGTATGGGGCCGATGAACTCGGTGCTGGCGACGACCCTTTCGTCCGTCTACCTGGCCATGCGCCATATCTTCCCGGATGTGCCGATCAGCGCCGGAGCCTTCGAACCGCTGAAGGTCCTGCGCCCGGAAGGCACGTTCCTCGACGCGCATTATCCGCGCCCGGTATCCGGCTGTGCAGCGGAGGTCAGCCAGAGGATCGCCGAAGCCGTCTTTGCCGCGCTCGTCGAAGCCCTGCCCGACCGGGTAACGGCCGCGCCGGCAGGCAGTTCAGGCAATTTCGCCCTCGGCGGCCACGACCCCGCCCGCAACCGCGGCTTCGTCATGTATCAGATTTCCGGCGGTGGCTACGGCGGCAACAGCGATCACGACGGCCTGTCGAACGGTTGCTCCACCATCGGCATTTCCAAGGCCCCACCGGTGGAGATCATGGAACAGCAGTTCCCGGTGCTCTATCACCGCTACGCCCTGCGCGAAGGCTCCGGCGGCGCGGGCAAGCATCGCGGCGGCTTCGGGCTCGACTATGAAATCGAGCTTCTCAGGGGCCAGGCGACGGCGAGTTTCGTGATGGATCACGGCCGGTTCGGACCGCAGGGCGCTCTGGGCGGCAAGGACGGCATGCCCAATTCGGTCCGGGTCTACCAGAACGGCCAGGAAGTCATCCCCGAACACCTGTCGAAGGCCCAGGACATCCCGCTCCAGCCCGGCGACCGGGTCCGGGTCGGCACACCGGGCGGCGGCGGCTACGGCAATCCGGCGGACCGCGATCCGAAGCTGATCGAGGAGGACATCCGTCTGGGGCGCTACACCGCGGACCAGGCCGCCGAACTGTTCGCCGAAGGCTGACGGTGGCGATGAGAAGCTTCCGTCGCGGCTAGAATGGTTTGAATGCCGAAATCCGGTATCATGACATTCTGGAACCATCTGGGAGACCCGGCCATCGCGCCGGGTTTTCCGGTCTTGGGTGAAGGCGCGGGATCGGCAAGGGGGTCAGCGCCGGTAAACAAGCTTCGGGCCGCACGATCCGGCCGAAAAAACGTCAGCTCCAGTGCCTTGATTTGTCGCCGCTTTCAGTCCCACTCGAGGCGGATCTTATTATTACCTCCTTTTCGTCATACTTGTTGCACACTTGAAAGTAGAAATTTTTAATCAGGGTTTGGTTTAAGATTGCAGGTCGCCGGGTGTTGTATTGCTGAAAGAACGCGGCCTGCCTCATCGAATGAATTCAAATTTCATAGCAGCTCACGGGTTTTGCCTTTTGCAGGAACGGCAAATCTGGGCACAGAACTGAAAGAATTTTAACGAGGGAACCAGGGATATCGATCGTCCCGAAACTCCCGTTTCCAAGACATCCCCATCGCAATAATTCAAGACAAGCGTGTAGGCGTAAGCATCGTCGAAGTCGAAGTCCCACGTATTGAGTGAAATGAGGGAAAAGATGTCTTCACTTCCGAATTTTATCGTCGCCGGATCGGCGAAATGCGGCACCACGACACTATGCGGGGCGCTCGAAATGCATCCCGAGATCTTCATATGCGATCCCAAGGAGCCCAATTTCCTGGCGTTTGACGATGTCTATCAGGAGGGCTGGGACTGGTACGAATCCTTGTTCGAGGAAGGCCGCGGGAGCGCGTTTCGTGGCGAGGGCAGCGTCGCCTACAGCTCGCCGGTCTACCAGGAAACGGTGATCTCCCGGTTGAGAGAGAAATTCAACGACATGAAGATCATCTACATCGTCAGGCATCCGCTGGCGCGCATGGAATCCGCCTTCAAGAGCATGACGACCTACGGAAAGCACCGCGAGCATTCCGAGGAAAGATGGGATGGCGTTCCGCGGACGGTTGAACAGGCCATCGAGGACGAGGTTGAGGACATCGTCGGAGAGTCCCTGTATTTCGAACGCATCAACGAGTTCATCCGCTCCTTTTCCCGCGATCGCGTCCACGTGCTTTTCTTCGAGGACTACAGGAAGGATCCCTTGCGCGAACTGAACGCCTGTTTTGAATTCCTCGGGGCCGAACCCTGGGAGGATCCTGCCGTCGAAACCCTGCACCTGAATTCCTCCTCGAATGTACGTGTGAGGGATACGGCCGTCCTGAAATTCATGAGGGACCACTTGAATTCGGTGGTGAAGGCCGGCGGCAGCATTCCGGTCGTCTCGCCCATGCTGAAATCGGTCCTGCGGCCGAAATTCGACAACAAGCCGCTCATGACAGGGTCCGTCCGCGAGAAGGCGAAGGAAAAGATCTTCGAGGATTCCCAGATGCTTCTCCAGCTCTGCGGAAAGCCGGAAAACTACTGGAGTTTCGAATAGTCCGGCGCGGTTTTCCGCGAATGCCGGGAGTTACCGGTAGACGCGGAAATAGTCCACGCGCATCGCGGTCTCGCGGTCTTCGTCCTGCAAGGGATCGGGAAAAGGCACGTCTGAGCGCAGGGCCAGCGTGATGAGCGGCCAGAAGACGTCGTTCAGCTCGTCCAGCTCATCGGAACGGCCGATCTTCCAGATCATCGGAGCGCCGGTTTTCGGATCCGTGATGCGCTTGCGCTCGAAGAATGGGCTGCAGGTATCGCGGTCGATCAGCACCCCGTAGCGGAAATAGCCCTGGGTGATGTCGGTGCCCGTCGGAACCCCGGTGCTTTCATGATGCAGCCCCGGTTCGCCCCACTCGTGCAGGTAGGTGCCGTAGAGATCGAGCTCGAAGCCCTTGTGCTCGACCACGTCGATCTCGATGCTCGTCTTCGGATAGAGGATGCTGCGTCCGTTCATCAGCCAGAACGCCGGAAAGCTCAACGGGTGGGCGGGAAACCACATCCGTGCTTCGAAATAGCCGTCCCGCCATCCCTGGAGGATCGTTCCGTCCGACTTGGCGGTCTGGAGATTGCCCGATATCCATTGAAATTCGGGCAGGTCGTTGCCGTAATATTTCGGCACGTTCATCTTCCGGCCGATATATTTGGCGGAAATCTGCAGCGCCTTGCCGTTCGCAGTATCGGGATCGTCCACGATGGCATAAGGCTGAAACCCCTCTTCGCCCTGAATTCTCGCGAAGGCGGAACGGCCGTAAAATCCCGTGTCGTAGGTCGTCGCCTTGGGTCCGGCATGCCAGATGGCGGGGTCTATCATGGCGAAGACCTCGTCGAAGACGAGGTCCCGCCCGGCGGTCGGATCGAACTCCTCGCCCGCCGCGGCGAAGGCGGCATAGGGGGCAATGGACACGCCGCCAACGGCCCCGGCGCTGCGAAGGATGAGTTCGCGTCGGTTCAGCAGAATAGCCACTCGATCCCGCTCCGCTTACTGTTTCAGAGTGTTTGCGCTGGTCTCGAGCGTCACCTTGCCGAAGGAGCGGCGAAGGCCGGTATAGATTTCGCAAGTCTGCCGTGCGACCCGGTCGACCGTCAGGTAGTCGATCCTGGTCTGGCTTTTCCGTTTCCACTCCGCCAGCGTTGCCGGATCGGCGAGTAGCTTGCACAAGGCATCGGCAAGCGCTTCGGAGTTTTCCGATGGCACCACGATGCCGGCTTCGCCGTGTTCCAGAAGCTGCGGAATGCCGCCGACATCGCTGCCGATCACGGCGCACCCGGCTTCGCGGGCTTCACAGATGACCAGCGGGGCGGGATCCGCCAGCGACGGCAGGACGAAAATGTCGGCCGCCGCCATCCACTTGAACGGATCCTTCTGGCCGCCGAGAAAGACGATGTTTTCGCCGGAATCCAGGGAGGCCGCCATTTCGTGATACTGCTCCCGGTAGGGACCGTCCCCGACGACATAGAGCTTGGCTTGCGGAAAGCTGGCAAAGGCGGTGTCGAACGCCTGCAGAAGATAGGGAAGCCCCTTGCGCGGATGAAGCCCGGCCACGACGAGGATGGCGGGATGGTCCAGTTCGGGCAGATCGGTGTTCCTCGCGCCGACGCGCGCCGACCCGATCGTGCCGTTCAGGACCACCTGTAATCTGGACGCAGGCACACCGCGTTTTTCCATGGAATCGCAAACCGCCTGGCTGACGGCGATGACCTTGTCTCCGAGCCCCATGAGGATGGCGCTTTTCTCGAATTCGTTGTGAACCGTCGTAACGAGAGGTATCCGCAGAAGCTTGCAGACCGGCCAGGAGAGCACCGCGCTCGTCATCATGTGCGCGTGAATGACGTCCGGTTTCCACCGGCGCGCCAGCGAGAACAGCCTCCACAGCGATTTCAGCAAGGTGAGCGGCTGTCGCTCGTGCGAGATTGTGAAGGTTTCGACGCCGTTCTCGCTCAGCAACGTGTCGAAGTCTCCGCCGCCGCTTGCAACGGCGGCCTCGTGTCCGAGCTTCTTCTGGGCGCAGGATAGGTCAACCGCCGCGTGGACATGGCCATTTAAGCGTTTGGTGTGATTGAGAATATGTAAAACGCGCATGTAAAATCCGTACTCACGCAACCATGGCGGCAGAAAAATCTGCCGTCGTTTGAAAGGTTCAGGTTAAAAATTCCCCAGAGGAATGTTGGTTCGAAACCGCAATCAACAGTAGCTCTGAGACGCTTATGTTCTTAAAAAAATCATTGTTAAATAGAACATATCTTTTTTTACAAATCTAGTAAACTTTATGTTTGCGGCGCCCGGTTGTACGGCTCGTTGCCGATCAAACGGACTTCAGCTCGATGTCCTGCAGAGCGCTTTCGGCCTCGATCGTCGAAAGGCGTGCCGTGGGCTGGTAATTGAAGGCTCCCTGGCGCCCGAGTGAGGTGATGCCGAAATCGCGCAGCGCCGAAATCGCGTTGTCCGCGTGCTGTTGAGAGCCCCGGCTATAGATCGGATAGGCGTTTTCCAGTATCTGGCTTCCTTCCAGTTTCAGGTCTCCCTTGAAAATTCCGGCATCCCGGACATGCGTGCGGAAGTCCTGTTCGGCGTCTTCCACGCCACCGCCAAGAAAATTGGAAATCACCTCCACGGCGAAATATTCGCGATCGTGAGCCTTTCCGTAAAAATCGGAATAGACCGTCAGCCGCTTCCACGCGCCTTCGTCGGAGAAGTTGTAGATGATCGCCTCGTCGAAGCCGCGGCTTCCGGAAAAGCTGAAATAGAGGGTGATCAGCGTGATGGTGCCGAGATCGGTCCCCTTGTCCAGGCCGCAAAGCGCCGCCGTCTGCTTGACCGGAATAGTCGACACGACGTTGGCGGCCTTGTAGGCGCCGTCTTCGGCCAGAACCTCGAAGCCGTCCTCCGTTTTCCGGATGGCGTTGAGTTTCTTTCCGAGATGGAACTCGGCGCCCATCTTTGCCAGCTTCTCTTCGGCAACGGCGTAGAGGGAAGCAAAGCCTTCCTTCGGCCGGGCAAGCTGCCGGTTCTTCGGCGCGGGTTTCTTCAGGCGCGGTTTCAGCCTGCGCAGGATGCCGCTCAGCGAGGCGTTCTCGCTGATCCAGAGCATGCGCTTCCTGGCCAGGTCGATGTCGATCCGGCTGGGTTCGATCCCGTAGAACCGGTGCATATACGTCTTGAGACCCGATCGCGCGAGAAGGCACGATCCGATCCAGTACCTGGCGAAATCCTCCGCGCTCTCCATCTTGCGGTGAAACAACCTGGAATAGAGCGCCGAGGCCAGGATTTTGGCCGTGACCAGCGGACCGTCGACCAGAACGTCGTCGCGCACCGAGACCGGATAGGTGGTTATTCTCCCCTGGGGGGTCAGGCGAGCCCATCTCGGGCGGATGTGCACATAGTGGGGCAGAAGCTCCGGAAAGTGATTGAGCAGGGGAGAGTCGTCCTGAAAAATCAGGCTGCCGACATCGAAGGTGTAGCCGTCTGACGACCAGTCAAGATGATTGCCGCCGATATGATCGTATTCATCCATGACGAGGATGCTTTTGCAACCTTGTCGCGCAAGCATGGATGCGGATACAAGGCCGGAAATCCCCGCGCCGAGCACAATCGCTTGAAATTTCCGGTTCTGTACTTCATTTTCGCTCTGTATATTTTTCATATTGCATTGCCCCGAAAGTTTCTGCCTATAAAATAAGCAAAAACTCTAAAAAATAGGATTGTTTTTAGTATTTTTTGACCAACATTATTCTGCGTTAAACGCATTTCACCAATAAACTTCATTGAATGCAATGCATTTGGAATCTTGCACGGAAATTTTGCTGTAACGCTGGGGAAAGTTGGTTTATCGTGAAGTCATAGTTAGAAATATCCATAGTTGAGTTTATTGCTGCACGATTCCGCAGTTTGGTCTGAACGTGAATTACCGAGTTTGATTCAAGTAAATTTAGAAGTGTTTGAGTATTATGGGAGTGAAGTTTGCGCAAATTCCCTCTAGAGCAAATTGATGCATCCAAAAGTATCCGAATAATTTCGACCGACGTTTTCGACACATTGCTGCTCCGCAAAATCAAGTCGCAGACATCGAGAATTGCCGAAGGTGAAACGGCATTCGCCGAAATACTCGGCAAGAACGGATACGCGTTTGACGCTCGCGAGCTGATCAAGGCCAGGCGGCTCGCGCAGCAGATGGCCTATCGCGCCCTGGGCGTCGGCGGTCATGTCGGCGAGGTGCGGCTGACCGATATTCTGCAGTGCCAGTTCCAGCTTCTCTCCCTGCCGGATGCATTTTTGCAGCACCGTCTGGACATCGAGATCGCCATCGAAAAGGAGTCTCTGTTCGCCAACCGGGAGCTTGCGGCGTTTCTGAGGGAAAGCTGCCGGAAAGGCCTCAGGACGGTGGCGATCAGCGACACGGCCCTCTCCGCGGAACAGGTCGAGGAGTTGATCCGGCATTTTCACGGACCCGATCTGATCGATCGTGTCTATTCGAGCGCTGACGCCCAGGCGAGCAAACGCCATGGAGCCCTGTTCAGGCATGTCATGGACGAAGAGGGCGTTTCCGCCGATCAGATGTTTCACATTGGCGACGACCGGGTGGCCGACAGCCAGGTGCCCGGGTCGCTCGGTCTGAACACGCTGCATGTACCGCGAAGCTCGATGGTGCGGTACCGCTCGCTCGCAAACGGGGCGGCGGCAAGGTCCGCAGAGCTGCTTGGCGATAGGTCGGTGAGAAAGGGGGCGGTCGCGCGCACCGCCGATCCTGCCGAATTCGGGCGTGACGTCTTCGGTCCGGTCGTCGCGGAGTTCTGCCTGAAGATCTGGCTCTATGCGCAGCAGGCGCAGATGCTCGGGGCTCCCGCCGCGCTTCTCTTTTGCGCGCGTGGCGGCGTCGGCATCAGGGAAGCCTACGAGCGGGTCCTGAAGGTGCTGGACCTGCCCGGCGATGTCCGCCGGGAAACCTTCATGGTTTCGCGCCTTATCGCCGCGCGCACTGCCGTGGAACGGCGGAGCATCGCCGCGCTGGACGAAATCGGCCGCGAATTCCAGGGCAGGACCTTCGCCGACGTCTTCAAGGCTCTTGGCGGGCCGGACATGGTGATACCCCCTGAATGGGAACAGCCCTTCATGGCCTCCGCCTTCTATTCCCTCCTGGAAAGCGAGGCCGGCCAGCAGCTGAACGAGGAAATCCGGTCGCAGAACGCATTGTTCAAGCGGCATCTTGCCGAGATTTCGGGAGACGCGCAGCGGCTCATTCTCTGCGACACCGGCCTCTACGGCAGCACGCAGCGGCTTCTCGCGGCCGGCCTTCCCGAAAGGAGCTTCGAAACGGTTCACTTCGCCCGCAGCAACTACAAGGGCTTCGGCGAGGAACATTTCGCGAGGGTGGCGGGTCTGGTCGTCGAGCAGAACAAGTATGATCCCTTCCGGACCGAAACCGTCGTCCTGCGCTACTGGCACATCATCGAAAGCCTGTTCGAACCGAAGGTTCCCTCGGTCCGCAGGTTCGAACTGAAAGCGGACGGCCGTGTCGGCACCAATTCGGTCGAGATGGCCTATCCCGTCGATCCCGGTCTTCTCAATCCGCTGCTTGTCGGAGTGCTGGGCTACATCGACGAGGTGAGGAGCGGAAGGCAGATCATCAGGGACGCGGGGATTGCCTGGCGGCGTCTGAAGCAGGCCATAACCTTTCCCCAGAACGTCGATCTTGCCGTCCTCGACGTCAGGGAGCGGTCCGTCGATTTCGGGCGCGCGGATTACGTGAAGGCCATCAAGGACGACGATCAGGCCGGCCTGCGGCGGAAGCTGGTTTCGGTCCGCTCGAACCTCTGGAAGGAGGGAGCCATTTCCCGGGATTTTTCCTCCCTCAGCCTGCCCTTGCTCCTGGCGCTTGAAATGACCTACGCGGTGCGGGGCGTTTCCGCCCGGCTCAGCCGGCGCTGAAGCCTTGCGGCCGACCATTCATGAAAGATCCCGATGATTGCACTTAAAGCTTTGAAGGGGGCCGGATGGCTGGTGTTCTCGCGTTTTTCCGGACGCGCGATCGACTTCATCATGCTCCCCATCCTCGCCCGGGTACTCAGCCCGGCCGATTTCGGGCTTGCCGCTCTGGCTATGTCCCTTGTCCTGATCATCGACACTATTTTGGAAGTGCCGGTCACGCAGGCCCTGGTGCGGCTGGAAAAGGTCGATCCGGAACATCTGGACACCGGGTTCACCCTGGGCGCGATAAGAAGCGGCGTTGTCGCGCTGGTCGTTCTGATCGTCATATGGCCATTTTCGGTTCTCAACGGCGAGCCGAGACTTGTGCCGCTGATCCTGTTCATCGTCACCGGATCGATCGCCAAGGGGTTCGTCAGCCCGGCCATGGTCCATTTCGCCCGGAAACTGGGGTTCCTGCAGACCTTCATGATGGAGTTGGGCGGTAAGATCTGCGCCTTTCTGGCGGCGATGATCCTCTTATACGTGGGAGCGACTTACTGGGCGATTGCCGCCAACTATGTCGCCGCGGCGATCGCCGCCACCTTGATTTCCTACATCCTGGCTCCCTACCGCCCGAGGTTCTCGCTGAGGCGCCTCAACGATTTCGCGGCTTTCGTCGGCTGGTACAGCGCGGCGCAACTGGTCTCGGCCCTCAATTGGCAGTTCGACCGGTTGTTGATCGGCATGGGAGCCGACAAGGCTTCGCTCGGCCGGTATGCAATCGCAAGCGACCTGGCGACGATGCCGACGCAGAGCCTGATCGGGCCGGCTCTCCAATCCGTCATGGCGGCGTTTTCCCTGATAAGAAATGACAGGGAGCGTCTCAAACAGGCTTTTCTGAAGGCCGCCAGGTTCGCCATGCTGATTTCAGTGCCGGCATGCGTCGGGATCTCGCTCACGTCCGACCTTGCAACCGCGTTGCTCCTGGGTCCCAAATGGGATGACGCAGCCCCTCTGGTCAGCATTCTCGCGCTGGCGGTCTTGCCGATCCCCTATTTTCAAACGCTTTATTCGGTGTGCTTGGCCACAGACCGGCCCTTCTTGATTGTCAGGGTGAACGTCATCGATCTTTGTTTGAGGCTGGTTCTGCTGACGGCCGGCTTCTATGCCTTTTCCATTGTCGGCGTCAGCGTCGCCCGGGCGCTTCTCGCCCTGACGATGAGCGGCACCTATCTGTACTTCGCGAGCCGGGTGGTGGGGGTGAGCATCGGGGAGCAGTTGAGGAATTTGTGGAAGATCGGCGCCGCGGCGGTCGCGATGGCGGTCTGCGTCACCTTCCTGCGCCGGGAGTTGGCCGGCCTGGACCTGTCCGCGCTCTATGAGCTCGCGCTTGTCGCGCCTGCGGGTGCCCTCATCTATTGCACGACCCTGTTTGCCCTGGGCCTGAGGGTCATTCTCGGACGGTCACGGCTGGAGTTCTTCGACCGCTACTGATGAGGATGGCGGCCGCCTCCATCCTCATGTCGCGCGCTCCTGTAGAAGGCTTCGATCTGACCTGGAAGGACTTGAAAAACCAACGGATGTTCAATCGAAACCGGCCGAACATCCGTTGATCCGCGGAAACGGCTGTCCGTCTCAAAATGGTGTCGAACCGGCCTCTCTTCAGGGGCCGGTTCTTTTTTTGTTAGCCTTTGACCAGAACGGTTCCCACGAGATTGGCACCCACCCGCTTGAGCAGGCGTTCCGCGTCCTGAACGTTTTCCACGGTCGTTTTTCCGGCGGTGATCACGATGATCACGGCATCGGCGTGAACCGCGAGCGACAGTCCGTCGGCGGAACTCGCCAGAGGCGGCAGCGCCATCAGGATCTTTCCGCGGCTGATCAGGTTGACGATCAGGTTCTTGGCACGCTGGCCGCTGAAATCCGCCCGCAGGTTGATTTCCGGTTTCAGCGAATGAACGGGAAGGATCAGCAGGCTCGGATTTTCCTCCAGCACCGTTTCATCGAGGGTCGAGGGATCGACCACGGCGTCGGCGAAGGTAATGGCCTGACTGGCGCCGTGCTCGCGTCCGGCGCGCCGGTGCTTGTTGTAGCCGGCGTCCAGAAGCGTGACCCTATGGCCGCTCCGGTTGCTCAGCTCCGCCAGTCCCTGGCCGATCTTGGTTGCCGTGGCGCAATCCTCCCAGGAGACCAGCGCGACGACCGAGTTGCGTTTTTCGGCGAATGGCGCGCAGATCAGGTCGATCGTCGTGCGCAGGTCGCGGAGTGCGGAAGGAAACCTGCTGTCCGGCTTCCGGGTAAGGACCGTCCTGATGACGCCCGGCGCAAGTTTCGCGCGATGTCGCAGGGCACGTGGGAGGGGAATGTCGGCAAGGCAGGGCACGCCGAACTTGTGGTGCAGGTCCTTGGTCTTCCAGATTTTCTTGTCGAGAATGTATCCCAGCGTCGCCAGACAGATGCCGAGGATGAGACCGAACGTCGCTCCGAACGCGGCGATAAGGGACTTTCGCGGGGCCGACGGGCTCAGCGGAACCTGCGCTTCGCCGATCACGCGCGCATTGGCGTCCGGGATCGGCTGGTCCGGAACCCTGCCCTCCTGCATGGCCTGCCTGGAGATATTGATCTGCTGGGAAAGCGCATCAAGCCGGCCCTGCAGGGTGCCTGCACCGGAGCGAAGGGTCTGGTATTCCGCATCGACGGTCTGGAGAAGATAGGCCGAGACGGTGGCATTCGCGACCCGGGCGGCAAGCTCGGCGTCGGAGGACGAGTACGTTACGGAGAGGACGAAGGACTGTCCGACCCGCGAGGCGCTTATCCGGTTGGTGAAGCGGTTGAAGGCGGTCAGCCGGTCCCGCTCGGCCAGGCGTGCGGCGCTCGTCTGGGATTGAGCCGAAGCCCCGTCATCCGTGGAGCTTCCGGTTATCATGCCGATCGCATCCGAAACGGCTGTCTTGGCCAGGCCGATATATCTGGAAAGCGCGCCCGGCTCCTTGCTTGCCAGCTCCGGATCGGAGCTCAGCTGCAGGCTGTCGAACACCTTGGTCAGCAGGCGTTCGGACCGGATGACAACCAGTTCGCTGTCGACGCGGTTCAGGTTCAGGTCGCTTTGAAACGAACTCTGGCCGTCAATCGAGACGACGCGCCTCGGCTCCAGGAGGACGCTTGCCGTTGCCTGATAGATGGGCGGCAGGGTGCTGGCGTAGTAGGCGGCGAGCACCAGCCCGCCCAGCATGCAGCCGGCTATCAGGAACTTGTACCTGTAGCCGATCGACAGAACCAGTTCGACGAGCGCTTGCGGACTGCGTTCCGGTTCCTCGACCTGAGGCTCAAGGGACTGGATGCGCCTGATGATCTGGCTGGAAGGTGGAATGTCTTTGTAGGTCAACTCTGCTTCTCCACACCGCTGACGGCAACTGAATTTTTCGGCGGGTTGAGGCTTGCCGCACGTTCCGGTTCGAGACGCCCCCTCAAAACGTCCTGAAATGCGAGCACATTACCCTTCACCCGCCCCCGCCGGTCGATGAAGGGCTCTGGACGCAGGGAAAGCGCCAGATTGCTCGCCACGTTTCTGAAAATCTGCCCGGCCACCTGCTGAAGCGTCATGGTGCCTTTTCTCAGCATGTAGATCGGATTGATGATCTGCGAATACCCGAGCTTGAGACCGCTGACGCGTCCCGACTTGGTGCCCATGTGGACGCCGCGTGCCAGATCGTACTTCACCATTTGTCCACCGCTCCTGGCCACGGAAGCCCCGAAATCGCGGTCTTCCAGCCAGCCGTAGAGGACAAGGCGCTCGTCGAATTTCTGACCGGCCACCGAGGCCATCCGGAAGGCCATGTTGCAGCCGTAGGGGCTGAAGGGTTCCGTCCAGGCCGGGTCTGCGCCGCGGTCGTTCTCCAGCGCCCGGATGGCATCCTCGAAACTGATGCCGGGTCCCTTGATCCCGTCGGCGACCACGCGCCCGGTAAAGCCGGCGACCTGCTGCTCGTCCTGAAAGGTCTGGGCGGCGATCGCCAGCCAGTCCTTGTCGGCGATGAAGTCGTCGTCGAAGAACACCACGATGTCGGTCTCTTGCGGCAGGGCGGCAAGACCGGTGTTGCGCTGCGCCGGAAGCCCGCCGGGCCCCGTGATCACCCTCACGCCGTCGAGATCGGCAAGGTCGCCCGCATCTCCGGTATCGACGCAGGACACGATGACCGTATCGGGCTTCAGGGTTTGCGTCTTGAGCAGATGCCGCACCGTGGCGCTGGCGACCGCAGGTCTTCCGCGCGTCGCGAAGACGACGCCGATCTTCAGCCGTTGAACGTCGGTATCGGCCGGCAGGGCCTGCCGGACGTTCGAGGTTTCCATGAGATCCAGGTATCCTTGCGCCGTCTGGGACCAGGTGAATTTTTCGGCCTGCTCGAAGCCCTTTTCGACCAGTTCGACGCGCAGATCCGCGGAGTCGTTCAGCGTCCGGATGCGATCCACCCACTGGCGTGGATCGAAGGGCGACGCCAGCAGGGCCGCGTTTCCGCAGACTTCCGGCATGCTCGCCAGGTGTGAGGAAATGACGGGACATCCCCTCGCCATCGCTTCGACGATGGGAAGGCCGAAGCCCTCCGTCAGGGACGGAAAGACGAGGCAGAGCGCGCTGTCCAGCAGATAGGCGAGATCTGCGTCCGATACGCGTCCGAGCATGTGAACGTTCGGGTGCTCCTCGAGCCTGGCCTCTCCGAAGATGCCGGCTTCGCCTCCGGCGACGACGATGTCGACCCCCATCCTGTCGAGGTCCGGTGCGGCGCGGATCAGGAGATCCAGGTTCTTGTGTCTGGATCGCGAACCGAGGGCGAGTACGAACCGGCGTCCGCTCTGGAAACAGATCTGCTCGACATAATGCGGTGCGATATCGGCCAGGGAGGGATCCCAGTTCAGTGCGTGATCATGCCCGTTCGGCAGGACGGCGATGTCTTTCAGCGGAACCTGCAGATGCCGCGCGATCTGGCGGGCCGAGGCATGGGACACGGTGGCGACCCGCATCGCACGCCGTGCGACGAACGGCTGGGCCTGGCGGTAATAGGTCCGGAATTTGGTGCTGTAGCTTTCCGGCACCGTGAACACATTCGCATCGTGAATGCAGATGACCTGATTTCGTTTGGTCAACGGAGCCGTATTGCACAGGTTCAGCAGCTCATCGGGCCACACGCGGGGAAGCGAGAACTGTTCCCAGGCATGGCCGGAAAGCGCGCCCATGCGCTCGACCGGCGCAAGGAAACCCGGCACGTCCGGCGTCGCACCGGGAGCGACGACCAGCGGGCCTGCCTCGCTATGCAGGTTCCGCTGCATCGCATTGACGACGTTGAAGGCGTAACGCTGGACCCCTGTCATGTTCTGCAGGAGAAAGCGCCCGTTGATCGCGTATGGCATTGAAGAACTCATCGTGCAGCCACCAGGAACATGTCTCGCGATTTCGCGGGTTGAGGAAGGGTATTGGCCGCCGCCAGGGCGGCCAGCATGTAGAAGAACAGGCCCTGGTCGATGGACGGGCTGACGACCAGGTCGCCGACGAGCAGCCCCAGGCAGCCGTTCCGCGCTGCGATGCGGGCGGCGTGTTCCTGGAAGGAGGCCGGTCTGGCCTTGCCGACGAACGACGTGTAGCAAAAGGCGAAATAGAACAGCGTTCCGGGAATGCCGACGCCCGCCAGAAGGGCGTAAAGGAGGCTCGAAGTCCGCACGGTTCCGAGCCCGACGCCCAAGCCGTAGCTGTCGATGAAATTCTGCCAGGCCAGATCGTTCCAGGAGCCGCGCTGAACGCCGGAACTGGAGGTCGCCTTATCCAGCACGACCAGATTGACATAGTCGTATATCTGGTTCCACAAGGGCACGTCGATGGCCACCAGCAACACGACGGCGATGACGCAGAGCGGCGAAATCAGGAGAAAGAACAGGCTGTAGCCCCGAAGCCCGTATGTGAGGGCAAGCTGCAGCCCGGTCGCGTAGAGCAGGAGCAGGACGACCGGGGCGCCGGCAAGGCCTGTCGAAGAGGTCGACATGACGACCATCACCACCGCGGTGAAGGTCAGAAGGCCCGTCAGCGCGGGACGGTAGCCCGCCAGCCAAAGCGTTCCGGAGAAGCCGAGCACGCCCAGGGTCGAGCGGGCGAAGGACGAAGCCTCCGTGAACGAGCCGACGATGCGCTTCATTCCGGCGATGTGGTCGTCCACATGCAGCGTGTAGCGGATATTGCGCATGAAGGACATGAGCGATTGGGTGCCGGTCATGTAGGTGGCGAGGTCAACGATCGCGAATATGAGATTTGCCACGCAATAGGCGATCAGCGCCTTGAGGACAAAGTTGAACCCTTCCGGTTTCGCGGCCACCGCGGCAACCAGGCTGAAGCAGAGCACGTCCGAAATCAGATAGACGCTCTGCGTCATGTTGCTGGAAACCGGCCCGAGGGGCACGGTTGAACCGGTGTCGGCATAGGAAGACCTGCCGAGCGGGATGATCGCCGTTTCTTCTGCGAACAGGCGCGGTGCGAAATACGCGCTCAGGAGGCCGTAGGTCAGAAGCAGGAGCAGCCAGAAACCGGGCCTTGCGAACTGGAACTCGCGGAAAAAGGCGTTTGCCGTGGATTTGTCGGCCAGCACGCCGAGAGCAAGAAAGGCGAGGAGCACGTGGGCTGGCGGAATGTTCGCGGCTCCGGCATAGAGAGCGGCTGCCGCCCCCAGGACGGAGGCGATCGCCAGCATGCGAACGAGCGCGGCGTTTCCCAGGAAAAAACTCGAGACGCCCGCGATGAAGGATAGAATTCCAATGAATGCGATACTCATAAGCGTCATTCACCCATTACTGCATCGGCAACGCTCCGGGCCGACACGCGAATATGGTGCCGGCCAGGTCATTCCGTGAGCACGAGGAGTGAATAGCCGCCCAGGACACGAACCGTCCAATCGGGAAAGAGAGAGAAGCAGAGCTGACGGGGCAGTTTCATCAGCTGGCTGCTCAGGGCCTGATTGGGAAGCTCCAGCCGGCTTGCGGTGTACTTGTAGTCGACGATCTTGTAGCCGCAATCCTTCAAGGCATCGAGGGCGGTGTCCTTGAAGAAATAGTGGATGTGTCCGACGTTTTTCCGGAGGTTCGAGATCGGCCAGCCGCGATAGACCGACTGGACGGAAAGATCCAGCGGGATGTGAAAGATCTTGTAGCGTCCAAGGTCTTTCAGTCCCTTCATGAAGCCGATGCAGTCCTCGACATGCTCGATCACGTCAGCGATCAGGACCACATCGAACCGGGCGTCTTTCTCTTCGAGAACGTCGCCGAACTGGAAGGACAGCTGCGGGGTCTCCTTGGCCTTTGCCCGCTGGTAGGCATGGGGAGCGATCTCGTACCCGGTGAAGCGGACATCGGGATATTTCCGGCTGAGGTTCAGCAGGATTTCTCCCGTCCCGCAGCCGACCTCGCAGAATGTGGACATCGGCAGATTGTTGCGGTCGATGATGTCTTCGACCTGCCGGGCTTTCCAGGGTGAATCCTCCTCATGCCAGGTCGGATTCAGTTCTGCATAATGTTCATTCAAATATATATCTTGCACTTCCAAGCTCCTCTTTAAGCTTGAGCTTGTTTTAACAACGGGTGATTTAAGTAGTTCTCATCACGCTAGTAGTGGCGTGTTCAAATTGTTGTAAATTTATAATAGTCAATTAATATGAAATACACTTACACCACGTGGCGTGGAAGTAAAATTCAATAGCTTCCGCGTCTGGCGAGAACCGCCGGAATTGTTTTCAGGATAATCGCCACGTCTCCGATGAAGTTCTGCTCGGCAACATAGCGCGAGTCGAGTTCGACCCTTTCCTGATAGCCGACTTCGTTGCGTCCGCTGACCTGCCAGAGACCGGTCAACCCCGGGCGAACCCTGATGTAGTCGATGAATCGCGCGCCGTACATCTTGGCTTCGCTGGCCGTGATCGGACGCGGGCCCACCACGCTCATTTCACCCCGAAGGATGTTGATGAGCTGCGGGATCTCATCGATGCTCGAGCTGCGCAGGATCGCTCCGAAGGCGGTGACGCGCGGATCGTTCTTCAACTTGCGGGTCGTTTCCCATTCCTCTCTGGCGTCCGGATTTGCGGCCAGATACTGCTCAAGCGCCCGGTCGGCGTTGCGGACCATGGTCCGGAACTTGATGCAGTCGAACAGGGTGCCGTTCTTGCCAATTCGCTTATGAAAGATGAAGATCGGGCGGCCCTGTAAAATCAAGAGAACAGCCGAGACCATCAAAATCATCGGGGCCAGTACGACCAACCCCGTAAGGGCAAGTACAGAATCCGATGAGTATTTAATTAGTAGTCTCAGGGGAAAGCGTTTTCTTTCGCTCTCGATAGCTGTGTTATTCGGGCTTTCGCTCAGATCACGCCGATAGAACTCTTTGGCGTGCTTAAATCTCGTGCTTAAATTAAGCTCACTCATTACAGTTCGCCTCTCATTAAATTGATACCATTTCAAGTCGGGCTAAAAATTCTTTCGCAAAACAGGGATGAGTAAATATTATATTACTGTTTTTGACAATACTTAAATTTTAGGCATGCCGTAACGGCAGTCAATGGTTTACGTTAAGGCAGGTGGAAATTGATTTAAATTATTGAAAAAAATAAATTTACTGGCCTTATGGACAAGCGCTGCAAACCGTTTCTATCTTAGCCTGGTCGGCATTTTTTCGCAGTTGCACAATTTTTATCCGCTCTGATTGACTGAGGTTGTTTCATGCGAATTGCGTTGGTGCATTATTGGCTCGTGGGAATGCGCGGAGGCGAAAAAGTTCTCGAGGCTCTTTGCGAACTGTTTCCCGAGGCTGACATTTTCACACACGTTTACGACCCAAATTTGGCGTCCGAGACGATCCGGGCGCACAAGGTCTCGACGTCCTTCATCGACGGGCTTCCTTTTTCCCGGAAAATGTATCCCCGTTATCTGCCGCTGATGCCCCTGGCGCTCGAGCAGCTGGATCTGCGGGGATACGATCTGGTCGTCAGCAGCGAATCCGGCCCCGCGAAGGGCATTATTCCGGACTCGAACGCAGTGCACCTTTGTTACTGCCACTCCCCGATGCGCTATCTGTGGAACATGTACCGGAACTATTACGAAGCTTCCGGCATGCTGACGAAGCTGCTCATGCCGCCTTTGGCGCACTATCTCAGGGGCTGGGATGTGACCACGGCCCACAGGGTGGGCAGGTTCGCGGCCAATTCCCAGACGGTCGCCAACAGGATCAGGCGCTACTACAACCGCGATGCGCAGATCATTCATCCGCCGGTGGACACGGCGAGTTTTCGACCGGTTGAAGCCTCGCAAGTGAGCGAGTATTATCTGATGGTCGGTGAGCTTGTTCGATACAAGAGGCCCGATCTGGCAGTTGAAGCGTTCAACAAGATGAAGGCGAAGCTGGTTGTGATCGGTCAGGGCGAAATGCTCGCGGAGCTGAAGAAGATTGCCGGCCCGACGGTCGAAATACTTGGTGCCCAGCCGTTCGAGGCGCTGAAGCATCATTATGCACATTGCAAGGCACTGATTTTTCCCGGCGAGGAAGATTTCGGTATCGTGCCGCTGGAAGCAATGGCGAGTGGCCGGCCTGTAATTGCGTTCGGGAGGGGAGGGGCGACAGAAACGGTTGTCCCCGGAAAGACGGGCCTTTTTTTCGACGAGCAGTCGGTCGAAGGCCTCATAGAAGCCGTTCAACGGTTCGATGATATGTCGTTCGACCCTGAGGACGCGGTAGCGCGAGCGGCCGAGTTCGGCAGGGAAATCTTCAAAGCGAAGTTCAAGGCGTTCGTTGATGACGCCTTGGCGGAAGCCGGAATCCCGAAACCGAATGCGTCCTGATATTTTCACGATACGATTTCACGGGCCGCAGACGCGGTAAGACCGGCTGTTGGAGCAAATGTATGAAGACATTTTTGGCCTCGGACACTCATGCGCGGCATCCGGTTGACTGGCTCCTCCGCTTCCTGGGCGGACTGATTTTCGGACTGTTTTTGAGCGCGCCGGCCCATGCCGAAGATTATCTGGTCGGTCCGCAGGACAAGCTCAAGATCGATGTGGTCGAATGGCGGCCAACGACGGCCTCCATTTTCGAGTGGAGTCCCTTGACGGGCATTTTCACGATCTCGACGGGCGGCAACCTCTCCCTGCCCATTCTCGGCACCCTGCCGGTAGCGGGAAAAACCGTCGAAGAGATCGCCGAAGACGTGAGTGAAAAGCTGCAGAAGATCGTCGGGCTTCAGCAGCGTCCGAGCGCCTCTGTCGAGGTCGCCGAATACCGGCCGTTTTTCGTCGGAGGTCTTGTCGCAAGGCCAGGCAAATATGACTATTTTCCCGGTCTGACCATTCTCCAGGCACTCAGCATCGCCGGCGGTTATGCGCGGCCGACGGACGGGGACATGATGGGCCTCCAGCGGGATGTGCTGTCCAGCCGCGGCAGTCTGCGCGAACTGCAGGCGGAGCGGCTGTCCCTGCTGGCCCGCAACGCCCGTCTCGAGGCGGTTATCGGCGGAGCATCCGAAATCACCTTCCCCGCCGAAATCGTCTCCCAGGCGGACAGGCCCGGCATGCGGCAGATTCTCGAGGACGAGCGGAAGATTTTCGAAGCCACGCGCCGGGCGATCGATGAGGAAACCAGGGCGCTTCAGCGCAACAAGAATTACGCCTCCGAGCAGACCGAGGTTCTGAAATCCAAGGAAAGCGCCCTCGATGAACAGGCAGCCCTTGCCGACGAGGAGCTCGGAAAGATCACTGGCCTCGTTACCAAGGGGCTTTCCGTTTCGACCCGGCAGTTCGGAGCCGAGCAATATGTCTCCGAGCTTCAGAACCGGCAGCTCGATGTGGCCATGGCGCTCATTTCGACCCAGCAATCCGTTGCCCAGGCCGAATTCAGGATCGCCGACGTGGAAGCGAAATACCGCCTCGACGCGCAAAGCCAGCAGATACAGGTCAGGGACCGGCTGACGTCGATCAACGAGAAAATTGAAACGGTGCGGGCTCAGATCGACACCATCGAACTCTACGCTCCGCAAGCCGCGGCCGTTGCCGACATCGGTGCGGAAGAGCCGCTCGTCACGACGATTATTCGTAACTTAGACGGCAAACTCCAGCGTATACCCGTCGAGGAACTGAGCGAGGTGTTGCCGGGAGACGTCGTGCAAGTTGAGCAAAGTGCGGAATGAAAGAAAACAGCGGATCGCCGAGAAAGCTATGCATGCGACCATAGGTTGAATTCGGAAAAATAAAAGTTCCTTAAACCTTTTGGATGACAATTACCGCCTGTTCCAATACAAGCAATAGTTAACAAGAACGTTACTAAGGCTAGACACCCGCACAGGAAGCAGCTCGGTGGAAATCTGGACGATCATAATAGCTATCGCTATTGGCGCGGTCGCTTCACTGCGTGTTCCGGCCTTAGTCTTTGCTTTAATTGTATTTTTTGTCGTTTGCGTTTACGCGGTAACACGGCTCGCCTCGGGGGATACCCTTTTGAGTGTCGCCCTTTGGGTCGTCATCTATGAATTTGCATTTGAAGGCGGTTACGTCGCCGGTCTCGTACTTCGCTATATCTTCAGGCAGGGTGAGAGCGCAAAAAGAAGTGAATTGACGGCTGACTCCAAAGAGGTCTCATATCCAGCCGAACAGCGCAGATCTACAAAATCGTAAGGTGCTAAATCCGGCAGCCGGATTGTGGACTTTCTCAGGAATTTGACCGGGGAAATTCAGACAGGAGATGTGTGCCGTGTCTTATTGAAACGCGGCGGGTGTCCTCAAGCCTCTGGAAAGATTTCGAAAAAGCGTTACCACGGCGAGACGGCCAACCGGGAACCGAACTTGTTCAAAACTAAAAAACGAAAATGAAGGCTGGGGTTAGAAGGATCGAACATTATCATTGAGTGCCTATTATGAGTCTTAGAAAACAATCGTTAAAGCTGGCGGCAAACAGTTCGAAACTGTTTGCAAAAAGTAAGTCATTTCAACAAATTTTATTTAATGGCATACGACTGGAACGGGAAGAGCTCGGCGATATCCTCGGCGACAGGGATCTGAAATTCCTGGGCTACTGCCTCGCGCGGCGGGAATGGTCCCGATCCCAGATTCTCCAGGATATGTGGGTCTGCTTCGAGCTTGGTGAGAAGCCGAACGGTTTCTTCGTCGAGTTCGGCGCGACAAACGGGCTGGTGAACAGCAACACCTGGCTGCTGGAGACCCGGTTCGGCTGGAAGGGTATTTTGGCGGAGCCGAACCCTGTCTGGCACACCGACCTGAGGGCCAACCGCACGGCACATATCGAGGAACTCTGCGTCTTCTCGAAAAGCGGCGAAACGGTTGAGTTCCTCACGACGGACGATTCCGATCCGGAGCTGAGTTCGATCGCCATGTTTTCCGAGGGAGATCACTTCGCGGGAACCCGGCAGTCGGGTGGGAGGCTCTCCATCGGCACGATTTCGCTCACCGACCTGCTGCTCAAATACGACGCCCCGGAGACGATCGACTACATCTCGATCGACACCGAAGGCAGCGAGCTCGATATTCTCAAGGCTTTCGATTTCGACCGGTTCAAGTTCAGGCTCCTGTCCGTCGAATTGAACCCGAAGACGGAAGGCGAAATCCAGAAGCTTCTCGAGGACAAGGGCTACGAGCGGGTCTTCCCGGCGTTTTCGCAATGGGATGGATGGTTCCGGCGGACCGGAGGTGCATGAGCCTGCCGGAGGCGTCCGAAGGCCCCTTGCCGCCGGACATCTCCGTCCTTCCCGGCGCAGGCTGCCGATTGCCGTAGAGGAATAGCGGAACTCTCATTTTATCGCATGAAAGTTCCGTAAATGTTCCATTCTCCAAATTAACAAGAGAACTTTATTGCGCACTGCAAACAAATTTGATATTAATATAGGAAGCTTAATTAATCGCAGGTATTCGTTACTTGATTTCGAAATACCTGTCTTGTCGGTTGGGCAATTTTAGATCGAGACGTCTGGATATATTTGAATTTCTATCGGCAAAGCTGAATTAAAACCTGCTTTGGAATGTGAAAGACAGCAACCGCTGTCAAATGTGCCTGAAATTGGTTGAAGGAAGTCTCGCGGAACCGATTTGAAGGTCCGTCGGATGGTGCGCGCGGCGCATGGTTTATGCGAAGCGCGATCCGAACGGCAAAGACCCATCATCGCGCCCGGCAAAGACCGGCCGTTGTCCTGATCGGTTTTCGTTGCAATTGTTTGAAGTTCGGGGAGCAACGCTACCTATGAAATCGATTTTTAAAGCTGCCTATTTTCGCGTTTCGCACCTTGGAGACGCCCATGACTACTGATCAGCCCAAACTCGCCGTTGTCATCAGCTGTTACAACTACGACAATTACGTCGAGCATGCGATCCGCAGCGTCACCGATCAGAACCGTGACGATTGCGAGATCGTCGTTGTCGACGACGGTTCGACGGACAATTCCTGGGACGTGATCCAGAAAACCGGAGTCCGCGCCTTCAAAACGGAAAACAAGGGCCAGCCGCACGCCTGCCTGTACGGTCTGGGCCAGACGACGGCCCCCTTCGTGATGTTTCTGGACGCGGACGACGAATTGAAGCCCGGCTCGATCGCCAAGATCATCGACCATCTGGATCCGGAGGTCGCCAAGATCCAGTTCACGCTGACCCGGATCGACGCGGACGGCAATGTGATCGGCGAGGAGCGGCTGGCAAGCAAGGCCTATCGCAGCCGCGACGATCTCGCCCGCCAGGTGCTGAAGACCGGCGTCTACAGATCGCCTCCGACATCGGGAAACGTGTTCCGCCGGGATGTTTGCGAACTGCTCAATGATTGCTCCTACGATACGGCGGTGGACGGCGTGATCGTTTTCGCGGCCCCGTTCATGGGGGACGTCGTCAACATTTCCGAAGCGCTGGGAAATTACCGCGTTCACAACCGCAACAAGTCCGGGCTGGGAAGAAAGCCGGACGTGGATGTCATCGCCAAGCACATCCGGCGTTTCGAGCAGCGCATGGACCATCTCCGCAGGATCATTCCGCCGGCCGCTTGGAACGGCAATCTCGTGGACGCCAAGCAGACCTACTACCATCAGGAACGGTCTTTCTTCCTGTCCATCGCGTCCGGGCGCAAGCCTCAGGGTTCGGCTCTCGCAAAACTGCTGATGAAGCTCACGACCCAGGATTTTTCGCTCAAGAACAAGGCGGGAATGGCCGTGTTCTTCACGCTTGCTTCGGTTCTGTCGATCGACCGGGCACAGGCTCTTCTGGCTTACCGTCTCAATGTCGGAAACCGCTCTCCGATGGGATTTCTGCAACTGATCTTCAAGGGCGCCTGATGGCTCCGGCTTGGAAGATCGGTCCGGAGAAACGCGTGCGGCGCGAACCGACCATCGCCATTGATAAACAGCTTCCCGGGGGCGGGTTATGACAACAGCGGCGACATTGCCTTCTGAAATCGTCGGACATGGAATACCTCACTCGAAGCTCAAGGTCTTGTATGTCCAGCCGGCGACGAGATTCTTTGCAGGCATCGAGCGCGTGGTGGACGAGGTCTGCTGCGAGCTTGCCTCGAAATACGGAGACGCGTTCGAGATCGATGTCCTGTACCTCTCCCGGTTCAAGAACTTCGAGGTGAAGGACAAGCCGTACCATCATTTCCAGATGGAAACGCAAGGCCGCTGGGACCTCGTGCGCAACCTCCGCAAGGTCATCGGCGGCAAGCCCTACGATCTGGTGGTCATTCCGCAGGTCGAGCCCACGGTGATCGCGTGGTTTACCTGCCTTGGCCTCGGACGGAAATTCGCCATGCATCTTCATGGCAACCCGCGGCTGGAACAGAGCCATTTCAAGGCGAAAGTCCTGTTCTTCATCATGAAGACGATCGTGCTGAGCCGGCTTGCGGCCGTCTTCGGCACCTCGCCCAAGCAGCTGGAAACCTTCAAGACGATGTTTCCGTCCAGCGTGCCGCACTTCTGGACGCCCAATCCGGTGCGCGCGTTTGACGACGATGAGGCAGCCGTCCCGCGCGACGACAACGTCGTGACCTTTGTGAAGGTCGGGCGCTTTGCCTATCAAAAGGGGCAGGACATCCTGATCGATGCGTTTTCAAAGCTCTACGAGCAGCGCAGGAACGTCAGGCTGAAGATCGTCGGATATGGCGCGGGAGAAGACGGGATCAGGAGCCAGATTGCCCGCCTCAACCTGCAGGACGTCGTATCCGTCGAGCATCATCCGCACAGTCCGCAGATCCCGCTCTCGCAAAGCGACGTCTACGTCTCGACATCCAGGTGGGAAGGCTGGTCGCTTGCGATCTGCGAGGCTCTGCGCTTCGGCCTGCCGGTTGTTTCGACCGACTGCGAGTTCGGCCCGAGCGATATCCTGGTCGATGAGCGGCTTGGCCAGCTCGTTCCGCTTCCGGGCGGCGACGAACTGGTCGACGCCATGCTGTATTACTGCGACAACATCGAGACGGAACGTGCTCATTCCGAGTATCGGAAGGAGTATGTCGAAAGGTTCAGCTCCGGCGAGGTCGTGCACGTTCACGCGAAGGCTCTCGGCGCAGCTGCCCGGGGCCGCCGGCCGCAAGCCGCCGTTTGACCTTTCACTGGGCGGTCTAGGACCGTCCAAGCTGGCGTTTCAGAAAGCTGTTGGCGTGGGGGTCGGCGAAGTGGAAGAGAGCGGTTGCGCGGACCATGTCTTCGTCCACGGATTCGTTGGTGTGAATGCTGCGGTAGCCCCAGAAGAGATAGAGGTTTCCCGGTGTCAGCGAGACGCGTTTGACACTGCCGCCATTGGAGGCGCGCCGCCGCAGGCGCCTCTGGGTCAGTGCATTGTCGAGCAGAACCTTGTCGACCAGGTTGAAGAGGTAGCGTGAGCGCATGTGGCGCGTGTTGGGAATGATCAGGAAATCCCCGCGCAAGCCTTTCGATGGAACCACGATGGGGATCAGAGCGGTGATCATGAAGGAGTCGTAGTGGAAATTCATGGAATGGGAGGCGGCGCTTTTGCCTGTCAGGCAGCGAAGAACCCGATGGTCCTGGAACTCCGAAGACGGGGGTCCGTAGCCTGCGGAATAGAGACGGCGGATGAAATCCGTAAATTCCTGAGAGCCGACCAGTTCGCCAAGTCCCGAGCTGGCCACCCCCTCCCGGTCGAGAGAAACGGATTCGCTTCCGGCCTGTTCGATCTGAGCGGCCACGAATGCCTGTAATGGAAGAAGCTCGTCATTCGACAAAAAATCGGCGACGGAATATATGCCATCGGTTTCGATCTTCCCGGCGATGGACTTCAAATCGGCCTCTGACAAAGTAGATAAGCGCAATCTTGCTTCCGAAAATCCATTCATGAGCAGGCTTCCTCTACGAATTGGAATTCCTCTAAAGAGAAATAAAATAATAACACTACGATAATGCGCGCTGTTAACATTGACAAGAAGAAAAACAATGCAACTTGACTTTGATAACGCTGCGACAAGTTTCGGAGCTTGTTGTCTGAAAGAACTCAAATGTTACCCGGACGGCGCACCGGGATTCAGTCCCGGCAGGCGGCGGTTTCGCTGGCCTGCAAGCTCCTGCTTTTCCTTCTGAAGACATTTTCCCGCGAAATGTGCCATGGTGCGCGTCGGAGGAAACATGGCACACGATAAGAAGGCCGGGGGGAATGAGGCATGAGAGGCAGTTCTGCCGAACGCACCGAGGACACGTCGCTGCAGCCAGAATTCGGGCCCTGGCTGCCGCACGCCTCGATCCTGATCGTCGACGATGAACCGGGGATGCGCAACTTCCTGGTGCGGGCGCTGCAGCCCTATTGCAAGCGGATCGAGGAAGCTGCCGACACGGCCGAAGCTTCCGCCATGCTCGATGCCCACCACTATGACGTGGTGATCCTCGACAACATCATGCCGGGCAAGTCCGGTGTCGAGTGGCTGGCTGAGCAGCGCCGGATCGGCTTCTTTGCCAACGCCATCCTGATGACTGCCTATGCCGATCTGGAAACCGCGATCCAGGCGCTCCGGGCCGGCGCGGTGGATTTCATCCTGAAGCCTTTCCGCTCCAACCAGCTTCTGAACGCGGTCGCACGCTGCCTCGACCGCGTCACGCTGCAGCGGGAAAACCAGGTGCTCCGGCACCAGCTTCAGGCGACCTCCGACCATCTTCTCCTGCGCGACAAGCTGATCGGCCATTCCCGCCAGATCGGAGAGATCCGCGAAACCATCGCCCGTGTCGCGCCGCTGCCGACCTCCGTGCTGATCACCGGCGAATCCGGCACCGGCAAGGAGGTCGCCGCAAGGTCGATCCATGACCTGTCCGACAGGGCCGACAAGCCCTTCGTCCCGGTCAACTGCGCCGCGATCCCCGGCGAGATGATCGAGGCCGAGTTGTTCGGCCACCTGAAAGGCGCCTTCACCGGCGCGGCGTCGGGCCGGGACGGCCTGTTCATGCACGCCCAGGGCGGCACGCTGTTCCTCGACGAGATCGGTGAGCTGCCGATGACCCTGCAGAGCAAGCTCCTGAGGGCGATCGAGGACCGGCGCATCCGGCCCGTCGGCTCGGAGCGCGAGGTGCCGGTCGACCTGCGCTTCGTCTTTGCGACCAATGCCGATCTGGAGAACGAGGTGGAGGAGGGCCGCTTTCGCGCCGATCTCTTCTACCGCATCAACGTCCTGCAGATCGAAATGCCGCCGTTGCGCGAGCGCGGCGACGATATCCGCGAACTCGCCGCCCTGTTCATGCAGAAGCTCGCCCTCCAGCTCGGCATGCCGCCGGTGCCGCTGACCGACGAAGTGGTCGCCGGCCTGCTGGACTACGACTGGCCGGGCAATGTCCGCGAGCTGCGCAACATGATCGAGCGGACGCTGATCCTCGGCCGGTTCCCCGACGAGTTCCACCGGACGGCAGAACCCCGGCCCGAGACGGGCGAGACGCTGCAGGATGTGGAGAAGCGTCATATCCTGACGGTCCTGGAAGAAAGCGGTGGCAACCGCGCGGAGGCGGCCCGCCGGCTCGGCGTCTCCCGCAAGACCATCGACCGCAAGCTGGCGGACTGGAATGGCTGAGCTGACCACAGCCGGTGTCGGGCACGTCCGTGCCCCGAAAAGCCGGCTCTCGGTCAGGGTCCGCCTGCTCGCCATTGCCCTGTTGCCGACACTCGTGGTCCTGCCGCTGTTTCTCGGCTGGGCGATGGTGCGCTGGAACGCCAAATTCGATTCCCTGCTGATCACCAAGGTCAACGGCGATCTCACCATCGCGCACCAGTATTTCTCGAGGATCCTGGAAAATTCCGGCGAGAAGATCGACGCGCTCGGCAAGTCCGCCGCCTTTCGCGACGTGGCCGACAGCGGCAACCCGGAGCGGCTCGCGGCACTGCTGGAACAGCGACGCGAGGAACTCGGGCTCGATTTCCTCTACCTGGTCAGCGGCGGCAATCAGGTCGAAGCCGCTTCTCCCGCCGGTGCCGTTCCGCCGGTGATCAGCGACTGGCCGGTCATCGCCCAGGCCCTTGGAGGGTCGCCGGCGACGAGCGTCGACATCTTTTCCGAAGACGATCTCGAAGCGATCTCGCCGCAGCTCGCGGAGCGCGCCCGGCTCGAACTGATCCCGACGCCGAACGCGGTGCCGACGGAAAGAACGGCGGAAACCCGCGGCATGGTCGTGCATTCGGCAAGTCCGGTCTCCATACCCGGCGTTCCGTCCGCGGCGCTGGTCGGCGGCATCCTGCTCAACCAGAACCTCGTCTTCATCGACACGATCAACGATCTGGTCTACCGCAAGGCGAGCCTTCCCGAAGGCAGCCAGGGAACGGCGACGCTGTTTCTGGAAGATGTCCGCGTCAGCACCAATGTGCGTCTCTTCGAGGACCGGCGCGCATTGGGGACCCGGGTCTCGGCCGTGGTCCGCGAGCAGGTGCTGGACGAGGGCCAGGTCTGGCTGGACAGCGCCTTCGTGGTCAACGACTGGTACATCTCCGCCTACGAACCGATCACCGACAGCTACGGCAAGCGGGTCGGTATGCTCTATGTCGGCTTTTTGGAGGCGCCGTTCCGCGAGGCGAAGCTCGCCACGCTGGCAGCGCTTCTGTTCGGCTTCCTGGTCGTGACGGCGGGCAGCGTGCCGCTGTTCCTCAGATGGGCGCGCGGCGTCTTCAAGCCGCTGGAAGAGATGACCGACACGATTGCCCGCGTGGAACGCGGCGACCTCGGCGCTCGCACTCGTTCGGACGGCGAGAGCGACGAGATCGCCCGCGTCGCCCAGCATCTCGACCACCTTCTCGACCAGGTACAGGAGCGCGACCGGCAGCTGCGCTCGTGGAACGAGGAGCTGAACAGCCGCGTCGAGGAACGCACCCGCGACCTGAAGATGGCCAACCAGCAGCTCGAGGAAACCACCAAGCAGTTGATCATGTCGGAAAAGCTGGCCGCCATCGGCGAGATCACCGCGGGTGTCGCCCACGAGATCAACAATCCGATTGCCGTCATTCAGGGAAATCTGGAGGTGCTGCGCATGCTGCTCGGCGACAAGGCCCAGGTCGCCAACACCGAGATCCGCCTGATCGACGAACAGGTCGACCGAATCAACCAGATCGTCATGAAGCTGCTGCAGTTCGCCAAGCCGGACGAATATGCCGGTTATGCCGACCGGCATGCGCCGGACGACGTCATCTCCGATTGTCTGCCCCTCGTCCGCCATCTTCTGCGCAAGACGGAAATCGAGGTGATCCGCGACCCGAAGGCCGCGCGCCTGGTCCTGATGAACCGCACGGAGCTTCAGCAGGTCCTGATCAACCTGATCGTCAACGCGATCCATGCCATGCCCAATGGCGGCACGCTGAGCCTGAAAACCCGGGATACGGCTCGTGACGGCATCGAGGGGGTCACGGTCGAGGTCGCCGACACCGGAACCGGCATTCCGCCCGATATCCTGACCCGGATTTTCGATCCGTTCTACACGACTAAGAACCGCCAGGGCACAGGACTGGGCCTCTCCATCACCCAGACGCTCGTCAGCCGCCAGGGCGGCGACATCAAGGTCGACAGCACACCGGGCAAGGGAACCGTGTTCACCATCTGGCTGCCGGAAACGGCCTCGTAACTCCCGGGATCCTGAAACGTCGCACGCCCGAACCCCCATCCTTCAAGACGCCTGGCAAAGCCAGGCTCATCAGCAAGGACAAGATCGTTTTTAGATTGCACGACGGAATGTCGGCACGAAGTTCGAACCGTTCTTCTCGATGGTCATGCCATGGCTTGACCATGGCATCCATGCCGCTTCGCTTCCACTCGATCAGCTTCGACTGATTGACAGGTCACGGCATGGATCACCGGGTCGAGCCCGGTGATGACCCGGGATTGAGGATAGTGCGGGTTTCAGTTCCCAATGGGGGGAAATCGCGAAGGTTCTCGTCAACAAGAGAAACGCCTGCCGCCACTGCGACGCCTAGGCAACGTTGGAATTCGGCGCATGGACAAAATGTCCCATATCCCTGTCCTGACAACCTGTCGAAGTGGACAAAATGTCCGCAGCTCAAAGTGCAGATTTCTTAACAGGTTGAAATACAGGGATTTTCCACCTTGGCCTCGAACTTGCGACACGCAAGGAGCTGCCTGGAAGCGAGTGCCGGTTCATCCGGCCTCGCGACAGACCGGCCGGGGCGGGAGGCTTCGGAAGGTTCGTGACACCCGGCAGTGGGGCATCAGGCTTGAACGCCGCGCCGGGGGAGAGGGTTTCCGAAGAGCCGAACGCCGTTTGGCGATCCTTCCCGGAGGAGTGCCCGACAACCGTGCATTGGGAGGAAAATAGTGCATGTTTGATCGGCTGAAAAAGGAACACATCGTCGCAGAAGACGGTTTCAACCGCTGGAAGGTTCCGCCAGCATCCATCGCCATCCATCTGTGTATCGGCTCCGTCTACGCCTGGAGTATCTTCAACCCGCCGCTGACCAAGCAGTTCGGCGTGGTCGCGGCCGCTCCTCAGGACTGGAGTCTGTCGTCCGTCGTCTGGATCTTCTCCGTGGCGATCGTGTTCCTGGGTCTCGCCGCCGCCTTCGCCGGCAAGTGGCTTGAGGATGTCGGCCCGCGCATGGTCGGCGTCGTCGCCGGGCTCTGCTGGGGCGGCGGCTTCATCATCGGCGGCTTCGGCATCATGACCCATCAGCTCTGGCTGCTCTATCTGGGCTACGGCGTGATCGGCGGCTGCGGTCTGGGCCTTGGCTACGTCTCGCCCGTGTCGACCCTGATCCGCTGGTTTCCCGACCGGCGCGGCATGGCGACCGGCATGGCGATCATGGGTTTCGGCGGCGGCGCGATGATCGCGACGCCGATCAAGGAATACCTGCTCGGCCTGTTCTACAAGGCGCCTGAATATCTCGGTGCAGCAGGCGCCGTGAACCTGGTGACCGAAGGCGGCAAGCGCTTTGCCGAGGTCAACGGCCAGATGGTCGAGGTGGTGGTCGCCACCGCGAAACAGCTCGCTGCCGCACCCGTGCCGCTGCAGGAAGGCGTCTATGTGGTCGGAACCGGCAACACCGGCGCCGCCGGCACCTTCTTCACGCTCGGCGTCGTCTATTTCTGCGTGATGATCGTTGCCGCCTTCTCCTACCGCGTTCCGCGTGAGGGCTGGCGTCCGGCAGGCTGGACTCCGCCGACCGCGGATGCCGCATCCCGCAAGATGATCACCCACAACAACGTTCACATCGACCAGGCGCTCCGGACCCCGCAGTTCTACCTGCTGTGGATCGTGCTCTGCTTCAACGTGACGGCGGGCATCGGCGTGATCGGCGTCGCCAAGACCATGATGACGGAAATCTTCGGCACCACGCTGCCGCTGATCGTGAACTCCGCCTTCGCGGCGACCTACGTGTTCATGATCTCCGTGTTCAACATGGTCGGTCGCTTCTTCTGGGCCTCCATGTCGGACTATATCGGGCGCAAGAACACCTACCACTGCTTCTTCGTGCTGGGCATCATCCTCTACCTGTCGATCCCGTTCGCGGCTCAGCAGGTCAGCGTGAACCCGGCCGTGACCTGGCTGGTGATGTTCTATGCGGCCACCATGATCATCTTCACGATGTATGGCGGCGGCTTCGCGACCATCCCGGCCTATCTGGCCGATATCTTCGGCACCAAATATGTCGGCGGCATTCACGGGCGTCTGCTGACGGCCTGGAGCACGGCCGGCGTGCTCGGTCCGCTGGCGATCACCCAGCTGCGCAACATGTCCCTGAACAACGCGATCAAGGACCTGGCGGCCAAGGTGGACCCGACGGCCTTCGCCGACAAGTTCGGCGCGGGCATCGATCAGCTCGACCAGCTCGTCGCGGCCAAGACGGTGACGGTGGCCCAGCTTATGGAAATCGCGCCCGCCGGAACGGTCGATCCGACGCCGAGCCTCTACAACACCACCATGTATGCCATGGCCGGCCTGCTCGTGATCGCCCTGATCTCGAACACGCTCGTCAAGCCGGTGCATGAGAAGCATCACATGGAAAGCGGCGCTGACGGAACCAAGCCAGACGCCGACGGTGCGGAACCGGCAAAAGCCTGATTTGCATGATAGGGAGGATCGGGGGCAGGATGCCCCCGGTCTTCACTTGAGCTTCGGGCAAACGGTTCATGATCGACAAGCTGGAAATGTTCATCGCTCTCGCGCAGGAGCAGCATTTCGGCCGCGCCGCTGAAGAATGCGGGGTCACGCAACCGACCCTGTCTGCTGCCGTCAAACAGCTTGAAGAGCAATTGGGCGTTCTTCTCGTGCTGCGCGGCTCGCGGTTCCAGGGGCTGACGCCGGAAGGCCAGCGCGTTCTGGAATGGGCGCGCCGGCTCGTCGCCGATGCCCGCACCATGCAGCAGGAGCTCAAGGCGGTCCGCGACGGCCTCACCGGGCATCTGCGCATCGGGACGATCCCGACGGCCCTGTCCTATGTGCCGGAACTGACGACCCCTTTCGTCGAGCAGAATCCGGGCGTGACCTTTTCCGTCCTGTCCCGCTCGTCGATCGAGATCCTGTCGCTGCTTGAGAACCTGGAGATAGACGTGGGCGTGACATATCTCGGCAACGAACCGGTCGGAAAGGTCGTTCAGGTGCCGCTCTACCGCGAAACCTACTGCCTCGTGACCACCGAAGGTGCGCCGCTGGCCGACCGCAAGCGGGTCACCTGGAGCGAGGTCAGCCGCATTCCGCTGTGCCTTCTGACTAAGGATATGCAGAACCGGCGGATCCTCGACGGCATTCTGGCCGAGGCCGGGGCGGATGCGGCGCCGACGCTGGTTTCGGACAGCATCGTCACGCTGTTCGCCCATGTGCGCACCGGCCGCTGGGCGTCAGTCGTGCCGCAGAGCCTGGCGGAGACCTTCGCCGCGGGAACGCTCAAGGTCATTCCGGTCACCGAGCCGGATGCCGGAACGATGGTCGGTCTGGTGGCGACCCATCGCGAGCCGCATGCGCCGCTGATCGCCGCCCTTCTGCGCCTGGCCAGGCGGATTTCGGAGGCGCAAAAAGTGGAGCTTGAAGCTCATCTATAGAAATGTGCAATCGCACAACGGAACCGCGATATTGATCGCGTTCCAGGCAGTATGACATTTTATAAGTCATGCGCGACTGAGGGAGAAACGGCATGGCCTTGGAGCTGCCAAAAGAGGACGTCGCGGAACGGACGGCCGCAATTGTTGAAGAACATTTGCAGAAGGAAGGTCCGCTTCTGCCAATTTTACACGACGTTCAGAAGGAACTCGGCTGCGTGCCGGAAGACGCCCTCCGCGTCATCGCCGACGGGCTCAATCTGAGCCGGGCCGAAGTCCATGGCGTCATGAGCTTTTACCACGATTTCCGGGAGGCTCCGGCGGGCCGGCACGTGCTCAAGATCTGCCGGGCGGAAGCCTGCCAGTCCATGGGCGGCGACGAGATCGCCGACGGCGTGCGCAAGGCGCTCGGGATCGGCTGGCACGAGACGACGCCGGACGGCAAGGTCACGCTGGAACCGGTCTATTGCCTCGGCCTGTGCTCCTGTGCTCCGGCGGCCATGTTCGACGATGAGCTCCACGGGCGGCTGGACGATGCTGCGATGCACGACATCGTGATGGAGGCGGGTCGATGAAACCGGTGATTTTCGTTCCCTGCGACGCCGCAGCCCTTTCCGTCGGAGCCGACCGGGTCGCCAAGGCGATCGCCGCCGAGCTTTCCGCCCGCGGCATCGAGGCCGACATCGTGCGCAACGGGTCGCGTGGCATGCATTGGCTGGAGCCGCTGGTCGAAGTGCGCACCGCCGCCGGCCGCGTGGCTTACGGACCAGTCAGACCCTCCGACGTCGCCGGGCTGTTCGATGCCGGTTTCCTGGAGGGTGGGGATCACCCGCTGTTCCACGGCGAGACGGAAGAAATCCCCTTCCTCAGGAACCAGACCCGCCTGACCTTCGCCCGCTGTGGTGTCGCCGATCCGCTCTCTCTGGAGGATTACCGCCATCACAATGGCCTCAAGGGCCTGGAAAACGCAGTTCGCATGCAGCCGGCCGACATCGTCCAGCAGGTCACCGACAGCGGCCTGCGCGGCCGCGGCGGCGCGGGTTTTCCGACCGGCATCAAGTGGAACACGGTGCTGAACGCGCCGGGCGAGCAGAAATACATCGTCTGTAACGCCGACGAAGGCGACAGCGGAACCTTCGCCGACCGCATGGTCATGGAGGGCGACCCGTTCGTCCTGATCGAGGGCATGGCGATTGCCGGCATCGCGACCGGCGCCACCAGGGGCTACATCTACACCCGCTCGGAATACCCGCACGCGATCAGGACCATGAATGCGGCGATCGAGATCGCCCGCAAGGCCGGCATTCTCGGTCCGTCGGTCCTGGGGTCGCAATATGCCTTCGACATGGAAATGCGCGAAGGCGCCGGGGCCTATGTCTGCGGTGAGGAAACCTCGCTGCTGAACAGCCTGGAAGGCAAGCGCGGCCTTGTGCGGGCGAAACCGCCACTGCCCGCGCTCGAAGGCCTGTTCGGCAAGCCGACCGTGGTCAACAACGTGCTGTCGCTGGCTTCGGTGCCCATCATTATGGACCGGGGCGCGGATTTCTATAAGGACTTCGGCGTCGGCCGCTCGCGCGGCACCATGCCGATCCAGCTTGCCGGCAATATCAAGCATGGCGGCCTTTACGAGGTTGCCTTCGGCATCACGCTCGGAGAGCTGGTCAACGATATCGGCGGCGGCACCTTGAGCGGACGCCCGGTAAAAGCGGTTCAGGTCGGCGGTCCTCTCGGAGCCTACTTTCCGCCGGAGCTGTTCGACACGCCCTTCGACTACGAGGCGTTCGCGGCCCAGGACGGTCTCATCGGCCATGCGGGCGTCGTCGTCTTCGACGACAGCGCCGACATGCTCAAGCAGGCCCGCTTCGCCATGGAATTCTGCGCGGTTGAAAGCTGCGGCAAATGCACGCCGTGCCGGATCGGCGCGGTGCGCGGCGTCGAGGTGATCGACAGGATCGCCGGCGGCGACCGGCCGGACGAGCAGATCGAGCTGGTCAAGGACCTCTGCAACACCATGAAACTGGGGTCGCTCTGCGCGCTGGGCGGCTTCACGCCCTACCCGGTGATGAGCGCGCTGACGCATTTTCCGCAGGATTTCAATCCCAAACCCATAGCCGAAGCGGCGGAGTAGCATCATGTCCCTGATCAAGGAAACGGATTACGGCACGCCGGCTGCGAAGTCGGACAAAACCGTCACGCTGACCATCGACGGCTTCGAGGTCACGGTCCCCGAGGGCACCTCGGTCATGCGCGCCGCCATGGAAACCGGCATCCAGATCCCGAAGCTCTGCGCGACCGACATGGTCGACGCCTTCGGTTCCTGCCGCCTGTGTCTGGTGGAAATCGATGGCCGGCGTGGCACCCCGTCCTCCTGCACCACGCCGGTGGACGAGGGCATGGTGGTGCACACTCAGACGAGCCGCCTGAAGGATATCCGCCGCGGCGTTATGGAGCTCTACATCTCCGACCACCCGCTCGACTGCCTGACCTGCGCGGCCAACGGCGATTGCGAGCTGCAGGACATGGCGGGTGCCGTGGGCCTGCGCGACGTGCGCTACGGCTATGACGGCGGCAACCACGTCAAGGCGCGCGACGGCGTCGGCGAGACGAACGCCCGCTTCATGCCCAAGGACGAGAGCAACCCCTATTTCACCTACGACCCGTCGAAATGCATCGTCTGCTCCCGCTGCGTGCGCGCCTGCGAGGAGGTCCAGGGCACCTTCGCGCTGACAATCGAAGGCAGGGGCTTCGAATCCCGCGTCTCCCCGGGCATGCATGAAAGCTTCCTGGCGTCCGAATGCGTCTCCTGCGGCGCTTGCGTGCAGGCCTGCCCGACGGCGACGCTCCAGGAAAAGTCGGTGATCGAGATCGGCCAGCCGGAACACTCGCTCGTCACCACCTGCGCCTATTGCGGCGTCGGCTGCTCCTTCAAGGCGGAAATGCGCGGCGAGGAACTCGTGCGCATGGTGCCCTACAAGGACGGCAAGGCCAATCACGGCCATTCCTGCGTCAAGGGCCGCTTCGCCTATGGCTACGCCACCCACCAGGACCGAATCCTCAATCCGATGATCCGCGAGAAGATCACCGATCCCTGGAAGGAAGTCTCCTGGGACGAGGCGCTCAAGTTCGCGGCGGGCAAGCTGCGCGCGATCCAGTACGAGCACGGCAAGGAGTCCATCGGCGTCATCACCTCGTCGCGCTGCACCAACGAGGAAACCTTCCTCGTCCAGAAGCTGACGCGCGCCGTCTTCATGAACAACAATACCGACACCTGTGCCCGCGTCTGCCATTCGCCGACCGGCTACGGCCTCGGCCAGACGTTCGGCACTTCGGCCGGAACGCAGGATTTCGACAGCGTCGAAGAATCCGACGTGGTCCTGGTGATCGGCGCCAACCCGACGGACGGCCATCCGGTTTTCGGCTCCCGCCTGAAAAAGCGCCTGCGCGAGGGCGCCAAACTGATCGTCGTCGATCCGCGCCGGATCGATCTCGTCAAGACACCGCATGTACGTGCGTCCCATCACCTCGCCTTAAGGCCGGGCACCAACGTCGCCGTCGTAACGGCGCTCGCCCATGTCATCGTCACCGAAGGCCTGTTCGACGAGGCCTTCATCCGCGAACGCTGCGACTGGGACGAATTCCAGGACTATGCCGAATTCGTCTCCGACCCGGTCCACAGCCCCGAAACCGTGGAAGCCTTCACCGGCGTTCCGGCGGCGGAGATGCGCGCCGCAGCCCGGCTTTACGCCAAGGGCGGCAACGGTGCCATCTATTACGGCCTCGGCGTGACCGAGCACAGCCAGGGCTCCACCACGGTGATCGGCATCGCCAACCTGGCCATGCTGACCGGCAACATCGGCCGGCCGGGCGTCGGCGTGAACCCGCTGCGCGGCCAGAACAACGTGCAGGGCTCCTGCGATATGGGCTCTTTCCCGCACGAACTGCCGGGCTACCGCCATGTCAGCATTCCCGAGGTCCGCGACATCTTCGAGAAGGTCTGGAACGTCGAGATCTCCGACGAACCGGGGCTGCGCATTCCCAACATGCTGGACGCCGCCGTGGAGGGCACGTTCAAGGGGCTCTATTGCCAGGGCGAGGACATCCTGCAGTCCGACCCGGACACCAAGCATGTCTCCGCAGGCCTCGCGGCCATGGATTGCGTCATCGTTCACGACCTCTTCCTGAACGAGACCGCCAACTACGCCCATGTCTTCCTGCCGGGATCGACCTTCCTGGAAAAGGACGGCACCTTCACCAACGCGGAACGCCGCATCAACCGGGTCCGCAAGGTGATGGCGCCGAAAAACGGCTATGCGGACTGGGAGGTCACCCAGCTTCTCGCCAATGCCATGGGCGCCAACTGGACCTACAGCCATCCCTCCGAGATCATGGACGAAATCGCCGCCACGACGCCGAGCTTCGCCAATGTCACTTACGAGCTGCTGGAGGAAAGAGGCTCGATCCAGTGGCCGTGCAACGACAAGACCCCGGACGGGTCGCCGGTCATGCATGTGGGCGGCTTCGTGCGCGGCAAGGGCCGGTTCATCCGCACCGACTACATCGCCACCGACGAGAAGACGGGGCCGCGTTTCCCGCTGCTCCTCACCACGGGCCGGATCCTCAGCCAGTACAATGTCGGCGCCCAGACGCGCCGCACGGAGAACGTCGTCTGGCACGATCAGGACGTCCTGGAAATCCATCCCCACGACGCCGAAACCCGCGGCGTGAAGGAAGGCGACTGGGTGAAGCTCGCCAGCCGGTCCGGCGAGACCAGCCTCAGGGCGAAGATCACCGACCGCGTGTCGCCGGGCGTGGTCTATACGACCTTCCATCACCCCGGCACCCAGGCCAACGTGATCACCACGGACTTTTCCGACTGGGCGACCAACTGTCCGGAGTATAAAGTGACGGCCGTTCAGGTGTCTCCGTCCAACGGTCCGACGGACTGGCAGGAGCAGTATGACGCGTTCGCCGCGAGAGCGCGGCGGATCGAGGCAGCGGAATAGGCATGAAGACGCACAGCACTTCTTCTCCGGTTTCCTATCGCGACGGCCGGCTGACGCCGTCGCAGCGGGAACTGGCGGATGAAGTGCCGGTTGCGCTCACCTATAACGGCTCCACCCACGCAGTGCTGATGGCGACGCCGGCGGATCTGGAAGATCTGGCCGCCGGGTTTTCTCTGACCGAAGGCATTGCCGCGACACCGGACGACATCGAGGGCATCGAGGTCGTGGAGCTCGACAAGGGCATCGACCTGCAGATCCGGCTGGCTCCGGATGCCTCGGAGAGGCTTCGGGAACGCCGCCGGTCCATCGCGGGTCCGGTCGGCTGCGGATTGTGCGGCATCGAGAGCCTCGAAGCGGCCATGCGCGATGTCCCGCCCGTGACGGCGGAAACGCGGCTCAGGGCCGACGATGTCGCCGGTGCAGTCCGCGCCATGGGCAAGGCCCAGGCCCTCAATCTTCAGACCCGCGCCGTGCACGCGGCCGGCTGGTACCATCCCGAAAAGGGCCTTGCGGCGATCCGCGAGGATGTCGGGCGGCACAACGCGCTCGACAAGCTGATCGGTTCCTTCAGCCGGTCCGGAACGGATCTTTCCGCCGGGGCCTTCGTGATGACCAGCCGCCTGTCCATCGAACTGATCCAGAAGACCGCCGTTGCCGGCTGCGGGATCATCCTCGCGGTCTCCGCTCCGACCGCGCTTGCCGTCGCCGAAGCCGACACGGCCAATATCACGCTGGTGGCCTGCGCGCGGGACGACGGCTTCGAACTCTTTACCCATCCGCACAGGATCATCGGGAGAACCCTGCAAGATGTCGCCTGAAAAGCTCACCTACATGGCCAACCAGATCGCGGGTTTCTTCCGCAACCGGCCGCATGACGAAGCCGTTGCCGGTGTCGCGGACCACATCAGCAAGTTCTGGGAACCGCGCATGCGGTCGCAGCTTTTCAGTATGCTGAGCCAGGCGGACAACGGCTTCGATCCGCTGGTGCATGAAGCCGGGCCGAATATCCGGCCGGTGAAATGAAGCCAACCGCGCCAGAAACCTGAATGATGCTTGGCCGCAGGGCCGATTCGCGGGTCGTTTTGGGCGAGAATGTGGCGCAAAGTCTTCAGGAGCTGGTTGGGCAGGATGAATCCCGCCGCCAGCGGACATCCGTCTGAGAATATCGGCCCGGTTTTGAACGGCCTCGCAGTCCCCGATCCTGCCATCCACTAATCGCTATAAATCCCAGATGAAGGAAACACGCTCCGGGCGATCTGGTTGCGCCGTCTCAGGGCAGGCCTGCACGTAATCTATTGCCAATAATAAGGAAATCGAACCGGCGACTCGTAGAGTGAGTTGCCGTTGGGATGGTGGCCATCTCAATTCTGTTAAGAATAATCGTAAATTATAACAATAAAAATTATTGCGAAGAACATGAAGATCTTCAACGAAAATAAATTATCTTATAAATAATAATAGTGATATTAATCACAGTGAATGTATTTCTTTATTTATGTCATAGTTTTGCCATTTATTAACCATAAGAAAGCGCGAACCATTCACGTGAGGTGGCGTATTTAGCGAACGAAGCCGGCGTGGTTAATCTTCAACAACTATATAAAACGATTAACGATGAACGAGTTCGTTCAAATCGCTCAGGCCGCTGGACCTGTCGTGTTCTCTCGACCGCCTGCGCAACAGCCGGTTGTTCTACAGAGGCTTCCGGGGCAGCTTGTTGATTTCCGGCAGATTCTCGATGCGGATATCTCGTTTATTCGCATTGGCGACGCTCTGCAGATGATCTTTGCCGAGGGCGGCGAAATCATCGTTCAGAACTTCTTTCTGGGTGACAGTCGTTCGTCGGTTATACGCGTCGGTGAAGCGCGATTTCTGTCGATAGATGAATTTACGGCGATCGCAGATGTTCAGGTCGCTGACGACATTCAGACGACTGCGGGGCAAACCAGCAACCTGGCGGCGTCGTTGGCTCAATCTCCGGGATCGGGGCAGAATTTTCAGAATACCGAAATCGGCGATCTGGACGGAGGGACTGACACCCTTGAACTGCTGGGCACGAGTAATGCCGGCGGTGGCGGCTCGGAGCCTGACGGCGTCGCTGAATTAGCGGACAACATTGGCGCGACGGCCACCGCCGACGTCACCATTACCGTCACCGGCAGCAACGATGCGCCGGTGGTCGATGTTGAACCCTCCTCGGAAACGGTCCAGGTGGCTGAGGACGGCATGCTGGCGATGTCCGGGGTCGCCGTTTCCGATCCCGACAGTCCGCTTGTGGAAGTCTCGCTTGCCGTTCAGCATGGAACGCTCGCGCTTGGCCTGCCGCTTGCTGGCGTTATCATCACGGCAGGCGCGAACGGATCGGCCGCTGTCACCATCCTCGGGTCCGCCATGGACGTGACCGCGGCCCTGTCAGGGCTCTCCTATCTACCCGGCGCGGACTTCAACGGCCCGGACAGTCTGGAAATAGCCGTTTCCGATCTCGGCCTGCCGGGAACGGGCGCCCCTTTGACGGACACGGCCGTCATCGCCATCGATGTTACTCCCGCAAACGACGATCCGGCCGCCGGCGACGACACGCTTTCAAGCGTCGCCGAAGACAGCGGCACGCGGATCATCGGCTTCGCCGACCTGTTGGCCAACGACGCCGCCGGGCCGGCGAATGAAAGCGGCCAGTCGCTGACGATCGTCGGCGTGAGCAACGCCGTCGGCGGCGTTGCGGTCCTCAACGGCACGACCATCGAGTTCACGCCGTCGGCGGACTTCAATGGCGAAGCATCCTTCGACTATACGATCCGGGACGACGGCCAAACCGGCGGCGCCGATGACTTCAGGACCGATAGCGCACGCGTGTCCTTCGACGTGACGCCGGTCAACGATCCGGCAATCGTCACCGGCGCCGATACCGGATCGGTGACGGAAGACCTGACGCTGACGGCTTCGGGCGATCTGAACCACACGGATGCCGACAATGCCGACGATGTCTGGCAGGCGGTGGCGGCGGGCGCGGCAAGCGACGGTGGCTACGGCACGTTCTCCCTGACCGCCGACGGGCAATGGATCTACAGCCTGGACAATGACGATCCGGCCGTCCAGGCCCTGAAGGCCGGCGAAACGCTCACCGATACGTTCACCGTCTACACCCAGGACGGAACCGCAAAACAGGTTACGGTTATCGTCGCCGGTAGCAACGACGCGCCGGTGATCGAAGCGAGTTCCGAGGTCACCGGCACGGTGACCGAGAGCGGTGTCAGTGCCGGGACTCCGGTTGTCACAGGCCTGCTGACGGCAAGCGACCCGGATACTGGCGCAACACAGGCCTGGTCCGGCAATGCCGCCGGAGCCTACGGCGCGTTTGTGATCGACCCGGCCGCGGGCCAGTGGACCTACACGCTCGATGAAGCCCTTGCCGATAGTCTTCCGGAAAGCGCGACGGTCACGGAGACCTTCACCGCCACCGTGACGGACGACCTCGGCGCAACGGATACCGTTGATGTCACTATCACTGTCACGGGCAGCAACGATGCACCGACGATCGAGGCGAGTTCCGAAGTCACTGGCTCTGTGATTGAGAGCGGCGTCAGCGCCGGGACTCCGGTCGCCACTGGTCTGCTGACGGCAACCGACCCGGATACTGGCGCATCCCAGTCCTGGTCGGGCGATGCCGCCGGAAGCTACGGGACTTTCGCCGTGGACGCGGCCACCGGTCAATGGACCTACACGCTCGACGAGGGCCTTGCGGACAGTCTTGCAGAAGGGGCGACGGTCATTGAGACCTTCACTGCGACCGTTGAAGATGATTTCGGCGCAACGGATACCGTTGATGTCACTGTCACTGTCACGGGTAGCAACGATGCACCGACGATCGATGTGAGTTCCGAAGTCGCTGGCTCGGTCACGGAGAGCGGCGTCAGTGCCGGGACTTCGGTCGCCACCGGCCTGCTGACCGCAAGCGATCCGGACGCCGGCGCAACACAGTCTTGGTCGGGCGACGCAACTGGGACCTTCGGGACTTTCGCCGTGAACGCGGCCACGGGCCTGTGGACCTATACGCTCGACGAGGGTCTTGCCAACGGTCTTGCGGAAGGCCAGACGGTCACCGAGACCTTCTCCGCGATTGTTACGGACGACCACGGCGCGACGGACACTGTCGACGTCACAGTGACGGTCACTGGCAGCAACGATGCGCCGATGATCGAAGCCAGTTCCGAAGCCACCGGTTCTGTGATTGAGGGCGGCGTCAGCGTCGGAAGCCCGGTCGCCACTGGTCTGCTGACGGCCAGCGACCCGGACGCTGGCGCAACACAAGCCTGGTCCGGCGATGCCGCTGGAGCCTACGGCGCGTTTGTGATCGATCCGGCCACGGGCCAATGGACCTACACGCTCGACGAGGGCCTTGCGGACAGTCTTGCAGAAGGGGCGACGGCCACCGAAACCTTCTCCGTTACGGTCACGGACGATCTTGGTGCGACCGACACCGTCGACGTCACGGTGAGGGTTACGGGCAGCAACGACGCGCCGGTGATCGAGGCGAGTTCCGAGGTCACCGGCACGGTGACCGAGAGCGGCGTCAGCGCCGGGACTCCGGCCGCTACCGGCCTGCTGACGGCCAGCGATCCGGACCTCGGCGCGACCCAATCCTGGTCCGGCAGTGGCGCCGGAAGCTACGGGACTTTCACCGTGGACGCGGTGACGGGCGGATGGACCTATACCTTGGACGCAGGCCTTGCCGACAGTCTTGCGGAAGGCGCACCGGTTACCGAGACCTTCACCGCCACCGTCGAAGATGATTTCGGGGCAACGGATACCGTTGATGTCACTATCACTGTCACGGGCAGCAACGACGCACCCGTGATCGAGGTGAGTTCCGAAGTCGCTGGCTCGGTCACGGAGAGTGGCGTCAGCGCCGGGACTCCGGCCGCCACTGGTCTGCTGACGGCTAGCGACCCGGATGCCGGTGCAACTCAGGCCTGGTCAGGCAATGCGGCCGGAAGCTACGGGGCTTTCACCGTGAACGCGGCCACGGGCCAGTGGACCTATATGCTCGACGAAGGTCTTGCCAACGGTCTTGCAGAAGGCCAGACGGTCACGGAGACCTTCACCGCCACCGTGACGGACGACCTCGGTGCGACCGATACTGTCGACGTCACAGTGAGGGTCACTGGCAGCAACGACGCGCCTTTGATCGATGCGAGTTCCGAAGTCACTGGCTCTGTGATTGAGAGCGGCGTCAGCGCCGGAAGCCCGGTCGCCACCGGCCAGTTGACGGCAACCGATCCGGATGCCGGTGCAACTCAGGCCTGGTCCGGCAGTGGCGCCGGAAGCTACGGGACTTTCACCGTGGACGCGGTGACAGGCCGATGGACCTATTCGCTGAACGAGGGCCTTGCCGACGGTCTTGCGGAAGGGGTGATGGTCACTGAGACCTTTACCGCCACCGTCACGGACGATCTCGGCGCAACGGACACTGTCGACGTCACCATTACCGTCACGGGCAGCAACGATGCTCCCGCAATCGATGCGAGTTCCGAGGTCTCCGGCTCGGTGACCGAGAGCGGCATCATCGCCGGGAATGCGGTCGCCACCGGCCAGTTGACGGCCAGCGATCCGGACACCGGCGCGACTCAATCCTGGTCCGGCGACACCACGGGAAGCTACGGGACTTTCACTGTGGACCCGGCCACGGGCCAGTGGACCTATACGCTCGACGAAGGTCTCGCCGACAGTCTTGCGGAAGACCAGTTGGTCACAGAGACCTTTACCGCCACTATCACGGACGACCGCGGCGCGACCGACACCGTCGCCGTCACGGTGACGGTCACCGGCAGCAACGATGCGCCGGTGGTCGATGTCGAGCCCTCCTCGGAAACGGTCCAGGTGGCTGAGGACGGCACGCTGGCGATGTCCGGGGTCGCCGTTTCCGATCCCGACAGTCCGCTTGTGGAAGTCTCGCTTGCCGTTCAGCATGGAACGCTCGCGCTTGGCCTGCCGCTTGCTGGCGTTATCATCACGGCAGGCGCGAACGGATCGGCCGCTGTCACCATCCTCGGGTCCGCCATGGACGTGACCGCGGCCCTGTCAGGGCTCTCCTATCTACCCGGCGCGGACTTCAACGGCCCGGACAGTCTGGAAATAGCCGTTTCCGATCTCGGCCTGCCGGGAACGGGCGCCCCTTTGACGGACACGGCCGTCATCGCCATCGATGTTACTCCCGCAAACGACGATCCGGCCGCCGGCGACGACACGCTTTCAAGCGTCGCCGAAGACAGCGGCACGCGGATCATCGGCTTCGCCGACCTGTTGGCCAACGACGCCGCCGGGCCGGCGAATGAAAGCGGCCAGTCGCTGACGATCGTCGGCGTGAGCAACGCCGTCGGCGGCGTTGCGGTCCTCAACGGCACGACCATCGAGTTCACGCCGTCGGCGGACTTCAATGGCGAAGCATCCTTCGACTATACGATCCGGGACGACGGCCAAACCGGCGGCGCCGATGACTTCAGGACCGATAGCGCACGCGTGTCCTTCGACGTGACGCCGGTCAACGATCCGGCAATCGTCACCGGCGCCGATACCGGATCGGTGACGGAAGACCTGACGCTGACGGCTTCGGGCGATCTGAACCACACGGATGCCGACAATGCCGACGATGTCTGGCAGGCGGTGGCGGCGGGCGCGGCAAGCGACGGTGGCTACGGCACGTTCTCCCTGACCGCCGACGGGCAATGGATCTACAGCCTGGACAATGACGATCCGGCCGTCCAGGCCCTGAAGGCCGGCGAAACGCTCACCGACACGTTCACCGTCTACACCCAGGACGGAACCGGAAAACAGGTTACGGTGACGGTCCACGGAGCGGACGATGTGGACGAGATCGCGCCGACCTATTTCATAGGAAGCGCTGCGGGGGACAGGCTTTCGACGGCTTTTGACCTGACCGGGCTGGATTTCACCAAGTCCCTGGACCCGGATATCGGCAATTCGGAAACGATGCCCTCGGTGACGGTTTCCGCATTTGGTACGCCCGGAGAATACGAGTATTACCGGATCGACATCGCGGAAGACGGAACCCGGCTGGTTCTTGACATCGATTACGCTGCAGCGTCCGGGATCAGTTTCGACTCCTACCTTTATCTGCTGGACGGAAGCGGTGAGATAATCGACGCCAACGACGATGCCGGCGCCGGCATGGGTGGCGGCGGGAGCGTCAGCGACTATGACTCCTACCTGTCGACGACCTTGGACGCAGGAACCTATTACATAGTGGTGGGCCGCTATCATCCGAGAGGGGGGCAGCGGTTCAACAACAACGGAACCTACGAGCTTCAGGTGTCGCTTGAAGCGCCCGGAGGGGATCCCATCGTCCTCGACCTGAATGGCGACGGTGTCGATCTCTCGGCTTCGGCCGCCTTCGATATCGACGCGGACGGAACCCCCGACCAAATCGGCTGGATCGGTCCGGAAGACGGTTTGCTCGCGATGGATCTCGACGGGTCCGGGGCAATCGAAGACGGATCGGAGCTTTTCTCCGAAGTCTTCAACGGCGGGTCCTATGCGGATTCGCTCGAGGCTCTGGCATCGCTCGATGACAACAACGACGGCGTGATCGATGCCCGGGACACGGCTTTCGACCGGATTGTGGTCTGGCAGGACGCCAATACCGACGGCATCACTCAGGACGGAGAGCTTTTTAGTATATCCGAACACGGCATCGAATCCGTGAGCCTTCAGGCTGCCACCGTCGACATCCGGACGGTCGACGGCAATACAGTCTTCGCCGAAGGCACATATACGTCCTCTGATGGCGGCACGGGATCATATGCGGGTGTCGCTTTCGGCGCCCAGAACGATGGCGAAGAAGTCGCCGAAGACACGGATGATCAGCCCGCCGAGCTTGCGGCAGGCACCGGTCCAAACCTCCTTCTGGCTTCCGTGGAGGACACAGGGGACGTCACGCCCTTCGCTGTCAAAGGCAACGAAGATGACGAAGCGCGCGTCATGACCGATGGCGACGACATCGTCGCAAGTGCTTTCGGTATCGGTCCGCTCGCCGGCAACTGCGCGGGGGACGCTTGCGTACTGCCGTTCCGGGAAAAGGCGGGCATCGTCATGGATGACGCCTTTGACGATGACGGCAGCAATATCGACTTGGGCACGCTCCTGGACGGCGCATTTGCTCCTGCCGCCAATGAGAATGGGGTTATCCTCGCAACCCGGGCTGTCGGCGGCGGAAAAGGCGGCGAGATCGATCTCGACGGTGCTGGCGCTTCGCATGACGGGCGTGAGGGGGCGAGTATGCACGATCATGCCTCCATGGGAGATACGATCCGGCTCGTTATGGATCAGGACGGAGGAGCGGATCCGGCTGTCGCCGCCCATGTCGCCTGACGGGCCGCAGGCTGCGAAATCGCGGGGTTGCTTTTTTGGTTCCGGCACCAATGACGCCGCTGGAATCTGGGCAGATACCGATTGCCGATGAGCGTCAAATCGCAGCCCAGGCATATGCCGCGAATGGCCCGGATGCCGGTGATGCGGCAGCGCAACACCCTGGGCGTCTGTCACACATCTCACCGCCCGGCCGAACCCTTGTCCCGCCTCTTGCCGGGACGGGTGCCAAAATAACAATGTCGGAAATGATTAGACTTTAGTTGGGTATGTGGTGAGGTTAACGGCAGCGGATACTCCCCGAGAATGGCGGAAATCCTGAGGTTTCGAACGGCAATGATTGCCTCAGTTCAAACCAGCCGCCAAAACGCCCCGAAACTTCAGGGTCAAGAGACATTGATCGGAGCCGCCATCCGTGCCCAATTGGCAATCCGGTCTGCCGGAGGCACTTCGCAGGCAGTGCGCGCGGGCCAGATCATCGGACATTCGATCGAATCGATTGAATGTTCGGAAGTTGGTCGATTTCAAAAATGCTAGGGCATCTCATCCGCGTTCGAGTGAATGCAAGGATGTTCCGGTTAAATCGATTAGTATTACTGGGAGGAACTGAATATGCTCAGGAAATTATTGAGTGCGGCCATGATTACAGCGTCGGCCGCCATGCTGTCGGGCGCGGCTGTCGCTGCCGACTACAACTGGACATTCCAGACATCGGAAACGGCCGGCGAGCCCGGTTTCGTCAACAAGCAGAAATGGGCGGAAAGCGTCAAGGAAATGTCCGGCGGACGGATCGAGATCGAGATCCTGCCGATCGGCGCGGTGGTGCCGCATACCGATACGCTCGACGCGGTGGGCACCGGCATCCTCCAGGGGCATTTGACCGACCCGAGCTATTTCGCCGGCAAGGACCCGGCCTTCGCCATGATGGGCAATCTGGTCGGCGCCTGGAGCGATCCGTTCGAACTGCTCGGCTTCATGCAGTCCGGCGGCGGACATGAGCTTTATGCCGAACTGGTCGAGCCCTACGGCGTGCATTTCATCGGCGCCGCGGCCACCGAGCCGGAGGCCTTCGTCTCCAGCGTGCCGATCCGTTCGGTCGAGGACCTGAAGGGCGTCAAGCTGCGCGCGCCGGAAGGCATGGTCTACGAGATCTTCTCCAAGGCGGGCGCCGCGCCTGTCGCGCTGCCCGGTTCCGAAGTCTTCACGGCCCTCGACAAGGGTGTGGTCGATGCCGCCGACTATACGGTGTTTGCCACCAACCAGGCCCAGGGCATGAACGACATCGCCCATTACCCGCTCTATCCGGGTTTTCACTCCCTGCCGCTGATCGACATCTCCATGACCAAGTCGATCTGGGACGAATTGCCGGACGACCTGAAGGCGATTTTGAACGCCTCCGTCGACAAGTTCATCTTCGATCACGTCTATTCCGTGCGTAAGCTCGATGCGGAGGCTGTCGCCACCGCGAAGGCGAATCCGGAAATCGAGATCATCAACTGGTCGGGCGACGAGCGCGCCAAGTTCCGCCGCATCGCGCAGGAGGAATGGGAGACCTGGGCCGGCAAGAACGACATGACCCAGCGCTATTACGATGCCGTGGTCGCCTATCTGAAGGGGCGCAACCAGCTCTGATATCCGCCGGTTCCGGCGTTTGACCGGTCCGCGCCCGGGGTTCATTCCACCGGGCGCGGGCCTGACCGCACTTTTTAACACCTTCAAGACCCTGCCTGTTGCCCCGGAAGGACAAGTCATGTCCGAAGATCCTGACGTCGACATCCAACATGAAGCCGAAGACATCCGCACAGGTCTCGACAGGGCCGTTGCGGCATCTTCCACGGTGCTGTCCTGGGCGATCTTCCTGGCTTTCGCGGTCAGCGTCTTCGAGGTCGTGTCGCGCTATGTCTTCGACAGTCCCACCTTCTGGGCGCACGAGACAACCACGTTCCTGATCGCGGCGATCTTTCTGGTCGGCGGGCCGATCGCGCTGGCGCGCGACAAGCACATCCGCGTGCGCATGATCTACGACACCGTGTCGCTGAAGGTCCGCCGCTGGCTCGACATCTTCAATTCCGTCGTCGCGATGATCTTCTTCGCCGGCCTCGGTTATGCGGGCTACACCATGGCCTGGAAGGCAACGCACACGCCCTCCGGCGACATTCACCTGGAAGGGACGGGCACCGCGTGGAACCCGCCCACACCGGCGCTCTTGAAGATCATCATCCTCTTCTGCGTCTGCCTGATGTTCATCCAGACGTTCCTGCATCTCGTTCAGGCCATCCGCCGCGACGTCTCGCAGGAAGGGGGTAACTGACATGGGCCTGAACGCGCTCGGCATCGAATACGGCACCTATCTTCTCGTCGGCAGCATCTTCCTGCTGCTCATCACCGGGCAGCCGCTCGCCTGGGTTACCGGACTGGTCGCCCTCGTCTTCACCTTCGGCTGGTTCGGCGGCAATGCCCTGCCGCTCGTGACGTCGCGCATCTTCGGCTTCATCACCGAATATTCCCTGGTCGCGATCCCCATGTTCATCCTGATGGCGGCCCTGCTCGACAGGTCGGGCATCGCCAGGGATCTGTTCAACGGCATGCGGGTGCTGGCCGGGCGCCTGCCCGGCGGCGTCGCGGTCCAGACCCTGATCGTGGCGATCCTGATGGCCGCCATGTCCGGCGTCATCGGCGGCGAGATCGTGCTGCTCGGCATCCTGGCGCTGCCGCAGATGCTGAGGCTCGGCTACGACCGGGATCTCTCCATCGGCGTGGTCTGCGCCGGCGGCTCGCTCGGCACCATGATGCCGCCCTCCATCGTGCTCATCATCTACGGCCTGGTCGCCAGCGTCTCCATCGCGGATCTCTTCGTGGCTGCGATCACGCCGGCCCTCATTCTGCTCGGCTGTTATGTCGCCTATGTGCTGGTGCGCTGCTGGCGCAATCCGGACCTGGGCCCGCCCATGTCTGAGGAGGAGCGCGCGCAGGAAACCGTCGTCAGCGCGCTGATATCGCTGATCGCGCCAGCCTTCATCGTTGTCGCCGTGCTCGGCTCGATCTATGGCGGCGTCGCCTCCATCACCGAAGCGGCCGCGCTCGGCGTGTCATCGGTGCTGATCATCGCGCTCATCCGGGGCGAGCTGAATTACAGGATGCTGCAGGACAGCCTGAACCACACGCTGGAAACCTGCGGCATGATCATCTGGATCGGCATCGCCGCCGCCGTGCTGGTCGGCGTCTACAATCTGATGGGCGGCAACCGCTTCGTCTCGGCCGCCATTCTGGGCCTCGAGGCGGCGCCGGTCGTCATCGTCATCGTCATGATGCTGATCCTGATCGTGCTCGGCATGTTCCTCGACTGGATCGGCATCGCCCTGTTGACCCTGCCGATCTTCGTGCCGATCATCACGCAGCTTGGCTACGATCCGATCTGGTTCGGCATCCTGTTTGCGGTCAATATGCAGGTTTCCTACCTGACCCCGCCGTTCGGCCCGGCTGCCTTCTACCTGAAGAGCGTCGCCCCGCCCGATATCACCCTCAAGCACATCTACACGTCGCTGCTGCCCTTCATCGCGCTGCAGCTCCTCGTGCTCGCGATCCTGCTGTTCTTCCCGCCGATCTCGACCTGGGTGCTTTAACTGACGGAAAGGCCATTCCCCGTCACCGGGGCGATTGTCAGGCCGGCGGTTTCGAACGCGGCGCGAACTTCCCTGGCGACGGCGGCGGCGGTGGGCTCGTCCGCATGGATGCAGAAAGTGTCTATCGGGGTCGAAATCCTGCTTCCGTCGCTTGCCACCAGGCACTGCTCCTGCGCCATGACAAGGGCCCGCCGCGCCGAAAGCTCCGGGTCCCGGATGACGGCGGACGCGACGCTGCGCGGCATCAACCGTCCGTCGGGTGTGTACTGGCGGTCGGCATAGGCCTCATGGGCGACGGGCAGGCCGGCCTCTCTGGCGGCCCGGGTCATTTCCGACAGGCAGTTGGCGACGAAGACGAGATCGCGGCCCGCCGCCCGGATTCCCCGGGCTATGGCGTCGGCGACGTCACCGTTCTCATGGGCGATGTTGTTGAGCGCGCCGTGGGGTTTCACATAGTCGACACGGGCGCCGCAGCTCGCCGAAAGCGCCTGGAGCGCGCCGATCTGGTAGGTGACGAGATATTCGATCTCGCTGAGGTCCATCGCCATCGGCCTGCGGCCGAAACCCTGCAAGTCGTTGAAACCGGGATGGGCGCCGACGCTGACGCCGTGCCGCAGGGCCAGGCCGATCGTGCGGTACATGACCGCCGGATCGCCCGCATGCATGCCGCAGGCGATGTTGGCCGAACTGATGTGAGGCATGACCGCTTCGTCATCGCCCAGTTTGTAGGGGCCGAAGCTTTCGCCCATATCCGCATCTATCGAAATTTTCATTGATAAGACCATTTTTGCGGCATCGTCGGCAGATTGCCGTTGTGTGTCCAATGCATTTATGCTGAGGCTTGTTATGCGTGAAGCGCATATAGGGGCGAACGGGATGCTGGAGCTGAGGGAATTGCGCAATTTCGTGGTCGTGGCGGAACGGCTCAACATTTCGAGCGCGGCGCATGCGGTCAATCTCAGCCAGCCGGCGTTGTCGCGCCAGATACAGGCCCTGGAGCGTAAACTCGGTGTGGATCTGTTCGACCGCGTCGGCAAGCGGCTCGTGTTGACGGCGGAAGGCGCGGATCTCGCGGCCCAGGCGGCGGAACTGATCGAACGCGCCCAGGACATGATGCAGCACACGGGGCGGAGCGAGCACGAACACAGCGGCACGCTGCGCATCGGCGCCTCGCCCCAGACGATCACCTGGCTGCTTTCCCCGGCGATGGCCCGCTTCCGTGCCTCCTATCCACGTGTCAGCCTGATCGTCAGCGAAGGCCACAACGACGCGCTGATCGAGATGGTCGAGCATGGTGCGGTCCACATGGCGATCGCCAATCTGGGGATCAGCAACATCCTCGTCGGGCACCCGCTGTTCAGCGCGCAGCTTCTGGCGGTCCTGCCGCCGGATCATCCCGGGCGGAAGAAGCGCACGATCACGATCGATGCCATTGCGGACGAGCCGCTGATGGTGATGAAGCGCGGCTTCCTGACCCGCCACCTTTACGAGCAGGTCGCCCTGGCTCACGGTGTGCGCCCGCGCATCCTGCTGGAAAGCGACAGCACCCAGACGCTGGCAGCGCTTGCCCAGGACGGTCATGGCATTGCCATCGTGTCGTCCTCTGCGCGGGACGTGACGGCGATGCGCAACGCCGTTCCGATCGTCTCCGGCAGCTGCCAGACCTCGGCGGAAGTCTCTGCGCTCTGGAACCCCAACCGCTACCGGCCCGTGAACATTTCCCACTTCCTGACAGTCCTCAAGGAAGTGGCGGGCGAGCAGCTCAAGTCCTGACACGATCTAGCGCCGCTTCGGCCTGAGAAACAGCGCGACCGCGACAATCGAGGCGGCCAGAAAAGCCACGGCGATCGGGTGGCTGAAGACGGCGAGAGGCGAGTGGTTGGTGACGATCAGCGCCTGGCGCAGCGACAGTTCGAACAGCGGCCCGATCACGAAGCCGATCAGGAAAGTCACCACCGAATAACCGAAACGCTGCATCAGGAAGCCCAGGAAACCCAGGGCCAGCATGGCGAACACGGAAAATGCGGTGTCGCGCTCCAGATAGGTGCCGATCACGCAAAACAGCACGACGAAGGGGATGATCAGGCGCGGCGGCACGAGGGTAACGCGCGCGAAAAGGGTCAGGCCCAGCCGCCCGACGGCGAGCATGGCGAGGCTGGCGACGATCATCGAGACGTAGATGCCGTAGATCAGCCTCGGATGCTGCTCGAAGACGAGCGGGCCCGGCTGAACGCCGTGCAGCATGAAGGCGGAAACGAGGATGGCCGCCGACACGCTGCCCGGAAGGCCGATGGCGAAGAGGGGAATGAGGCTGGCCGGCAGGACCGCGTTGTCGGCAGCTTCCGAGGCTGCCACCCCCTTCAGGTCGCCCTCGCCATAGGCATCGTCCGGCCCAGCGAGCCGCTTGTTGACGGCGTAGGAAAGGAGGGCGCCGATGGTGGGGCCGAGACCGGGTATGATGCCCGCGCCGATACCGATGCCGGTGGCGCGCAAGGTGACCGGAATGATCCGTCTGATATCGGCGAAGCGAAGATTCCTGTCCCTTTCCGGAGCGAATCCCGATGCCGTGGAAGTCTTTTCCGTCGCCGCGAAAAGCGCCTGCACCTGAACCAGCATCTCGGTGAAGGCAAGCATGCCCACGGTTGCGGCAATCAGCGGGATGCCGTCGAAAAGTTCGATGAAACCGAATGTCATGCGCGGTGTGGCGCTTTCTGGATCGAGCCCGACGGTCGCCAGAAACAGGCCGAGAACGCCCGAAATGATCCCGCGCGAGAGGGAGGAACCAGACAGGGCGGCGATGAAACTCAGTGCGAAGATCATCACGGCGGTCATCTCGACCGGCCCCATCTTGAGGGCGAAGCGCGCCAGCGACGCGGCGAGCAGAATGAGCACCAGCGTCGCCACCATGTCGCCGAACACGGAGGCATAAAGGGCGGTTTTAAGCGCGCGGGTCGCCTCGCCTTTCCGTGCCAGCGGATAGCCGTCGAAGGTGGTGGCGGTCGAACTGGGCTCGCCGGGCGTGTTGAGCAGAATGGCGCCTGTCGCCCCGCCCGCAGCACTTGCCTTGGTGACGCCGACCAGGAAGGCGATGGCGCCGATCGGCGTCATCGAATAGGTGAGCGGGACGGCGACCGAAAGGGCGGCGGGGCGGCTTAGCCCGGGCAGCACACCCACCATATATCCGAGCAGAATCCCGCCGATTACCGAAACGATCGACGACAGGGTCAATGCGTCACCGGCTCCTTGAAGAAACATATCCATGAAAGGTTCTAGAGCCCCGACCAGTCGACGAGAAGAAGGAGGAGCAGCCCGCCGGCGCCCATGCCTGCAAGCGCGAGAGGCCGCCGTTCGCCGACGGCCAGGGAGGACAGCAGGACGAGCGCCGTTCCGCCGATCGCGAGCCCCGCCCGATCAACCAGGACGGTGCCGGCAAGAGCTGCGGCCGCGAGCAGGATCACGCCGCGCAGGCCGCCGGCGGGACGCTCCTCGTTCGGTGCGGCGCGCAGCAGGTCGAATACGAGCGTGAGAAGGGACATCGCGCCGATGACGGTAGCAGTGACGATCGGCAGCATGCGCGGCGAAAGCCCGAAATTGTCGGTCTCGACCGTGCCTGCTGGAATGACGATGAAGAGCAGCGCCAGGCTAGCGCCGAAAACAACCGCAAATTCGGCGAAGGGCCGCATCCTGTGACGCGGCCCGTTCTGTTTTGTGGAAGGCCGGCTCATTTATTCCGTTGCCGCTTTGAACTGATCGCTCTGCGCGCGGATCTGCGCGTCGAAGTCCGCTCCGGTAAGAATAAAGCTGCCCATGTTGCGCTTGGCAAGCACATCGAGAACGGCCTGGGACTTGGCGGCCGCCTCAAAGGCCGCGACAAGCTTCGCTTTGGCCTCTTCCGGAATGCCGGCGGGAGCCACGTAGATCACCATGTTCACGCTGGAGATATCGTATCCGAGGCTTTCCAGGGTCGGTGCCGCCTCGAAACCGGGAACCGGGTCCGTGCCGAGACCCGCGAGCACCATCAGTTCTCCGGCCACGGCCTGGGCATAATAGGTGCCGGAGCTGTAGGCGAAGTCCACATGCCCGCCGAGAACCTCGGCCACGGCTTCCGCGCCGCCCTTGGTCGGAACCGGTTTCAGCGTGATGCCTTCCTTTTCGGAAATGGATTTCATCACCACCCGGTCGAGGGAGGTCGTCGACGCATAGGTCAGGCCGTCGGGGGCCTCCTTTGCCGCCGCGATCACGTCGGAGAAGTCCTTCCAGCCGCGCGACGGCAGGGCGACGAGCGCTTCCGGGAAAACGCCGAAGGCGCCGATATATTCGAAGTCGTCGATGCCGAAGCTGACATTGGCGGCGTGCGGGTCGAAGGAAACGGTCGTGGAAAGCGCCGCGGCCAGGTTGTAGCCGTCGGCCGGCTTGGCCTTGAGCGCGGTCAGCGCCAGGCCGCCACCGGCACCGGGCTGGTTTTCGACCACGACAGGCTGGCCGAGCGAGGCCGACAGCGCGTCGGAGGCGGCGCGGGTTATGGTGTCGACACCGCCGCCCGGGCCGAAGCCGACGGTGATGGTGACTTCCTTGTCTGGGAATTCTGCTGCTGCGGGACCGGCCAGGATCGCAAGGGCCAGGCCGGCTTGGATGAATGTTTTGGAAATCGATCTGATCATGGTCAGCTCCTGTATTGCGCGGTTTCACGTGGCTCCCTTCAGATGAAAACAGCGCATCCTTATGCTGTCCAATGCATTTTACTGCAGCTCGATGATGCATTTGGTGCATATGTCCCGGCAAAGAATCTTCCCGCCGCGAGCACCGGAAACGGTGCCGCCGGTTGGCAAGATATCTCCTTCAAGTTCGAAGACACGGAAAGGCCGGCGTCGATCCGACGTAACCGGGTATCGGCGGCGGCGTCAATTTACGGTCACGCATCGTTGCTAGCGTTCGGACGTGAAATGCGCAGGCTTTGCCGCGTGGTCTCGGTTTGCAGATTTTCAAAGGTTTTTCCGGCCGGAATTCGGAACCTTTTTCGAGGATGAAACACGTGTTGTTCGATTTCCCCTGCCCAGCCCGCCCGATCCGCCACCGCATGGCGGTGATCGGTGCTGCGGCAATTGCCGCGCTCATGGCCCTGGAGGCACGGGCCGACGGTTTTGCGGTTCATGACCTGTCGCAGATTGCCGACCGGACGGCCGCGGCTCTGGGAGACGGTTACATCTACCGTGCATCCCCCGAGCGCCTGACGCTCACATGTCCCCAGTGCGAGGGCGGTCCGATGATCGATATTCTGGTCGGCCGCCAGAACGACGGCACCGAGGAGCGGGTCCGGTCCGGAGCAACGCCGATTTCCCGTTTGCAGGAGCAGTGCCAGGCCAGGGAACCGTCCTGCATCGTGACCGCGCTTGAGGTTTCTCCCGCGGTCGGTTGGATCAGCCAGTACCCGATCGGCGCCTCGGAAGGCTCCACGGCGGTCATCATCCGCGACGGCGACCTTCTGACCGTGCGGTCCCTGGTATCCACCCCCGGCCTTGCGGTGACGGTCACCCGGTCGGTCGTGGACGTCATATCGGGCGATGTGATCGGCGATTGACGCGCCGGCCGCCTCTTTCAAATCTCAAGCCGCGAAACGGTCCTCCGGCGGATCGAGGAGCAGGGCCTTCAGCGGTTCGTTGCCGTGGACAAGATCTTCGAGCGTCAGGCTGTCGAGCGTGCCGTAAAAGGCGCCGAGGGCTGCCGAAAGTGCGGATTTCAGGCGGCAGGCCGGCACCAGCGGGCAGGTGTTTTCCGCACCGTGGAAACATTCCGCAAAGGCGATGGGGGATTCGAACGCGCGGATCACCTCGCCGACATTGATGGCCTCAGCCTCGCGCGCCAGTTCGATTCCGCCACCGCGGCCGCGGGTCGTCGTGAGATAGCCCTTTTGCGCCAGCAAGTTGACCACCTGGGCTATGTGCGTCTCCTTCGCCCGGCAGGCCTGGGCGATATCCGCCTTTTTCACCACTTGATCCTTGTGAACCGCGCAGAACATCAGAACCCGCATGGCCAGATTGGTGCGTGTCGTCAGACGCATGGGCAATACTCGTCTCGATAAGAAAGAATTGAGATATATCTTTTAGCGGCTGAAATTAGAAAAAGCCAGACATTCCGAAGCTGCGTCCTCAGGATTGTGGTTCCCTACCCGTTTTCGCTCAAGGGTTGCCTCTTGTGGTTCGAATGCCGCAAATCACCTTGAAATAACGTATTTTTTACCGAGAAACGCAGGATATTCAATAAAATTCGAAAATATGAATATTTTTGTGTGGCGCTCCCATCGCGTCTGTGATAGCACCGATTTAAAGATATATCATAGATTAATGTTAAGTGGAGCGAATGATGGAACTCGATGTGGTTGAGCTGTCCCGCCTGCAGTTTGCGATGACGGCCATGTACCATTTTCTGTTCGTCCCGCTCACCCTCGGGCTGTCGATCCTCGTCGCCATCATGGAGACGGTCTATGTGATGACATCGCGCCCGGTCTGGCGGCAGATGACCAAGTTCTGGGGCACCCTGTTCGGCATCAATTTCGTCCTGGGGGTCGCTACGGGCATCACCATGGAATTCCAGTTCGGCATGAACTGGAGCTATTACAGCCATTATGTCGGCGACATCTTCGGGGCACCTCTCGCCATTGAGGGCCTGATGGCCTTCTTCCTCGAGGCGACCTTCGTCGGCCTGTTCTTCTTCGGCTGGGACAGGCTTTCAAGGGTCGGGCATCTGACGGTGACCTGGCTGGTCGCCCTGGGCTCGAACTTTTCCGCGCTGTGGATCCTGATCGCCAACGGCTGGATGCAGAACCCGGTCGGCGCCGAGTTCAATCCGATGTCGATGCGCATGGAAATGACCAGCTTCTTCGACGTCGTCTTTAACAGCGTCGCGCAGGCCAAGTTCGTGCACACGGTCTCGGCCGGCTATGTCACCGCGGCCGTCTTCGTGCTCGGCGTGTCCGCCTGGTATCTCTTGAAGAACCGGCATGTCGAACTCGCCCGCCGGTCGATCGCGGTCGCCGCGAGCTTCGGTCTCGCCTCCGCGCTTTCCGTCGTCGTACTCGGCGATGAAAGCGGCTATTCGGTCACCCATTCCCAGAAGATGAAACTCGCGGCCATCGAGGCCATGTGGGAGACCGAACCGGCACCCGCAGCTTTCACCGCCTTCGGGTTTCCGAACCAGGAGGCGCGCGAGACCCACTACGCGATCCATATCCCCTATGTCATGGGCCTGATCGGAACCCGGTCACTCACCCAGGAAATCCCCGGCATCGCCGAACTGGTCGAACAGGCGAATGAGCGCATCCGTTCCGGACTGGTCGCCTATGACGCGCTGATGACCCTGCGCAAGGACGGCGAGGCGGCCTCTGAGGACGTGAAAGCCCGCTTCGAGGAGCATGGCGGAGATCTGGGCTTTGCCCTCCTGCTCAAGCGTTATGTCGACGACCCGCGCGAAGCGAGCGCAGAGCAGATCGAGATGGCTGCGGAGGACACCGTTCCCAGGGTCTGGCCGCTCTTCTGGGCCTTCCGGATCATGGTCGGTCTCGGTTTCGCCTTCATCGGCGCCATGGCCTACTTCTTCTATGTCGCCAGCTTCAGGGGCATGCGCTTCCCGCGCCCGGCCCTGGTGGCTGCGGTGATCCTGATCCCCGCCCCGTGGCTTGCCGCGGAACTCGGCTGGTTCGTCGCCGAATTCGGCCGCCAGCCCTGGACGGTGGACGGCGTTCTGCCGACCGCGCTCTCCGTTTCCCATCTGAGCGTGACCCAGATCGCGCTGACGCTGGCGGGTTTCGTGGCGCTCTACAGCACGCTCTTCCTGATCGAGATGGGCCTGATGATCAAATACATCCGCAAGGGTCCCTATCTCGACGTCCCGCAGGGCGGCGGGTCGGAACCTGACCGGAATATCCCGGCCGCAACCGGCCTTCAGCCCGCGGAGTAACTGCCATGATCCTGCATCAGCTTGTCGATTTCGAACTTCTGCGGGTCGTGTGGTGGCTGCTGCTCGGCGTATTGCTGATCGGTTTCGCCCTGACCGACGGGTTCGACATGGGGGTCGGCGCCCTGCTGCCCTTCGTCGCCAGAACGGATCTCGAGCGCCGCGTGGTGATCAACACCGTCGGGCCGGTCTGGGAAGGCAACCAGGTGTGGTTCATCCTGGGTGGCGGCGCGATCTTCGCCGCCTGGCCGCCCCTCTACGCGGTCAGCTTCTCCGGATTCTACTTCGCCATGTTCCTGATCCTGGCCGCCCTGATCCTGCGCCCGGTCGGCTTCAAGTACCGCTCCAAGCGGGAAGGCGCCCGCTGGCGGGCCGGCTGGGACTGGGCGCTCTTCATCGGCGGCGCGGTTCCCGCCCTGGTCTTCGGCATCGCGGTCGGCAACGTGCTGCAGGGCGTGCCCTTTCGGCTGACGGAAGACCTGATGCCCCTTTACGAAGGATCGTTCTTCGGTCTGCTCAATCCCTTCGCGTTGCTCACGGGCCTGACATCGCTTGCCATGCTGGTCATGCATGGCGGCGCGTGGCTCTCCCTGAAGGCGGAAGGGCCTGTTGCAGAACGCGCCCGCATCTATGGCGGCTATGGCGCCGCCGGTGCCATCGCGGGCTTTGCCTTTGCCGGTCTTTGGCTGGCAATCGGATTGGATGGCTATGCGCTCATGGGCCCCATCGTGACGGATGGTCCATCCAATCCGCTCTTTTCCGACGTCGACCGGTCGGGCTCCTGGCTGTCGGCTTATGCCGCGCGGCCCTGGATCGCAATCGCGCCGGTCTTCGGCTTTGCCGGCGCCGTGCTGACCTATCTCGGCCTGCGCGCCGGCCGGGAAGTCAGCACGCTGCTGGCGTCGAAACTGGCGATCTTCGGCATGATCTCCACCGTGGGGCTGACCATGTTCCCGTTCATCCTGCCCTCGACGATCGATCCGCGTTCCTCGCTGACGGTCTGGGACAGTTCGTCCTCGCAGCAGACCCTGTTCGTGATGCTGGTCTCCACGGTCGTCTTCATGCCGCTGATCCTGGCCTACACCGCCTGGGTCTACCGGGTTCTGTGGGGCAAGGTGACGGAAGAAGACGTGAAGAACAACAACGAGACTGTCTACTAAGGAGGAGAAAACAATGTGGTATTTCACCTGGATGCTGGGCCTGTTCGGCGCCGCCATCTTCGCGGTGGTCAACGCCATGTGGCTGGAGGTGCAGCAGGACAATCTGCGCTTCGCAAGAGAGACCGCGTCGAAGCGGTCCCCGGAGGCGGGAGCGCGGCACCATGGCTGAGATCCGCCTGGACCGGCGCAGGTTCCTTTCCCTGGCGGCTGCCGGGGCGGGGGCTTCCGGACTGGCGCTGACGGTCTCCGGGCGGGCGGAAAGCGCGCCGGTCAAGACGTCGGCCCGTATCCTCATTCTCGGGGCAGGTGCCGCCGGAACGGCGCTGGCGAACCGGTTGTCCCGCCGCCTGAGCGGCGCAAAGATCACCCTGCTCGATCCGCGCCAGGATCACTATTACCAGCCGGGCTTCACGCTGATCGCGGCCGGACTGAAGCCGGCCGGCTATTCCGTCAGCCGGACAGGCGACTGGCTGCCGCGCGAGGTCGACTGGGTTGCGGAAGCCGCTGCCGAAATCGATCCTGACGCCGGGAAGGTCACGACCACTGGCGGCAAGACCCTCGATTACGACTATCTGGTCGTCGCGACGGGTCTCAAGCTCGATTACGCGGCGATCGAAGGCATGTCCCTGGATCTGATCGGCACCAACGGCATCGGCTCGGTCTATGCGGGTCCGGAATACGCGGCAAAGACCTGGGCCGCCATGGACGCCTTCACCGACCAGGGCGGCGTCGGCCTGTTTACCCGCCCGGCCACGGAAATGAAATGCGCCGGCGCGCCGCTCAAATACACCTTCCTGACCGACGATCACGCCCGTCGGAAGGGAACGCGGGGCAAGACGAAGATCCACTACGCGGCGCATTCCGGGTCGCTCTTCTCGGTGCCGATCGTCAACGAGAAGGCGCGCATGCTCTACGAGGATCGCGGCTTCGACATCAGCTACCACCATGTCATGACCGCGATCGATCCGGGCCGGAAGGTCGCAACGTTCCAGACGCCCGAGGGCAATGTGGAAATCGGCTTCGATTTCACCAACGTTATTCCGCCGATGCGGGCGCCGGATGTGGTCAAGAACAGCCCGCTCTCCTGGAAGACCGGCCCCTGGGTCGACCAGGGCTGGGTCGAAGTCGACAAGTTCAACCTGCTCCATGCGCGCTATGACAATGTCTTCGCTGTCGGCGACGTGGCCGGCGTGCCCAAGGGCAAGACGGCAGCGAGCGTCAAATGGCAGGTGCCGGTGGTGGAGGACCACCTGGTGGCGCGGATCGAAGGCAAGGAAGGCACGGCCGTCTATAACGGCTACACATCCTGCCCGCTGATCACCCGGACCGGCAGGGCGATGCTGGTCGAGTTCGACTACAACAACAACCTGACCCCGTCTTTCCCGGGCATCATTGCGCCGCTCGAGGAACTCTGGATTTCCTGGTTGATGAAGGAAGTCGCCCTGAAGGCGACCTATAACGCGATGCTGCGTGGCCGGGCCTAGATGTGGAGCTTCAACAGGTTGTGCTTCGGTGTGGGCATAAATCGGTCCTGACAACAGACCCTCGTCCTGAGGAGGAGAGTGGGCCGTACCGGCCTTGAAGGACAACTTGTTGAAAGATCACACCTGGAGCATCCCGCGTTCACACGAACGCGGGATGCTCCGGCTCACGACGCGAATAATAAGGAGGAGACATCCATGAAAGAGCTGACACTTGGCACGCTGATTGCCGTTTTCGAGGAGATTTTCGGGCCATTCCTGTTCTGGGCCATGGTGGCCGTCGCGGTGGTGGTGACGCTCGCCTATCTCTATGTGCTGATCCGGGACCGGAGCATGTCGATGCGCAAGTTTCTCCTGGCCCAGCTTTCCATGCCGTTCGGAGCGGTCGCGGCCGTCTGGTTCGTGATGGTCATGACTCATTCGAGCCTGTCCGACATGGGCGGTCCGATCGACGTGATCGTTCTCCTCGGGATCGCGGCGGTCGGCGCCGTCGGAACCGCCATCCTCGTCTACACCCTGCAATCCCTGGTTCGCGGCGGACCACCGGCAAAAAAAGGAACCTAGACCCATGTCCGATCCGGCTCTGGCCGAAACAGACGGCGCCATCACCCGTCTCGAGCACTATCCGGTCACCTTCTTCGCGATCGGCATGGGCATGCTGGGCCTGACGCTGGCGCTGCGTGCGGCGGCCAAGGCCTGGGAGCTTCCCGGCACCGCGTCCTCCGCCGCCCTAGCCTTGTCCTGTGTCCTTCTGGGCGCGGTGGCCTTCGGATATGCCGCAAAGGCCATCAGGATGCCCGCGGCCATTACCGCCGAGTGGCATCACCCGGTTAAGGTCGCTTTCTTCCCCGCCATCTCGATCTCCACGATCCTGCTGGCAATGGCCTTCCTGCCGATTTCCCGGCCGGCGGCTCAGGTCTTTTGGATTGCGGGAACTGCCTTGCAGGGCGGGCTGGCGCTCGCGGTCATCGGTAGCTGGATCGGCCACCGGCCGTTTCAGACGCCGCATCTGTCGCCGGCCTGGTTCATTCCCGCGGTCGGCAACGTGCTCGTGCCGATTGCCGGCGTTCCCCTGGGCTACGTCGAAATTTCCTGGCTGTTCTTTTCCGCCGGTCTGCTGTTCTGGCTCGTGCTGCTGACCCTCGTGCTGAACCGGCTGATGTTCCACGATCCGCTGCCGGGCCGCCTCGTGCCGACCCTGACCATCCTGATCGCGCCGCCGCCGGTCTCCTATATCGCCTGGGAGCATCTGACCGGCGAGGGCGGCGCCTTCGGGCATATCCTGCTCAGTCTCGGTTATGTCTTTTTCCTGATCGTTCTGACCCAGGCCGCGCGATTTCGCGCACTGCCCTTCGCGCTCTCCTGGTGGGCGCTGTCCTTCCCCGTAGCGGCCCTGTCCATCGCCAGTTTCGCATATGGCATGGAAACGGGATCGGGCGGCCACCGGCTGATCGGCACCGGGCTGCTCGTGCTTCTTGTCGGGATCGTCGTCTTCCTGCTCGTGCGGACCGGTCTCGCCATCGCCCGCAGGGACATCTGCCGGCCGGAATGACCGGGAAGGCATTCGGGAGGCCGCTATTACTGCAGCAATTGCCGGATTTCCTCCTCGGCGAGGAACTGAGGGCCGTTGCTGCGGATATAGTCGAGCACCGTGTCCATGGCGCTGTTGGGATGAAGATCGGCCCGGTGAAGCACGAACCAGTGGCGGATGATCGGCAGCTTTTCCGCCTTGATGATGCCGAGCCGCCCGGATTTCAGTTCCTCGATGATGGTGTGCATCGAAATCAGCGCGATGCCGAGGCCCGCAATCACCGCCTGTTTGATGGATTCGTTGGATTCCATTTCGGTGTAGGTGAAAGGCTGGCCCTCGCCGAGCTGGTCCAGAAACCGCATGGACAGGATACGCGTGCCGGACCCGGGTTCGCGCATGATGAAATGCTCCGCCAGGATGTCGGGCGCCTTCGCCTTTTGCCCCTGCGCCAGAGGATGGGTCGGCTGGGCGATCAGCACATGCGGATGATCGCCCATGCTGTAGGCGATGACCTCAGGCCGGCGCGGCGGCCGACCCATGATCGCCAGGTCGATCTTGCCCGCCGCAAGGTCCGAAATCGTCCGGTCCCGGTTGCCGACCTGCAGCGCGACCTCGATATCCGGATAATCCCGCTTCAGGCAGGCCACCATCGACGGCGCGAGATATTTTCCGGTGCTGACCACGCCCAGTACGACCCGCCCCGCCAGGCCGCTTTTCATGGCCTCGATCCGGTCGACGGCCTTGGTCAGCGCGGATAGCGATGTCTCGAAGGCCTCCAGAAGCGCTTCACCCGCAGACGTCGCCTCGAAACTGCCATTGCGGTTCCGGTTGAGCAATGCGCAGCCGAATTGTTCTTCCAGCACCTTGAGCTGAGAGTGGACGGCGGGAGGGGTCAGTCCGAGGATTTCAGCGGACTGGCTGATACTGCCACTTTTTACAACGGCATCGAGCGCCCGTAACTGCTTGAATGTGATCGCGTTTAGAATGCTCATTCAAAAAATCTGAATCCTCTTTCCGAACTTTTAAATTCTCTTAATATTCAAAATCGTGAAAATCAAGGCAACCGCTCAAGGACGGGAGGCCTTGATGACCGAAGATGTCAGTTTCCTTTCGCCGGACCATGTTCCCGCAGCTCTCTATCCCGCCGTCGCCGCGATGTGCCGGGTGGCCAACGATCTGTCGCGCACCATCGCCATGGGCCCGCTGGCCGGCGCACTCGGCGCGAGCGTCGGCAGCAACATGGGCGGCGACACCCAGAAGGCCCTCGACGTCCAGGCGGACGATGCATTCGCCGCCGCCCTGAAAGGCACCGGCATCCGCTGGTACGCCTCCGAGGAGCAGGACGATCCGGTCGAGATCGATCCGGACGGAACGCTTGCCCTGGCGATCGACCCCCTCGACGGCTCCTCCAACATCGACGTCAACGTGTCCATCGGCACGATCTTTTCGATCTTCGAGGCGCATCCGGATGCCGAGACGTCGTTTCTGCGCCCGGCGTCCGAGCAGGTCGCTGGGGGCTATTTCATCTACGGGCCCCAGACCGCGCTGATGGTCACGTTCGGCTCCGGCGTCCTGCATTATGTTCTCGATCCGGTGGAACGGGTGTTCAAGCTGGTAAACGACCACCTGACCTTTTCGACCCAGGCCAGCGAATTCGCCATCAACGCGTCCAACTACCGGCACTGGTCGAAGCCGATCCGCGCCTATATCGACGATTGCCTGGCGGGCGATGAAGGCCCGCGCGCGAAGAACTTCAACATGCGCTGGGTCGCCTCTCTGGTCGCCGAAACGCACCGCATCCTGAGCCGCGGCGGGGTGTTCCTCTATCCCGGCGACGACCGTCCGGGCTACGAACGCGGCCGGCTGCGCATGGTCTACGAATGCGCCCCGATCGCCTTCCTGGTGGAACAGGCGGGCGGCAAGGCGACCAACGGCACGGAGCGGATCCTGGACCAGACCGCGTCCAAGCTCCATGCGCGCATCCCCTTCGTCTTCGGGTCGGCCGACAAGGTCGACCGGGTGGTCGCCTATCACGACCTGCCCGACCAGGAAGTTTCGGCCCTCTTCGGGTCACGCGGCCTGTTCCGCGGCTAACGCAGAACGCGCCGGCAAGGCGCAGAGCAGATTTTGAGGAAACGCAATGTCCAAGAAGCATCCGATCATCTCGGTGACCGGCTCCTCAGGTGCGGGCACGACGACGGTCAAAAGCACCTTCGACCAGATCTTCCGTCGCGAGGGCATCACCACCGTGTCGATCGAAGGCGATGCGTTTCACCGCTACGACCGCGACGCCATGAAGGCGGAGCTGGAAGCGCACAAGGCCGCCGGCGAGGATACCTTCAGCCATTTCAGTTATGACGCCAACGAACTCGAAAAGCTCGAGGAGGTCTTCCGCACCTATGGCGAGACCGGCCAGGGCGAGACCCGGCATTACATCCATGACGAGGACGAGTCGGAGCGCTACGGCGCGCCTCCGGGAACCTTCACCGACTGGGCGCCGTTCGAGAGCAAGTCGGATCTGCTCTTCTACGAGGGCCTGCACGGCGCCGTCGTCAACGACGCGGTCAACCTCTCCGCGTTGGCCGACCTGAAGATCGGCGTGGTGCCGGTGATCAACCTGGAATGGATCCAGAAAATCCACCGCGACAAGGCGCGCCGGGGCTACACCACGGAAGCCGTCACGGACACGATCCTGCGCCGCATGCATGCCTATGTGCACTGCATCTGCCCGCAATTCACGGAAACGGACATCAACTTCCAGCGGGTGCCGGTGGTCGACACCTCCAACCCGTTCATCGCCCGCTGGATTCCGACGCCCGACGAAAGCCTGGTCGTCATCCGCTTCAAGAACCCGCGCGGCATCGACTTCCCGTACCTGCAGTCGATGATCCACGACAGCTGGATGACCCGCGCGAACTCAATCGTCATTCCCGGCGGCAAGATGGACCTGGCGATGCAGCTCATCTTCACGCCGATGATCCTGCGTCTTGTCCACGAATCCAAACGCGCCTGAGGAGAAATCCGATGAACGTGCAGACCCCAGTTCTTTCGTGCGAAACCGCAATGGCGAATGCGATCCGGTTTCTTGCCATGGATGCCGTCCAGGCGGCGAATTCCGGCCATCCGGGCGCGCCCATGGGCCTCGCCGATGTGGCCACCGTCCTGTTCAACCGCTTCATCAACATCGATCCGTCCGATCCGGCCTGGCCGGACCGGGACCGCTTCGTCATGAGCGCCGGCCACGGCTCCATGCTGGTCTACGCCGTCCATCACCTGCTCGGTTACGACGACATGGATACCGATCAGCTCAGGAACTTCCGCCAGCTCGGCGCCCGCACGGCCGGTCATCCCGAATACGGCCACGCCAAGGGCATCGAGACGACCACCGGCCCGCTCGGCCAGGGGATCTCGACCGCCGTCGGCATGGCGCTGGCCGAGCGCATGCACAATGCCCGCTTCGGCGACGAGCTGGTCGATCACTACACCTACGTGATTGCCGGCGACGGCTGCCTGATGGAGGGCATCAGCCACGAGGCCATCGACCTTGCCGGCCATCTCGGCCTCGGCCGTCTCATCCTGTTCTGGGACGACAACCGTATCACCATCGACGGACCGACCGACCTGTCGACCTCGATGGACCAGCAGAAGCGTTTCGACGCGGCCGGATGGCATGTCCAGGCCGTCGACGGGCACGACCCCGAAGCCATTGCCACCGCGATTGCCGCCGCCCGCGCCGAGACCGGCAAGCCTTCGATGATCGCCTGCCGAACGGTGATCGGCATGGGCGCTCCGAACAAGGCCGGCAGCCACAAGGTGCACGGCGCGCCTCTCGGCGCGGAAGAGATCGCCGCTGCCCGCACTGGACTCGACTGGCCCTATGAGCCGTTCGAGGTTCCGGCGGCGGTCAAGGACGCCTGGAGCGCGGTCGCCGGACGCGGCGCGACGGCCCGCAACGCCTGGGAGCGGCGCAAGGCCGCCCACCCGAAGGCGGCGGATTTCGACAGGTCGCTCGCGCCCGTCGACGCCGAGGCCCTGGCCCGGCAGATGGCCGCCTACAAGATCGGTCTGAGCGCCGACGCTCCCAAGATGGCGACGCGCAAGGCTTCCGAGATGGCGCTCGAAGTGGTCAACGCGACCCTGCCGAATGCGGTCGGCGGATCCGCCGACCTGACCGGGTCGAACAACACCAAGACCTCGAAGATGCGGCCCGTCTCGCGCGCCGATTTCAGCGGCGACTACATCCATTACGGCATCCGCGAGCACGGCATGGCGGCCGCCATGAACGGCATGGCACTGCATGGCGGCATCATCCCCTATTCCGGCGGCTTCCTGATCTTCTCGGACTACTGCCGCCCGTCGATCCGCCTCGCCGCCCTGATGGGCCAGCGTGTCATCCATGTGATGACCCACGATTCCATCGGCCTCGGCGAAGACGGCCCGACCCACCAGCCGGTCGAGCATTTCGCGGCTCTGCGCGCGATTCCGAACCTCAACTTCTTCCGCCCGGCCGACATCACCGAAACGCTCGAGTGCTGGCAGCTGTCGCTGGAAAACCGGGACGGACCTTCCGTGCTGGCGCTTACCCGCCAGAACCTGCCGTCGCTGCGCAAGACCTACGAAGAAGACAACCTCTGCGCCATGGGTGCCTATGTCCTGAAGGACAGCGACGAGGACGCCGCGGTGACGATCTTCGCCTCCGGCTCGGAAGTGGAAATCGCGGTCGCAGCCCACAAGGAACTCACCGGCGCCGGCATCGCGGCTCGCGTGGTCTCCGTGCCGTCCTTCGAGCTCTTCGAGGTCCAGTCCGACGACTACAAGGCTGCCGTGATCGGCTCCAGCCAGGTGAAGATCGCCGTCGAGGCCGGCATCCGCATGGGTTGGGACCGCTTCATCGGGACGGACGGCACCTTTATCGGCATGACCGGTTTCGGTGCCAGCGCGCCTTACCAGAAGCTCTATGAGCATTTCGGCATTACCAAGGATGCCGTCGTCGCCGCGGCCAAGGCAAAGATCGGCGCTTAATCAAACTCAGTTCCCGGCACCATGACTTCCTCCTATGGTGCCGGGCCTTTCGAGCACGGGCGTGCTCATCAAGCGACCACTGTATGTGGTTTTTAAATCGGTTTAGCCCCTTGTGAGGCCACCGAAGATTGCGGGAGTGGATTATGGTAACCAAGGTAGCAATCAATGGATTTGGACGCATCGGCCGCAACGTCCTGCGCGCCATCGTGGAATCCGGCCGCACCGACATTGAAGTCGTGGGCATCAACGATCTCGGTCCGGTCGAAACCAACGCGCATCTCTTGCGCTATGACAGCGTTCACGGCCGTTTCCCAGCCGAAGTGAAGGTCGACGGCGACACCATTTCCGTCGGTGGCGGCAAGCCCATCAAGGTGACCGCGATCCGCGACCCGAAGGAACTGCCATGGGGCGAACTCGGCGTCGAGATCGCCATGGAATGCACCGGCATCTTCACCGCCAAGGACAAGGCCTCCCTGCATCTGGAAGCCGGCGCCAAGCGCGTCCTCGTCTCCGCCCCGGCGGACGGTGCCGACAAGACCATCGTCTACGGTGTCAACCACGATGCCCTGACGGCAAACGACCTGGTCGTTTCCAACGCGTCCTGCACCACCAACTGCCTGTCTCCGGTCGCCTATGTCCTCAACGAGGCCGTCGGCATCGAGAAGGGCTTCATGACCACCATTCACTCCTACACCGGTGACCAGCCGACCCTGGACACCATGCACAAGGATCTCTACCGCGCCCGCGCGGCCGCCATGTCGATGATCCCGACCTCGACCGGCGCTGCGAAGGCGGTCGGCCTGGTGCTGCCGGAACTCGCCGGCAAGCTGGACGGCGTCGCCATCCGCGTCCCGACGCCGAACGTTTCCGTGGTCGATCTCAACTTCATCGCCAAGCGGGCGACGAGCGTCCAGGAAATCAACGACGCCATCCGCTCCGCCGCCGACGGCAAGCTGAAGGGCATCCTCGGCTACACCGACGAGAAGCTGGTCTCCATGGACTTCAACCACGACAGCCATTCCTCGGTTTTCCACACGGACCAGACTAAGGTCATGGACGGCACCTTCGTGCGCATCCTGTCCTGGTACGACAACGAATGGGGCTTCTCCAACCGCATGGGCGACACGGCGGTCGCCATGGCGAAGCTCATCTGAACCAGGTCTAGCGAGGACGCCGGACACGCCCCGGCGTCCTTTTTTGGCGGTGACAGCCACTTGCCGTAAAGAAAACGACCGCGCGACGGTCATTTCAGGAAGACGTTCCGCACAAAGGTCATGTAGACTTGGCCTTGCTCTTGTGCAGTACAAACCTGGAGACGCCGTTATGACCGCACTCCTGGTCATTGTTGGATCGTTGTTCGCGGCGGGTTGCCTCGTGGGCATCGTCTTCTACTGGTCGGACCTCACGGAGGAACGGCAGCGGATCCCGTCGGACCAGGACTGGGAACCGGATCTGGACCGGTCCCAGCCCGACAGAATAAAAAACAACAATCCGGCGGAGCTGGACCTCTGACCCGCCGGACAGCGTCCATCGCCCTACCGCCGGAGCCCGGATCTTGCTCGAACTTCTCACCGTCATATCGCTGACCGTCGTGGTGGCGATCGTTCCCGGACCCGATTTCGCGGTCGTCCTGCGCAACGCACTGATCGGCGGACGCCTTGCCGGCATCATGACCGCTCTCGGCATCGCACTCGCCCTCGGCGTACATGTCACCTACGCGCTCGCCGGCATCGGCCTGATCGTTTCCCAGTCGATCCTGCTCTTCAACGCGCTGAAGCTGATCGGTGCCGCCTATCTCGCATTCCTGGGCGTGACCATGTACCGGAGCGCTTCCAAGGAAATGCCGGCTGACGGCGCCATGACGGGCATGCCGCCGCTCAAGGCTTTGCGCTGGGGATTTTTCACCAACGTGACCAATCCCAAGGCGACCATGTTCGCCCTTTCCGTCTTCCTGCAGGTCACTTCGCCCACAACGCCGCTCTGGACCCAGATCGGCTACGGCGTGATCATGGCAAGCGGCGTGTTCCTGTGGTTCGTGCTGGTGACGGTATTCTTCACCCTGCCGTCAGTCAGGCTCCGCTTCATGCGTGCCAAGCTCTGGCTGGAGCGCTCCTTCGGCGTCTTGCTGACGATTTTCGGCATCGGCATTGCCGTTTCGACCAGTTCCACCCGTCCCTGATGCACGCTGTCTCCCGACAGGTGTCTTTCAATAGGTGTAATCCATGGCTTTCAAGACTCTCGACGACCTGACTGACATTGCCGGCAAGCGCGTTCTCGTGCGCGTCGACCTGAACGTGCCGATGGACGGCGGCAGGGTGAGCGACACCACCCGCATCGAGCGCGTGCTGCCGACGATCCGCGAACTCTCCGTCAAGAAGGCAAAGGTGATCCTCCTGGCCCATTTCGGCCGCCCCAAGGGCGAGCGCGTGGCCGACATGTCGCTGGCACCCGTTGCCCCGGCCGTTGCCGCGCTCCTCGGCCAGGAGGTCGCCTTTGCGGATGACTGCATCGGGCAAGCCGCCGAAGACGGCGTCGCCGCTCTTTCAGATGGTGACGTGCTGCTTCTGGAAAACACCCGCTTCCACAAGGGTGAGGAAAAGAACGATCCGGACTTCGCAAGGGCGCTTGCCGCCAATGGCGATGTCTATGTGAACGACGCCTTTTCCGCCGCGCACCGCGCTCATGGCTCGACCGAAGGCCTTGCGCGGCTGCTGCCAGCCTATGCCGGCCGCACCATGCAGGCCGAACTGGAAGCCCTCGCCTCGGCGCTTGGCAATCCGGTGCGCCCGGTTCTCGCGGTGGTGGGCGGCGCCAAGGTGTCTTCCAAGATCGACCTTCTGGAGAACCTCGTCGCCAAGGTCGACATGCTGGTGATCGGCGGCGGCATGGCCAACACATTCCTGGCGGCGAAGGGCACGGATGTGGGCAAGTCGCTGTGCGAGCACGACCTGGCGGAGACCGCCAGGCGCATCATGGCCGCAGCCGAAAAGGCCGACTGCGAGATCGTGCTGCCGGCCGATGCCGTCGTCGCGAAGGAATTCAAGGCCGGCGCCGAGAACGAGACCGTTTCGCTTGACGCAATTCCGGCGGACGGCATGATCCTCGACGTCGGCGCGGCCTCGATCGAGACTGTGAAGGCCAGGATCGATGCTGCCAGAACGCTCGTCTGGAACGGTCCGCTCGGCGCTTTCGAGATCAGCCCCTTCGACACGGCCACCGTGGCCGCGGCCAAACATGCGGCCGCGAACACCAGGGCCGGCAAGCTGAATTCCGTTGCCGGTGGCGGCGACACCGTCGCGGCCCTCAACCATGCGGGTGCCGCCGATGACTTCTCCTATGTCTCGACCGCCGGCGGCGCCTTCCTGGAGTGGCTGGAGGGCAAGGAACTGCCGGGCGTTACCGCCCTGGAAACCTGATACCCCGAAGGGAGGCAAGGATGCAGCGCTGTTTCGCCAATATCCTGACGGAGGAGGTTGCCGCGACGGCGGCCTTCTACGAAGAGCTACTCGGCTTCACGCCGCGTTTTGCCTCCGACTGGTTCGTCAACCTGGCCGATCCGGACAACCCGGTGTTCGAACTCGGCATCCTGCTGCAGACGAGCGACATCGTACCGGCCCGTGCGCAGCGCGCACCGGCCGGAGTGATGCTCACCTTCGTGGTCGGTGACTGCGACGCGGTCTATGACCGGGCGCTCACCCTCAAGGCCAATGTCGTCGAGGCACCGCGTGACATGCCCTACGGTCAGCGGCGCATGGTCCTGCGCGATCCTGCCGGAACCTTCGTCGACATCAGTTCTCCCGTCTGACCCGCTCAATCGCCATCGGGCGGTTTGTTGACGACCGCCTGAATTAATTTGCATCTCGAATTAAATGCATAGCCTTATTTTGAGGCATGTCTTTGTATTTAAATTGATTTAGCAAGAAAGCGCCGCTTTCAACCACGGAAAATCTTGCTAGAACGGCCGTGGATTGATGCACCGCAAAAGCGGTGCCGCGAGGACGAGCCAGCCATGTTGTCAAAGGCATCGCGGCCGAGGATCGAGTGGAGACTATTTGATGGCACGTATCACCCTTCGCCAGCTTCTTGATCATGCTGCTGAACACGATTACGGCGTTCCGGCATTCAACATCAACAACATGGAGCAGGCGCTGGCGATCATGGCCGCGGCCGACAAGACCGATTCCCCGGTGATCATCCAGGCCTCCCGCGGCGCGCGGTCTTACGCTCACGACATCATGCTGAAGCACATGATGGATGCGGTCGTCGAAATCTATCCGCATATTCCCGTCTGCGTGCATCTCGACCACGGCAACGCTCCGCAAACCTGCATGACCGCCATCCAGGCCGGTTTCACCTCGGTGATGATGGACGGCTCCCTGGAAGCCGACGGCAAGACCCCGGCCGACTGGACCTACAATGTCGGCGTCACCAAGACGGTAACCGACATGGCCCATCTCGGCGGCATCTCCGTCGAAGGCGAACTCGGCGTGCTCGGCTCGCTGGAAACCGGCATGGGCGACAAGGAAGATGGTCATGGCGCGGAAGGCAAGCTCAGCCACGATCAGTTGCTGACCGATCCGGAAGAAGCGGTCAAGTTCGTAAAGGAAACCAAGGTCGACGCGCTGGCGATCGCCATGGGCACCAGCCACGGCGCCTACAAGTTCACCCGCAAGCCGGACGGCAAGGTGCTGGCCATGCACGTCATTGAGGAAATCCACCGCCGCCTGCCAGATACCCACCTCGTCATGCATGGTTCGTCCTCGGTGCCGCAGGACCTTCAGGACATCATCAACCAGTATGGCGGCCAGATGCCGCAAACCTGGGGCGTGCCGGTGGAGGAAATCCAGCGCGGCATCAAGAACGGCGTGCGCAAGGTCAATATCGACACCGATAACCGCATGGCGATGACCGGCCAGATTCGTCGGATCCTGAGCGAGAACCCCGGCGAATTCGATCCGCGCAAATATCTGAAGCCGGCGCGCGATGCCATGGAACAGCTTTGCGTACAGCGTCTTGAGGCCTTCAACACTGCAGGCCAGGCGTCCAGGATCAAGAAGGTGGTCACGCTGTCCGACATGGCGGCCCGCTACGCCGACGGCAGCCTCGATCCGAAAATCGCGTGATCGGCCGCACAGTCGCACAATAAATTCACTCACTTTCTTGAAAGAGGGGCCTTGCGTCCCTCTTTCGCCGTCTTTAGGGACATGATCCCGATGTGAGACCAATCAGGATCCCGACAAAGTGAACCGTCCCCGCCTTTTTCTCGTCACGCCGCCGGAGTTCGATGCCGAAGACATGGCCGCAAAGCTTGCCCAGGCATTTCAGGGCGGAGACGTTGCCTGCGTGCTGATCTACCGGCCAGGTGCGAGCACGAAGGAGCTTCAGGCAACTGCAGGCATCCTGGTGCCGGTGATCCAGGCAGGCGGCGCGGCGGCGATCGTCTACCGCGACACCCAGGCCGCCGGCCGCAGCGGCGCGGACGGGGTCCATGTCGACACGTCTCTGGAGGACCTCAAGCTGGCCGTGGAGAGTTTCCGCCCGGACCGGATCGTCGGCACCGGCGGCACAAAGCTGAAGCACGATTCCATGGAATGGGCGGAAACGGGTGTCGACTATATCTTCTTCGGCAAGCTGGACCTTGCCGAGAAACCGGAAGCCCATGCAAAGACCCTGTCGGCCGCGACCTGGTGGGCGGAACTGTTCGAAACGCCCTGCGTCGCCCTCGCCGGCAACAGCCTGGAAACGCTCGGCGATGTCGCGGCGACCGGTGCGGACTTCATTGCGCTGAAAGATGCCGTCTGGCAGTCTGACACGGATGTTTCCGCCGTCGTTGCCGAAGCCAACCGTATTTTTGAAGCCTACCCCTTTCCTGAAGTTGATTAGCCGGGCCTGATCTATGCCGAGACCTGAGACGAGCCTTCTGCAGAAACTTCGCCTCCTGCCCCTTCTGGCCGCCACGCTGCTTGCGATGCAGGGACCCACGGCCGTATCCGCGCAGGAAAGCGAAGGTACGGAGGCAACGGATCAGGCCGCTCCTCCCGCCGAAGGCGACGGACAGACCTTGCCGGTGCTGGTTGACGTCACCACGCAGAACAAGACCCTGCTCAGCATCGTCGACGCCGGCCCGCCGAAGCTTGCGGAAGGGGAAACCGCCACCGCCGAAACGGCCTATTCGGCCTTCCAGCGCGGCTGGTTCCTGACAGCCCTTGGTCTGGCAACCCCGCTGGCGGAAGCAGGCGACAAGGCTGCCCAGGCGCTGATGGGCGTCCTGCACGAGGCAGGCCTCGGCATAAAGCAGGACAAGGCCAAGGCGGCCGACTGGTACAGCCTCGCCGCCGCCAAGGGCGACAGGGGCTCGGCGATGCAGCTGGCCCAGTTCTATCTGCTCGGCACCGGCGTCGATGTCGACAAGAAGAAGGCGGCAGACCTCTTCGAACAGGCAGCCGAAAGCGGCAATGCCTCTGCACTTTACAACCTGGCAATCCTCTATCAGGAAGGCGAGGGTCGGTCCTTCGACGAAAAGAAATCGCGCGAGCTGCTGGAACAGGCCGCCAAGCTGAACGATCCGGAAGCGCAATATGCGCTCGGGCTCTCGTATCTGGAAGCACAGACCGGCCTCAACGATCCCGGCCTCGGTGCATTCTGGCTCGGCCGCGCAGCCCGGCGCGGACACACATCCGCACAGGTCTATTACGGCATCCTGCGATTCCAGGGCAAAGGCGTCGATCCGGACGAGGCGGAAGCGGCAGACTGGTTCGAGCGCGCCGCCACCGCCGGCAATCCGGTTGCGATGAACCGTCTTGCCCGCACCTACGCCTACGGTCGCGGCCGCGAACAGGACTTTGCCGCCGCCGCCGGGTGGCACCTGATTGCCCGTACGCTCGGCGTCTCGGATTTTTCGCTCGACAGGATCGTGGAGAGCCTCGACGAAACGACCATGGACGAAGCACGCAAGCTGGCCGAACAATATTCCGCCACATTGATGGCTCCGACCGCGGATCCGGCGAAGGAATCTCCCTAAAGCGTGCGAGGACGAGCCGAATCGTAGGCACGCTCGCCTTTTTTTCTTGAACTTTCCGGGCTTTTGTGGTGGACAGGCGCGAGCAAATTTCCGGCGCACCGGCGCATCGCCTGTGACCGCCCTGCTCAACAGATCCTAAGATCCATACAAATCAAACAGTCGGTCGTTCCATGAAAATCAACGGAAACGAAATAAAGCCCGGTAACGTGCTTCAGCACCAGGACACGCTTTGGGCAGTTGTCAAAGTCCAGCATGTCAAGCCGGGCAAAGGCGGCGCCTTCGCACAGGTCGAAATGAAGAACCTGATCGATGGCCGCAAGCTCAACGAGCGTTTCCGCTCTGAAGACAAGGTCGAGCGCGTCCGTCTGGAGCAGAAGGATTTCCAGTATCTCTTCACCCAGGAAGACATGCTGATCTTCATGGACACGGAAACCTACGAGCAGCTGGAACTTCAGGCCGATTTCGTCGGCGACCGCGCAGCCTTCCTTCAGGATGGCATGATGGTCACGGTGGAACTGCACGAAGAGCGCCCGATCGGCATCACCCTGCCCCAGTTCGTCACCCTGGAAATCCGGGAAGCCGACGCCGTGGTCAAGGGCCAGACCCAGTCGTCCTCCTACAAGCCCGCGCTCATGGAAAACGGCGTCCGCGTGATGGTGCCGCCCTTCATCACCGCCGGCGAGAAGATCATCGTCGACACCGGCTCTCTGGAATATGTCCGCCGCGCGGATTGATCCCGCTCCGGCTGTATCCTGACATGGTGCGCCCGGACGGATCCGGGCGGCGCCCAACGATAAGTGAACGAAAATGGCCCGCACAGCTCTCCTCAACGTGATGGTTCAAGCCGCAACCAAGGCCGGACGGTCCCTGGTTCGCGATTTCGGCGAAGTGGAAAACCTCCAGGTCTCCCGCAAGGGACCCGGCGATTTCGTCTCCGCAGCCGACCGCCGCGCCGAGGACATCGTGCGGACCGAGCTCACCAAGGCCCGGCCGACCTACGGCCTCGTCATGGAAGAAAGCGGCGAGGTCGAAGGCACCGACGGCCAGCACCGCTGGCATGTCGATCCGCTCGACGGCACCACCAACTTCCTGCACGGCATTCCGATCTTCGCCACGTCCATCGCCCTGGAACGGGCCGGCGAGATCGTCGCCGGGGTCATCTACAATCCGGTGATGGACGAGCTTTACACCGCCGAACGCGGCCGCGGTGTCTTCCTCAACGATCGCCGCCTTCGCGTCGCCGGCCGCACCGAACTCAGCGAAATGGTCTTCGGCACCGGCATGCCGTTTATCGGCAAGGGCGATCATGGCCGTACCTTGCGTGAACTGCGCCACATCATGCCGGAAGTCGCCGGCATCCGCCGCTGCGGCGCGGCCTCCCTGGATCTCGCCTGGACCGCCTCCGGTCGCCTCGACGGCTATTGGGAGCGCAATCTCAACTCCTGGGACATCGCCGCGGGCATCCTGATGGTGCGCGAAGCCGGCGGTTTTGTCAGCGACCTCGACGGCAAGAACAAGATGCTTGAAACCGGCGACGTCGTCGTCGGCAACGAGGACGCCCACAAGATGCTGCTGCGCCTTCTGAAGAAGGCCGAAGCTCCGGCACAGGCCTGATTGCACCGGTCCTGCCGGTGCATGGATAAACCCCACCCCGGGGAAACGCGAAGCGCCGCCGCAAGAGCGGGCAAGCTCATTCCGGCGCAAGTGGCAATCCCTCCGACGGGCCTCATGGCCGCCTCGGACAAGGCGTATCTCTGGATAACCTCCCCGGTTTCCCGCTTTCGCGGGCTAATTCGGGTTTCTTCCGCAATTCGAGGTTTCCAAGCCCTTAAAAATCACGCTATCAATCGGTTACGTCTGAAACAGGTGACCGATAGCGCAATATGGCCCGTGAGTTTGATCCCTATAGCCTGTCCAGCCCGCGGGCCTATCTGACTTTCATGATCATCTTCCTGGTGATCGTTGCCTTCATAGCCTTCATCCTGTTTCCGCAGATCTCGACCGCCTTCATGAGCAACCCGGGCCTCAACGGCCTGATCGTGCTTGTCGGCGTCTTCGGCATTCTGCTCCTGTTCGGCAGGGTGATCCGCCTCTTTCCAGAAATCTCATGGGTCAACAGCTTCCGCATCGGCGACCCGGCGCTGGAGACCCGCTCGCCCGTCCTGCTCGCCCCGATGGCAGCCCTTCTCGGCAACAAGACCGGCGATATGGCGCTCACCCCGACCACCGCCCGATCCATTCTCGATTCCATCGGGATGCGCCTTGAGGAAAGCCGCGAGATGTCGCGCTACCTGACCGGTCTCCTGGTGTTTCTCGGTCTGCTCGGCACTTTCTGGGGCCTGCTCCAGACCGTCAGCTCGGTCGGCGCTACCATCCAGTCGCTCGATGTCGGTTCGGGCGATGCCAATGTCATCTTCGAGGATCTGAAGGCCGGGCTGGAAGCGCCGCTCTCGGGGATGGGCACCGCGTTCTCGTCCTCACTCTTCGGCCTCACCGGGTCGCTGGTCCTCGGATTTCTCGACCTGCAGGCCGGACAGGCCCAGAACCGTTTCTACAATGAACTTGAAGACTGGCTTTCCACGGTCACCGACATCGATCCGGAGGAGAACCTTTTCGGTGCGACGGACTCGCCGGGTGTCGAACAAATTCAGGCCTCAATCACCGCGCTACAAAAGAGCGTCGAGGAAGGCGGCAGCAGGAACGCCAACCAGGCCATGGCCAATCTCGCCGAAGGAATCCAGGGCCTGGTCAAGCATGTGCGCTCCGAACAGCAGATGATGCGCGACTGGGCCGAGGCCCAGGGCGAGCAGCAAAAACGCATCGAGGGGCTTCTGTCCTCGATCGCGGCCGCCTTCGACCGCGCCAAGGAATAGGTGAGAACAGCAGATGGCCGGACTGGCAGGACTGCGCGCACGCCGAAGGGCCCAATCGACGGATTACTGGCCCGGCTTCGTCGACGCCATGGCGACGCTCCTGCTTGTCATCATCTTTCTTCTGTCGATCTTCATGATCGCCCAGTTCTTTCTGTCCCAGCAGCTCTCCGGCCGCGACACGGTGCTGAACCGCCTCAACGCGCAGATCAGCGAGCTGACCGAACTGCTGGCGCTGGAACGCGCAAATTCGGGCGAACTGGAAGACACGATCATCGGCCTGCAGGCGAACCTCTCCAGCGCAGAAGCCGAACAGGCGCGGCTTCTCGGCCTGCTTGAGAGCAGCTCGGGTGCTGCAGATGCCGCCGGCGGGCGCGCTTCCCAGCTTGAGAACCTTCTCGACGACGAGCGCCAGATCAGCGCCGAAGCACTGGCTCAGGTCGAGCTCCTCAACCAGCAGATCTCGGCGCTCCGCCGCCAGATCGCCGCCGCCAATGCGGCGCTGGAAGCCGCCGAGGCCAAGGAATCGGAAAGCCAGGCCAAGATCGCCAGTCTCGGCAAGCGCCTCAACGCGGCCCTTGTGCAGCGGGTACAGGAACTGTCGCGCTACCGCTCCGACTTTTTCGGCCGCCTGCGCGAGATCCTTTCCCAACGTTCCGATATTTCCGTCGTAGGCGACCGTTTCGTCTTCCAGTCGGAAGTGCTGTTCGATTCCGGTTCGGAAGACATCAACCCGGAAGGCGAACAGGAACTCGACAAGCTCGCCGACGCCATCCAGGAACTCAGCGCCCAGATCCCGGACGAGATCAACTGGGTGCTGCGCGTCGACGGCCACACCGACGCCCGCCCGCTGTCCGGTACCGGTCGCCTGCGCAACAACTGGGAGCTCTCCGCCGCCCGCGCCATCTCCGTGGTCCGTTATCTCATCGAACAGGGCGTCGAGCCGAGACGGCTCGTCGCGGCCGGCTTCGGCGAGTTCCAGCCGCTGGAAGAAGGCGAGACGCCGGAAGCCCTCGCCAGGAACCGCCGCATCGAGCTGAAACTGACCGAGCGGTAGAGACGATCGCGCACCTGGTCCGCTCTTAGCTTGTGCCGAGAACCCCTTTTGCCAGTTCCCGGAGCGGGGAGAGCGTTTTTCCATGCAGATCCTCAAGGGCCACTGGCAACTCATTCTCCTGACACTCGTCATGTTCCTGCTCTGGAACACTTTCATCGTCGTGCCGCTGAAGATCCTGATCGTCTATCTGCACGAGCTCTCGCATGCGCTGGCGGCGATCCTCACCGGAGGCTCGGTGGTGGAGATTTCGCTCTCGCCCCATCAGGGCGGTCATGCGATCACCCGCGGCGGCAGCCGCTTCCTGACGCTGACCGCCGGCTATCTCGGCTCGCTCCTCATCGGTGTCGCGCTGCTGATGGTCGCCCTGAAGACCGAGGCCGACCGGATCGTTCTCGGCCTGCTCGGCGCCTTCACCCTTCTCGTCGCCGCGCTCTATATCCGCGACTGGTTCGCCCTCGCCTTCTGCATTGCTGCCGGCGCTGCAATGCTGGCGGCGGCGCGCTATCTTGGCGTCGCGGTGAACGACCTGATCCTCAGGGTGATCGGCCTCACCAGCATCTTCTATGTGCCGTATGACATATTCGACGACACTATCCGCCGTTCCGGCACCCGGTCCGACGCCTATATGCTGGCCGAGGAATTCGGCGGACCGACGCTTTTCTGGGGCGGACTGTGGCTGCTGGCGAGCCTTGCCATCATCTATTTCTGCCTCCGCCGCGGCCTGGGCGAAAGCAGCAATCTCGACTTCCGCAACGGCCGGCGGTCCTGAATGGCCTTGACACTTCCGGCGACACCGGACCGGTCAGAGGGACTGCAGCAGGCCGCCCCCCAGGAAGATCACCAGCAGCCCTGCAAGGGTCGCCGAAAGCTTCGGCAAAGGTTGGCGGAAGCCGATGACGCCATAGGAGACGAGCCCGAGGCCGAGACCGATCTTCACGCATGTAAGGACGGCAGGCACGGGGCTGGCGGCAAGGTTCAGGAGTGCAGGGTTCGCCACCATGGCCAGCGGAATGATGTAGAGACCAAGGCCGAGCGCCATCGCCGACATCGCCACTTTCAGCCAGTTCTCGCCGATCATGCCGGCGGCAATGAAGACCGCGCCGCAGACCGGCGGGGTGATCGTGGACAGAAGCGCAAACCAGAATACGAAGAGATGCGCCTGCAGCGGCTCCAGGCCCTGCTGTATGAGCGCCGGGCCGGCAACGGAAACGCAGATGACATAGGCCGCCGTCGTCGGCACCTCCATGCCCAGGATCAGGCAAGCGAGTGCGGTCAGGAACAGCGACGGCCACAGATAGCCGCCGGAACCGGAAAGGATGAGGGAGGTGATCTTGACCCCGAGACCGGTGATTGCCAGCACGCCGATGATGATCGAGGCGCAGATGATGATCGCGGCGATCACCGAGACCTGCCGGGCCGATGTGACAACCGCGGTCTCCAGGCGATTGAGAATTTCCTTGCGGTCGAAAGTACCCCTGGCATTGAAGAACAGCAGCACGAAACCCGCCAGAATGGCGATGCAGGCGGCATATTGCGGCGTGTAACGCGCGCCGAACATTCCCCAGAGCAAAACGGTGAAGGGCACGAGGAAGAAGGCCGAGGTGATCAGGACCCTGCTGAGCTGCGGCTGGTCGCCCTGGTCGATGGCGGCAAGATCGTAACGCTTTGCATAGGCATTGATGCCGACCCAGACGGCAAAGAAATAGAGCAGGGCCGGCAGCACGGCGGCAGCCATGATCTGGGTGTAAGGCACCCGCGTCAGTTCCACCATCACGAATGCCCCGGCGCCCATGAGCGGCGGCATGATCTGCCCCCCGGAGGACGCCACCGCTTCGACGGCAGCCGCCAGCCGCTTGGGATAGCCGAGCTTCGTCATCGCCGGCAGCGTGATCGCCCCGGTGGAGGCGACATTTGCCGAAGCCGACCCGGAGATCGACCCGAACAGGGCCGAGGACAGAACCGACACTTTGGCGGCGCCGCCTTTGAGCCGGCCCGCAGCCGCCGCGGCGACATTCATGAAGCCCTGGCCCGCCTCGCCCGCGTTCAGCACCGCACCGAAGATCACGAAAATCGCAACGACGCCGACGGAAACGCCGGTGAGGCTGCCCCATATTCCGCCCTCGGCAATCGTCAGCGTGCCGAGGAAGCTGGCCACCGGCGTGCCGGAATGGCCGAATTCGCCCGGGATGTGTTGACCGAAGAGGCCGTAGGCAAGGGCAAGCGCGGCGACCACCGGCAGCGGCCAGCCGATGGCGCGGCGCGCCCCTTCCAGCACCGTCACGAGCAGCACGGCAGCCAGCAGAAACTGGAAATCCCCCTCCAGAAAACCGTACTGATCCGAAAGCGCAGACTGGTTGACGGCAATCCAGAAACAGGCCGCGACACCGAGGGCGCAGAGCACGGCGCCGCTGGCCCGCTGCATGAGCCCGCCGCCGGCAAAAACGAAGATCCAGGGCAGAGCGAGCGCCAAATGAAGCGGCCGGCTGACAAGATTGGGCACCAGACCGGAAAAGATCAGCCCAAGGTGAAAGGCGACGAGCAGGCCCGCCAGAACGAGCATGGCCCATCGCTGGAGGGGCGAATTGACGGGATTGGAGCTGAGCATGGGCCGAATATTCAAGAGGAAAAAGCGTTGGCCCGGCGGTTGCCGCCGCCGGGCCGCTTGAGACGAATGCGTTTCCGGCCACCACCTGTCGGGATCGGACAGGCATACCGGAACAAGCTGTGTCAGGTCATTTCTGTTCGTCGGAGAGCGACATGCCGGCTTCTTCGTAGTAGCGAACGGCACCCGGATGGATCTTGCCGGTGATATTGGCCATGAGGTCCTGGCCGACGCCGTCCCACCAGGGCGAATCCGCACCCATCTTGGCTTTTTCTTCCCAGAAGATTTTTGTCAGCTGATAGGCCGTGTCGTCGTCCATCGCCGTTGTCGCGTAGGCAACGACCGGCAGCGAGGTGGTGACGATATCCTCGTCCTGGCCGGCATAGGTTTCGGCGGGGATGACCAGCCGGGAGCGTTTGCTCTCGGCGACCTGATCGTCGTTAAGGGAGAGAATGGTCACGTCCGTCGAAGCGGCCGCCTCGATAACGTTGGGGGCCGGCCAGGACCCTGCTGTGACGAAACCGTCGATCTGTCCGTTCTTGAGCGCGGCGACCGCATTGGAAAGCTCGGCGTCGGCGATATTGACCTTGCCTTCAAGGCCGAAGAGCTGAAGGTATTTCTCTCCTTCCGTCGCCCCGAAGGAGCCCTTGCCGAGCAGGATGGTCTTGCCTTCCATGCCGGCAAAATCGGTGACGCCGCTCGCCTTCGACATGACGAAATGCATGGTCAGCGAGGGGATCGGGAAGAGGGCCCGGATCTCGGAAAATTTCGGATCGCCCTTGCCTTCGAACATTGCCTTGCCGGCCTCGGCAGCCGATACCAGTGCAGGCGGCGTCGTAAAGACATAGTCGCCGCCGCGGGCCTTCACTTCCATGACGTTCTGGACCGAACCCTGGCTTTCCTCGAGCGTGACGATGATGTCGCCGTTGCTGGCGGCCTTGACGGCCTCGGCGATCTGCACGCCCATCTGGTAATAGGACGAGCCGGACTTGGCGGATTTGTAGGTGATCCGCGTTTCCGCCTGCGCCTGTGCCGCGCCAAGGGCAAGTGTCAGGCCCAGGGCAAGTTTCAACAGTTTGCGTGTCATGAGTGTCTCCCGATGTTTTCGGCAAATCTATTGCGACATCCCGTCGGAGGCAACGCGTTTTCGTACGATCTGAACACGGATTGGCTACCTGCCTGCAATCTTGTCGCGGCCGTGTCCTGCAAACGAAAACCGCCGGCTGTTGCCAGCCGGCGGTGTGGAATCTTGGTCTTGCGATGCGCTTCAGCGGTTCTCGTCTTCGTCGTCCTCGTCGCGGGCTTCGCCCTTCAGCGAGTTCAGCTTGGCAAAGACGGCGTCGGCGTCGATTTCCTCTTCCTCTTCGCGCTTGATCGGCTTGGAGGGATCGAGAGAGAAGGCGGCAGCGATCGCATCTTCGCTGGTGGAATCTTCCACCGGCATCAGGTGCTCCTGCGCTTCGCCGGCCATCGGCAGCGGCGCGTTCTTGGCGGCCTTTTCCACTTCCATGTCCAGCTCAAGCTGGCTGCACAGGCCCAGGGTCACCGGGTCGGACGGGGTAAGGTTGGCCGAGTTCCAGTGGGTCCGCTCACGGATCGCGGCGATGGTCGGCTTGGTGGTGCCGACAAGGCGCATGATCTGGGCGTCCTTCAGTTCCGGATGGTTGCGCACCAGCCACAGGATCGCATTCGGACGGTCCTGACGGCGGGACACCGGCGTGTAGCGCGGACCTTTGCGCTTGGATTCGGGAACAACCACCTTCGACCCCTGCAGCTTCAGCTGGTAGTTCGGGTCGTTCTGAGCCTTTTCGACTTCTTCGCGGGAAAGCTGGCCGGTCAGGATCGGGTCGAGGCCCTTGATGCCTTGCGCGGCTTCGCCGTCGGCGATCGCCTTGACTTCCAGCGGGTGCAGTTTGCAGAAGTTGGCGATCTGAGTGAAGCTCAGCGCAGTATTGTCCACGAGCCAGACGGCGGTTGCCTTCGGCATAAGCGGCGTGTTCGCCATCGGTTAAATTCCTCTCGTCTGCTCCCTCGCCCGGCGGGGCGAAAAAGCGGTGTTCCTTGGTCGGTTTCCTGGGAAGTGGCGGGAATATAAGCTGAACGCCGCGGAAACGCAAATACTCGCGCGTGATTTGCGGGAGCTTTGCTTCTTAATTTGCGTCAGCTTCCACCGTCAGAACGATTTTGCCAACATGGCCAGAGCTTTCCATGCGCCGGTGGGCTTCCGCGGCCGACGCCAGCGGGAATATCGAGTCCATCACCGGGGCAATTTTACCCGATTCGATGAGCGGCCAGACCCGTTCCTTCAGGCTTTCCGCAATGGCCGTCTTGAATGCGTCGCTGCGCGGACGCAGCGTCGAACCGGTGTGGGTCAGGCGCTTCACCATCAGGCGGGAGAAATTCACGTTTTCCGCAATTCCGTTCAGTGTCGCGATCTGGCAGATGCGTCCCTCGACGGCCGCGGCCTTCCAGTTGCGCTCCACATAGTCGCCGCCCACCATGTCCAGGATCACATCGACACCCTCACCACCGGTGACTTCGAGGATCACTTTCTCGAAAGCCTGGTCGCGGTAGTTGATGGCGTGATCTGCGCCGAGCTTTTTGACAGCCTCGAGCTTTTCCGCCGAACCGACCGTGGTGAAAACCTCCGCCCCGAAGGCCTTGGCGAGCTGGATTGCCGTCGTGCCGATACCGGACGTCCCGCCGTGAACCAGGAACCGCTCGCCGCTCTTCAGGCCGCAGCGGTCGAAGACATTGGTCCAGACGGTAAAGAATGTTTCCGGCACGGCGGCCGCTTCCACCATGGAAAGACCCCTGGGCACCGGCAGGGCATGTCCTTCCGGCACCTTGCAATAGGCGGCATAGCCGCCGCCAGGGGCAAGCGCCGTAACCCTGTCGCCGATCGCGTGCCGCGCGGCTCCCGCGCCGAGCGCCACAACTTCACCCGCCACTTCCAGCCCCGGCAGGTCCGACGCACCGGGAGGCGGCGGATAGGCACCCTTGCGCTGCAGCACATCGGGCCGGTTGACGCCCGCTGCCGCCACCCGGATCAGGATCTCACCCTGTCCCAATTCGGGAAGGGGACGCTCCTCAAGCCGCAGAACCTCCGGTCCTCCCGGCTCGGAAATGGCAACCGCGGACATGCGATCCGGCAAATTCTGCATTGAGACGCTTCCTTTGTGGTTCATTTTGGGACTGGCTAGGCCAACTGTGTCTGGCATAAGGTAAATGGAACGTCGGTCTTTTTGCAGGAAAACGTCCCTGTCAGGCAAGTTGCCCAAACGACCTGGCGAGGACAGAAAACCGTTCAGGGAGGAAAAACATGGGCCTTTTTGATGAAGATGTCCCCAAAAAAGCCAGCACCGGCGCCGTGATCGTCGGCGAGGATCTGTCGCGTCTCTCGGAGACGGAACTTGCCGAACGCATCGAGGCTTTGAACGGCGAAATTAACCGCACCCAGAGGGAGCTCGAGCAACGCAGCACTATTCGCGATGCCGCCAATTCGTTTTTCCAGAAATAGCCCTGCCAGATATTACCAGTTTTTACTGAAAATCCTTGCCGGGCCTGTACTTAGGGTAAATGAGATAGGTAAAGATTTACTCGTTTACCTCTTATTAATCTTTCCAAAGTATAAACTTGGATATCCAGTCATCTGGATGTGAGTGGCTCCTGTCCACTCTGTTTGACGCCTCCCTGTTAATGACTCAGAGCCGCAACCTTGCGGCTCTTTTTTTTGCCCCGTCCTCATAGTATCTTGTCAATGTTCTGGTTAACGCCCGTTTAGCCGGGGAACTGGCACAGGCTTTGCTGGTTTTAGGACATGAAGACCTGCATCGTTCCAAAAAGGAACACGTGAGACGGGATGTCAGATCCCGGGACAGTTCTAGAAGAGATGCATGGGAACCGGACAAGTAACTGAGGCGCAGTATTCCTATGACGGACGACATCAAAAAAGCCGGTGAATCAGGCAGCGCAGTTCACATCGCGCATCACCTTGCCAGCTCCGACAGCTTCCAGAACCTGTTCCAGGAAGGCATGTCTCTGGTCGAGGAGACCGCGATGTATCTCGACGGCAACGGCCGCGAGGAAGCCAAGCAGCTGCCGCGCCCTGCCTCACTGGCCTATGCCACTGAATCCATGCGCCTGACGACACGGCTGATGCAGCTTGCCTCCTGGCTCTTGCTGCAGCGCGCCGTCAACGAGGGCGAGATGTCCCGCGAGCAGGCCGGCAGCGAAAAGAACAAGGTCCGCCTCGACAAGCTTTCCAGCGCCACCGGCGGCCCGTCCTGGGAAGACCTTCCCGGCACGCTGCGCGAACTGGTCGATCGTTCCACCCGGCTGCAGGAACGCGTGATTCATCTCGACCGGATGCTCTACCGCAAGGAAAGCGAACCGGCAGAGGCCGCCACCAACGACAACCCGGTCGCCTCCCAGATCAGCAAGCTCCATGCTGCCTTCGGCAAGTTCGGCTGAGACGATCCTGTTTCTTGTGAGTTTCAGAAGCCGCCGCGAGGCGGCTTTTTTGTTTTCTGATGCAACGGTCTGAAAGACTTGCCTCACGATCGTCATCCCGGCCAAGCAAAGCGCGAGCCGGGACCGGGGTGTCCAGGCGTCTAGAGCGCGTCGCGTTTAACTGAACATCATGTATCGCTTTTTGCGTTGAAATCCTTGATTTCAGGCAGCGAAAAGCGATGCCGATTTGACGCGACGCGTTCCAAAACAACTGGTCATGCAACCGATAGACCTTGGCTCCCCGGTCCCGGATCTTCGCTGCGCTGCGTCCGGGATGACGAAACGGAGGATTGCGCCCTTCATCGACTTCCAGTGTTCGGCCCTGCAGGGCGTGGAAGTCCCCAAACACAAAAAACCCGGCCAGAAGCCGGGTCTTTCGTAGAAGCTGTCGTGGCGACGGGCGTTACGAGCCCAGGAAGCCTGCGAACTTGTTCTTGAAGCGGGAAACACGGCCGCCGCGGTCCATCAGCTGACGATCGCCGCCGGTCCAGGCCGGGTGGGACGTCGGGTCGATGTCGAGCGTAAGGGTGTCGCCTTCCGCACCATAGGTGGAACGGGTGGTGTATTCGGTGCCATCGGTCATGACGACCTTGATGGTGTGGTAGTCGGGATGGATATCCGCTTTCATGGCCGGTCCTTTCAAGCGCCCTGCAGCACCTTCCGGGAAGGCCGCCACGCAAACGCAAAACGAAGTGAAGGGCCGCCGATCCGGTTGCGGACGCCGCCCTCAGAAACATGAGGCGGGGATATACCCCAAGGCAAGGGCCAAGACAAGGGGCAATTTCCCGCATTTTCCACCTCTATCCGGTGCTGATTTTCGCAGGCCGTCTCGCCGCCCGACCGCGCCGGCCATTCTCCTTGGCTTCGGTCAAGACCATTGTCCGCGCGATGGAACATGCTAAGACGGGACCAAAATAATGAGGAGAGCCCCGTGGCCGACGCCCAAGCGCAAGACACACAGCCGGACACCGCCAGCGCCCGTAGATCTTTGCGGCCCCTCGCCCGGCTTCTGCCTTATCTTCTGCGGCACCGCGTCATGGTGGCGACCGCCGTCGCCGCCCTCTTTTCGGCCGCCGTGATCACGCTGGTGCTGCCGGCCGCCGTTCGCCGCATGATCGATTTCGGCTTCGGCGCCGACGATCCGGCGCTGGTGAATTCCTATTTCGCGGTTCTGATGGGTGTCGTCTGTGCGCTCGCCCTTGCAAGTTCCATCCGCTATTTCCTGGTGATGTGGATCGGCGAAAGGGTCGTCGCGGATGTGCGTTCCGATGTCTTTTCCCATATGACGCGGCTCAGCCCCGGCTTTTACGACAGCGCCAAGTCCGGCGAGATCCTGTCCCGCCTGACTGCCGACACGACCCAGATCAAGGCCGCCTTCGGCGCGAGCGCATCGCTTGCCATGCGCAACCTCATCATGTTCCTGGGCGCGGCCGTGATGATGGTGGTGACCAGCCCGCGGCTGTCGGTCATCGTGCTCGCCGCCATCCCCGTCATCCTGATCCCGATCCTCGGCTTCGGCCGCCAGGTACGCAAGCGCTCGCGCTTTGCCCAGGACACGCTCGCCGACGCATCCGCCTTTGCCAGCGAGATGCTTGGCTCGGTCCGCACGCTCCAGGCTTTCACTCATGAAGCCCGCAGCGCCGGCCGCTATGGCGCCGCCGTGGAAGCCGCCTTCCAGGCGGCACGCCA